>Ga0316207_10004771_pt1 | contig 11572 bp, 8 predicted proteins | sample 6weekpyrite_MG_FD_204943 | JGI IMG/M metagenome (GOLD analysis project Ga0316207, IMG submission 204943) | Microbial mat bacterial communities from mineral coupon in-situ incubated in ocean water Damariscotta River, Maine, United States -... | ecosystem: Environmental > Aquatic > Marine >...
CAGGCCATAACCCACAGCGCAAACCCTCTTACAACACTTAATGCCGTTAACCACAAGCCAGACTGGGCGAGTATTGAGAAACTGATTAATCAATGGCAACCTGACGCATTAATTGTTGGACTACCTTTTTATCTTGATGGCAGCACTAGTGAAATGACCAAACGTGCGGAGAAATTTTCACGCCAGCTCGAAGGTCGCTTTCACCTGCCTGTTTACACGCTTAACGAAGCACTCAGCTCTTTTGAGGCCGAACAGTTTTTGCAGGGCAAAAAAAAGCAGCATAACAAGCAGGAGATTGATAAGATAGCGGCTGCAATCATTGTCCAAAACTGGCTGGAGCAAAACCTATGATCCATGCAGCCAAACCAGATCAACTTCTGGAAAAACTGGCCACCGACCTGGAAAACCTCCTGGAACAACGTTCTATTAAAAACCCATTAATGGTCGGCATACACACTGGCGGCGTCTGGTTAGCTGAAAAGCTACACAAACACCTCAATATTCAGGATGAACTTGCCACACTGGATATCAGCTTTTACCGCGATGACTTTTCCCGTATCGGTATGAACCCCCAGGTAAAACCTTCAAATCTTCCTCCCCAGGTCGAAGACCGGCACATCATTCTAGTTGACGATGTTCTACAGACTGGGCGCACGATTCGCGCTGCGATGAATGAAATTTTTGATTATGGTCGCCCCGCTTCTATTACTTTAGCCTGCCTGATTGAGCGCAGCGGAAGAGAATTACCTGTGCAGGCGGATGTTGTTGGCCAGACATTAGAGCTTGAAAAAAACGAACAGATAAAATTAACCGGGCCAGAACCTCTAGCCTGGGAGATCATAAAGAGTGAATAAAAGAAGACGCAAATGAACACAAACAACGCAATTAAACGCGACTTTTTTATATCAATAATTATCTTTTTTGCTGTGACTAAAGCATTTAGGAATAGCTATATTGCATTCAACAAATGTAAAACTCATAAAAAGCATCAACTTTGCCATTTAATCCCGCACCGAAACAAGCAAACAGCGTTTATTCGTGTTTATTCGCGTTTATTTCCGTTTTCTTTTTATACCAAGGAAAATGTTCAACATGGTTAACAAAGCAACGCGCCCTACTGATGAGCTGATTGGGCAAGACCTCTGGAATATACAACTCAATGAACACGGACAGTTAAAACACTTCCTCACCATAGAAGGGCTAGGCACTAATATCCTCAACCAGATACTCGATACTGCAGAGAGCTTTGCCGGCGTCAATGAGTCAGTCAAAAAGGTTCCCTTATTACGCGGCAAAACAATTGTTAACCTGTTTTTTGAAGCCAGTACACGAACCCGAACCACATTTGAACTTGCCGCCAAGCGACTTTCAGCTGATGTATTAAATATGAATATCAGCGCCTCTGCGACCAGCAAAGGCGAAACACTGCTAGATACATTACGCAATCTTGAAGCCATGCAAACAGATATGTTTATCGTGCGTCACGCGGACTCAGGTACAGCACACTTTATTGCCAATCATGTCTCCCCTCACATTCGAGTTTTAAATGCGGGTGACGGTCGACACGCACACCCCACACAGGCCATGCTGGACATGTTTACCATACGCCGAAATAAAGGTGCCGATTTTGGCGGCCTGCGAGTGGCCATTGTTGGCGACATTATGCATTCGCGCGTTGCACGCTCACAGATTCACGCGCTCAATACATTAAATACAGGTGAAGTTCGAGTAGTAGGACCGAAAACTTTAATCCCAAAAGATATCGACGCAATGGGCGTTAATGTCTTTTACGATTTACAGGAAGGCATCAGGGATGCCGATGTTGTCATAATGCTTCGCCTGCAAAAAGAGCGCATGACAGGCGCACTACTACCCAGTGAGCAGGAATATTTTAATCTTTATGGGCTCACTGAAGAGCGCTTGCAGATTGCCAAACCCGATGCCATTGTGATGCACCCCGGCCCTATTAATCGCGGCGTAGAAATTGATTCCAATGTTGCCGATGGCGAGCGCTCTGTAATATTAAGCCAGGTCACCTACGGCATCGCTGTTCGTATGGCGGTTATGTCTTTGACACTGGGCGCGAACGTAGCAACACAAAAACAAAATCAGGAGCCCAACTCATGAGCAACATCCTGATTAAAAATGCACGCATCATTGACCCCGAAAACAATCTGGACACGCAAACCGATTTATTTATTATCGATCAGCGCATAGCCGCAATTGGTCAGGCACCTGATGGCTTTAATGCAGATGAGACAATAGAGGCTGATAAGCTCTGGCTTATTCCAGGTATTGTTGATTTAAGTGCTCGCTTACGCGAGCCCGGACTGGAACATAAAGCCAATATTGAAACCGAAACACGCGCAGCATCCAGCGCCGGTATCACCACTTTATGCGTGCCCCCGGACACCGACCCGGTTATTGACGAACCCGCAGTCGTAGAACTGATTCACCGCAAGGCCAAACAGGCACAACATAGTCACGTTTATACCTTAGGTGCATTAACCGCAGGCCTTAAAGGCGAGCACCTGAGCGAAATGGCAGCATTAAAAGAAGCCGGCTGTATAGGCGTGAGCAACTGCCGCAAGCCCGTTAAAAACACGTTAATTTTACGCCGCGCTTTTGAGTATGCATCAACCCACAATATCACCGTATTCATTAACGCCACCGATGAATACCTGAGCAAAGAAGGCTGCGCGCACGAAGGCCCGATTGCAAGTCGACTCGGCTTAACCCCTATTCCTTACGCCGCTGAAACCGCACCCATTGCACAGGTACTTGAACTTATTCGAGACACAGATATCCGTGTACACTTTGGCCGTTTATCCTGCGCCAGAAGTATCGAGCTGATTTGCGAGGCAAAATCAGCCGGGCTTAAAGTATCCGCAGATGTCGCTGCTCACCAGCTACATCTTACCGACATGGATATCAGCAGCTTTAACAGCGACTACCATGTACTCCCGCCCTTACGTACTCAAAGAGATATGAACGCGTTACGCCAGGGTATAATTGAGGGCACAATCAGTAGTATCTGCTCTGATCACCAGCCCCATGAAATTGATGCAAAACTGGCACCCTTCCCGGCAACCGAGCCTGGAATTTCAGCCGTAGAAACCTTACTACCCTTAACGCTTAAACTTGTTGAAAACGGCATGCCATTAAGCACTGCCATCGCAAGCATCACTATAAACCCAGCGAGAATACTGGGTCTTGATAGTGGACACCTGAGTGTTGGTAGCTATGCAAATTTATGCCTGATTGACCCGGACAGGGAATGGACATTCAGCAGAGAAGATATGCTAAGCCATGGGAAAAACACGCCTTTTTCAGGCTGGAGTTTTACAGGTAAAGTCGTTAGAACCATGATAGAAGGCCATAGCGTTTTCTCAGAATGAGATACGTTAAGCTCAGCAGCCAGTTGCTAAACAAGTTTTCACCATCTTCAATTTAAACCTGAGCGATGGTGAAAGTACTTTAAACAAGCACACCAACAGGTTTTAAAAAAGGTCAATAGATACTGCTGCTACAACATACTCCACCCTTCTTTTACCAGTTGCCACAATAAAATACGCAAGCGCGCCCATAGTTTTCAGGATAATACAGAGCCCCATCCGCAGAACCAATACTAAATTTACGCTCATTTTTTTGCTAGTTTAACGCTTGTTTCCGAGCGAACTTTCAATAACAATAAACATGGATCTAGTATGGAACTCTCAAGCGATACTACAAATAATGCGACCCCATTATTGCGCATACTTTACATCATAATAAGGTTTATATGACAAACAAGGCAGTGGGCAAAAAACAACTCATCGGGCTTATTTCAGGCTTCGCATTATTTTTGATAATGTTATCGCTGCCATACTCCCATAATATGCCGGACAATAGCTTACAGGTCGCTGCCGTTGCGACACTTATGGCAATATTCTGGATAACAGAGGCAATACCGTTTGCGGCCACCGCTCTACTGCCTATTGTACTGTTCCCCGTTCTTGGTGTTATGCCATCATCCAGAGTCACAGAGTTTTATGGTAATCACCTGATTTTTCTATTTATGGGTGGCTTTCTTATCGCTATTTCAATCGAAAAGTGGAACCTTCACAAACGCATGGCGCTGCACACCATTCTTCTTGTTGGTATTTCTTCACGACAAATTATTCTTGGCTTTATGCTATCAACCGCTTTTCTTTCCGCATGGATCAGTAACACGGCAACGGCCATGATGATGCTCACCATTGGCCTGGCTGTAGTTAAGCAAACCCAGCTTAAAGACTCCGGCACTTCATCTCAGTTCTCTACTGCACTCATGCTTGGAATTGCCTACTCTGCTTCCATTGGCGGTGTTGCGACACTTATAGGCACACCACCCAATGCAATACTTGCGGGCATCATTGAGTCTAACTTTAATTACAGCATCAGCTTTGCACAATGGATGGTATTTGGTGCACCACTTTCAATGTTGATGTTAATACTCTGCTGGATTTATCTTACACGGATTGCATTTAAGCCCGAGTTCAGCGAGCTCCCTGGCGGTAAAGAAAACATTAAACAACAACTTCTCGACCTCGGCCCCATAAGCAAGCCCGAAAAACGGGTGTTGTTAATATTTATTCTCGTCGCCGCCGGCTGGTTACTCCGTGGACTTCTGGATATAAAAGCACTCGACTCAGTAAAAGACTCTAGTATTGCAATGGCGGGGGCCATATTGTTATTTATTATTCCCGCAGATTATAAAAAAGGTGAGTTTTTACTTGATTGGCCCACCGCAAAAAAAATCCCCTGGGACATTATGATTTTATTTGGCGGAGGCTTCGCTTTAGCCGGAGGATTTGCCAGTAGTGGTCTGACTGAATGGCTGGCAAACCAGCTAATTTCCCTGCAGGGAATGAACTTAATAATCATTGTAGGGGTTGTGGTATTACTGGTTATTTTTCTTACCGAAGTCACCTCTAATACTGCAACCTCTTCACTATTACTTCCTGTAATGGGTGCCTTTGCCATAGCAATACAGGTTCATCCTTTATACCTGATGGTTGCGGTTGCCATTTCCGCATCCTTTGCATTTATGCTGCCCGTTGCCACCCCACCTAATGCCATTGTCTTTAGTAGCCGAAAAATTACTATCCCGCAAATGGCCAAAGCGGGGCTCTGGCTCAATTTACTTGGCAGTATATTAATAACTCTTTTTGTTATCTTTTACCTGCCGGTAGTATTTGACACCTGACACTCAAGACAGGCATATAAGCATTATCGCTAATGGCTCGTCCATTCATTATTTTTTTTACTAATTATTCTTCCTGGCCAATAATACAGGTTCTGTTTTAAGCTAATCACTGATTCACGATTCAATAAATCCAGCACTTTTAACTGAATAAATTTCTCATCTTTATATTTTTCAACTAGCATTTTAAACTGCTCCAGATCATCAACCACCTCACCATTAAACTCGACGATACGAAGCAGGGCACTTAAGCCACTCCTGTTTGCAGGACTACCATGAAACACATAACTAACATAAACACCTTTAGGCTCAATGCCTCTTTGCAAAGACAGCTCCCTGTGTGGTGACTGTATTAATGCACCAGCCCATTGCACAATGGTTTGCGCACCTGATCCATCCATCAGTTTTGTTGTAACCTGGATTTGCATTTCACGACCCAGACGATTAATGCTTAAAGCGACCGTATCTTTTTGTGTTAGCTTTTCAATATCACGATAGTTTCTTACCAGTTCTCCATCAACCGCCAAAATCAAATCACCTTCCTGTAATTTATCCGCCGCATCAGAACCCGCAACACGACGCGATACGGCAAGCACCTGGCGTTTTGCATCTGTATTTTGAAAGCGTTCGGTCCAGTCATCTGATAAACCCAGCTTTCTTGCCTGCGCAATAGAAAGCGAAGCCAGTTCAACTTCAAGAGAACGTATCTCAAACTTTTTACAACAACGCCATTGCTGGATAAGCTCTTTAACTAGCTCTACCGGTATTCCCCACTCATATTGCTTTAGTTCACTGCCACTACTATAAGCAAAGCTGGACCAGATAGCCTGCACTCTGCCATCTTCATCGGTTAGCACACCACCGCGACTCGGTGTTGGGTTATGCAGGGTCACTACATCCAGGTTAGACTCCCTGAAAGTAGGTATTTTTGGCATAGGAAAATCAAGTGAATCTATAGCTGCAATCTTGGTTTTCTCTACCAGCAGCTCCTGTCCATTTTTCAGAGCAACCAGCCAGATAGTATCCCCTGCTTCCATTTTTTTATCCCTTATGGGAATTTCTTTTACCTCCACATCACCAAGGTCATCAGGATTATATTGCACGATTGCCAGATTATGCAGAGGATGTACAAAAATTACTTTTGCAGGTATATCAAGCGCACCAGCAACCACCACTCTTACATCTCCAAGGCTAATAGGTACTGTATTACGGTCTACCAGCACCAGACCGTCTTCTCGATTAATAATTAAGCCTGCGCCTGCATAGTTTGCCTCCTCTACCCCATTAATATGATATGGAATATCAAACTGTACAGAAACAATAGACGGGGACAGCCGATTCGCTCGTTTATCTTTATATTTAATAAACTTAACTTTTGTTGTATCAACGACTTCTTTAGAATTATTTACTGGCAGGCTCTCACACGGCCATATACCTTTTTTATCATCTCGATAACACTTCTTTAATGGAAACCAGCGCCTGTCCATACGTATTATAGAAACATGCGTACGCTGGGTTTCCTTGAAAGTAATATAATGCAATGCCGCCTGCTGACGATCGGCCATTGTATTTAAAATGGCCTCTACTTCATCAATGTTCTTTACCGGCTGGTTATCAATTGAAAAGATAACCGCTCCCCTGGGAACTCCCGCAGCAGATAATAAATAACCGGGCTGCGCTACATAAACACCACTAACCGATTTATTTAAATGCCTGGCCTGCTGGTATGAAAGATTATGCACAATGGCCTGTCCAAAGGTTAAATACCGATCAGGTGTCAGCGCATGCAAATCATCTACCTTTATTTTAATTTCAACCGGCTTACCATTTCTCTCAACCAGCAGTTTTATATTCTGGTTAACACTTCTATCCAGCAAGGACTCTAGCTCATCAAAACGCCTGATCCATCGTAGACGCTCATGACTTTTACTACCCTTGATGACGATATCACCGGGCTTTAAAAACTCATGCGCCTGGGTGCCCGGCAAGCTTCGCCTGACCACTAACAATCCCACTCCATGGTTTACTTTTCTTAAGGTGGCCTCAAGTTCAGAGCGCAAACCTAAACGACGCACTTCATCATAAGGTTTATAATCAAAGGTTGTCTGTAAGGTGCCTCGAGTAACAGGCTTTCCCTGCTGTATTAACTTAAGTGCGCGCTCGACTCTTTGTAAGGGTAGAAAAAAACTTGAGGCTGCTTTAACAGACCCACCCGCATTTAAGGCAATAACATTGCCGTGGATATCAATCACTGGTGAACCCGATGAGCCGCCTGAAACACCGGACGCTGACTGATAATAAAATGTATTGAAGTCGTTATACCGACCACGTCCATAGTAAGGCGCCTGCCTGTCAACTCGAGCAAGCGTTCCAGCAAGTATTGACAACTGCTCCCCGGCATCATTCCCGACCACTCTAATTTCTCTACCCACAACGGCTTCTTTTGGTTTAATAGGCAGGCTTTTAGGTTTGATAAACTTCAGGTCTTTCGGATTATACTGGAAGAAACCAAAGTCATGTACTGGATCACGGTATATAGGTTTTAAATCGATTTCTTCCCTGTTTGAAAACAGTGCTTCTGCAACTACAGGTCCCGGTTGAACAACATGACGGTTAGTGAGAACAATCCCGCGTTTTGCATCCACTACAAAACCCGTAGCCTGTGATGAGCTATTGCTGGCGGTATCAAATGCCCTGGCGGCATCTACCCTGATGGTAACAATTGAATCCGTCACCCGGTTTATCACCTTTGACCAGTCACGCTCCCTGTCAGCAAAAGCAGGAAGCACTAATGCCATACCTACAATCAGGCATACAAGTCTGTACATTTTCATTTATTACCTTATGATCGTTAAATGTTAAATAAAATCTGGGCCAGTTTAATTATACTAAGTATTCTGTACGCACTTGGACAGGATATACATGATGAAGTTTACAATACTTATAATAATGGAATATCGCAGAGTTTTCCTTACATAAATACGCACTCTTTAAGCTCACAACTGGTACTGTCACATAATCAACACAAATTAAATGCTGAACTATTAAGTGATCAGCACATGGTTATTCTGCTGGACAAAAATAGCCCGCAAGCTTTACTAGATATAGCAGCCGCACACGGAAAAGAGAACCGCCTGGTTGCAAAAATTGTTTCTAAAAACACAAGCCATATCAAAGTAATACTGCCTGAGCTTCACTGGAACAAGCTTCGTCACATTACCCAGGCGGCATTTGATATGGCAAACTTCGCCGTAAAACTCGCCATCGGCTTAATTGGTATAATGGCACTCTGGTTAGGCCTGATGCAAATTGCCGAAAAAAGTGGCTTATCCCTGCTACTGGTAAAAATTGTACAACCCTTACTGCGCTGGTTGTTTCCACGTATACCCCGTAATCACCCTGCATTTTCCAGTATCAGCATGAATATGACCGCCAATATATTAGGGCTAGGCAATGCAGCCACACCTCTGGGTATTAAAGCCATGCAACAATTACAGGAGCTAAATCCAGATAAAAATAAAGCAAGCGATGAAATGTGCATGTTTCTGGCGCTTAACACCTCTAGCGTACAGTTACTTCCGCCGGTAACATTAATCGCCCTGATGGGTACACAAATTTCCCAGCTCATAGTCCCGATAATTTTAGCCACCAGTTGCTCAACCGTCACCGCCATAATTGTCGCTCGGCTTTATGCCAGAAAAGGACTCTCATGATGCATCAGTTAACCAGTCTAATAATTCCGCTACTTATACTTATTATAGTTAGCCATGGCTTAATTAAACGTGTGCCTGTCTATGAAGAGTTTGTAGATGGCGCAAAAGAAGGCTTCGGTATTGCGGTTAATATTATTCCTTACCTGGTGGCCATGTTATTTGCAATTGCCATGTTTCGTGCTAGTGGAGCATTAGACCTGCTATTAACACTATTCTCACCCATAGCCGATTTATTAGGATTTTCTGCCGAGGTGATTCCGATGGGGTTGGTACGCCCGCTGACGGGTAGTGGCTCTGTGGGAGTTCTTGCCGAGTTAATAAGCACCCACGGTGAAGATTCTATTATTGTTAAAACCGCAGCGGTAATATTTGGCTCAACAGAAACAACCCTGTATGTTCTTGCGGTATATTTTGGCGCAGTTCGAATAAAAAATACGAGTTATGCTCTGCAAGCAGGGTTAGTCGCTGACCTGGCGGGGTTTATTGCCGCGGTCAGCATTACATACTGGTATTTTTCCTAAGTACACAGGTTAAATAAAATTGCTGCTGTGTAAAAACATTCATAATCACTTTATAAACGCGCGCAGAAACCTGAAAACAGCTAATCGTTATTTACATCAGGCAATTCATCAAGGTCGGCATTAAATTGCAGGGTATCATCGTGCTTTGATTCGCTCATTTCTTTTACGCCGCCACCAAAGTTAATTTTCCATTCAAGGTTACTGCGTGAATCTGCGTGAGAAAGTGCGGTTTGAATATCTATCCTGCCATCCTGGAAGAGCTGGTATAAAGACTGATCGAAAGTTTGCATACCATCGGCTTCGCCTTTTTCCATAATCTCCTTGATTTCATGAAAGTCACCACGACGAATTAGCTCTGAGATATAGGGTGAATTAATTAGAATTTCTATGGCCGCAACACGCTTACCATCAAGTCCTGTCACCAGTCGCTGGGAAATAACACCCACCAGGTTCATGGATAAATCCATCAGTATCTGGTTTCTGGAATCAGGTGGGAAGAAACTTAGAATACGGTCTAAAGTCTGGTTAGCATTTACCGAGTGTAAGGTGGTTATACATAGATGCCCTGTATCTGCATACTGGATTGCCGCTTCCATAGTTTCCCGGTCACGAACCTCACCAATCATAATGACATCAGGCGCTTCACGCATCGCTTCCCTTAATGCGTTTTCATATGACAAGGTATCCAGTCCAACCTCGCGCTGACCAACGATAGACTTCTGATGATCAAACATATATTCAATAGGATCTTCAATAGTCAGTATATGCCCAGGCATATTTAAACTTCTGTGGTTAATCATTGAAGCCAGTGTTGTTGATTTACCAGAACCAGTTGCACCCACAACCAGCAACAGGCCTTTTCTTTTATGAATAAGCTCTTTTAATTTTTCTGGCAGGTTTAGCTCATCAATGGAAGGTACGTCAGATTTGATATATCGAATCACCATGGAGACTTCTCCACGCTGAGTATAGATATTAATACGGAAGCGACCGATGCCAACTAATGACATCCCCAGGTTCATTTCCATGGTGGCCTCAAATCCCATCTTCTGGTTTTCATCCATAATGCTATAGGCGATCTCTTTCGCCATACCAGGTTCTAAAGGTGTTTTACCAATCTGGTGCATTTTACCTTCAATATTCATACTCACAGGCGCGCCTGTCGTAAAGAAAATATCAGAGCCACCACGCTCGGCCATCAGTTTTAAATAGGGTTGTAAATTCATAAATAACTCAAATTAATATGGACTAACGAAGTCGATGCTGGTCTTCTTCATCATCATTAGCTTCCATTTGCAGGCCAGACACTTCTGACATTAAATCTGTTTTATGGGAATCTTTACCTTTGAGTTTAATACGCAAGCGTAAATCATTAATTGAATCCGCATTACGCAAAGCATCTTCATAGGTAATATAACCATCTTCATATAAATTAAATAAGGCCTGATCAAAAGTAATCATGCCATATTCATTTGATTTGGCCATCAACTCTTTCATCTCATGCACATTACCTTTAAAAATAAGGTCTGACATAAGGGGCGTATTCAACATGACTTCAACGGCAGGTGCACGACCGTCACCACTTGCAAGCGGTATCAGGCGCTGTGAAATTATTGATTTCAGGTTCAGGGACAGATCCATTAACAATTGCGCCCTGCGCTCCTCTGGGAAGAAGTTTACAATACGGTCTAACGCCTGGTTGGTACTATTAGCATGCAGGGTTGTTAAACACAGGTGACCTGTTTCTGCAAAAGCAATGGCATACTCCATGGTTTCCCGGTCACGAACCTCACCGATTAAAATAACATCGGGGGCCTGGCGTAATGTATTTTTTAAGGCGATGTCATATGAGTCTGTGTCTACTCCGACTTCACGCTGGGTCACAATACAGTTTTGATGCTGGTGAACAAACTCAATGGGGTCTTCAATGGTAATGATATGCCCGTATGAATTTTCATTTCGATAACCCAGCATAGAAGCCAGTGAACTGGACTTACCCGAACCGGTTGCCCCAACAAAAATAACCAGGCCGCGTTTGGTCATAGCAATATCCTGCAACACAGGCGGCAGGTTTAGCTCATCAAAATTCGGAATATCCGAGCGTATGACACGCA
>Ga0316207_10004772_pt1 | contig 11571 bp, 14 predicted proteins | sample 6weekpyrite_MG_FD_204943 | JGI IMG/M metagenome (GOLD analysis project Ga0316207, IMG submission 204943) | Microbial mat bacterial communities from mineral coupon in-situ incubated in ocean water Damariscotta River, Maine, United States -... | ecosystem: Environmental > Aquatic > Marine >...
ATGATTTTGGTAGTGGTTTAAGTTCGTTTGCGTACTTGAAAAACCTTGATGTTGATTATCTTAAGATAGATGGAGAGTTTGTTATCGATATGCTTGAAAACGAAATAGATGCCTCGATGGTTGAAGCGATCAATCACTTAGGACATGTCATGGGGCTGAAGACTATTGCCGAATATGTGGAGAATGATGCGATTTTGCAGAAGCTTAAAACGTTTGGTGTGGATTATGCCCAAGGGTTTGGTATTCATACACCTCAGCCACTGGTTTCCCTCACGGTTCCTCCATCCGAGTCTAAATCCTCTTTGCTTTAGTCCACCAATGAATCAGGTTGCAGCGTTCTACTTATTAGTGAATATGCTACAATCTTTCGCCCCGATGCGCTGATTTTATATAAATCAATAGGATAGAGTTATCATATGGTAGGTTTGTTCGCATGAGTCAGGGAAAGTATTAGTTAAAACAGGTTTTTGGAGAAGTGTCCGAGTGGTTGAAGGAGCACGCCTGGAAAGTGTGTATACGTTTATAGCGTATCAAGGGTTCGAATCCCTTCTTCTCCGCCATAAAATCACATTAAGCCTTTGATATTATTGATATAATATTAAAGGCTTTTTTGTTTATGTACGGATTTATGTACAGGTGATACTTAGATAAAAGCATTATGTAGAGCAAACCCTGTTACTATTTAGCAGAATAATTACAAAAAGCGACTTCAATATATGCTCCGTAAATTGTTCCTTCTCTTTATACACATATCACTCATATTCACTGCGCCTCTTAGTTACGCAGACGCTACTGAAGGAGAGTTATTCGGTTATAAACTAGGTGATAAGTACACTTTTACCGACAAAACGATTGCGCTTCCGCATGGAAAAGAATTTCATACTCTTGCTGAGACTCCCGTTACACCAGAAGATATTGAGTACGTTCTTTTAAATATCACAGCAACAAGCCATACAATCACACAAATGGTTACGGAAACAATTTTTGAAAACAATCAAGATGCACTGTCCTTTGCAAAAAAGTACGCAAACATACTTCGAGCTAAATATGGCAAGTATGAAACCAAACCAATTGCTTTTAACCTTATTAATTTCGACTCAGTATTTCCATCAATATTGCTACAATTAGAGTTTGAAGATACACACATGCTAACGGTTATGTTTGTATCTACTTTTCCATCCTCTACAAAAGGTGTTGGAGTTACACCAAGGGCAAAGATTATATTTGAGAGCAAAAAGCATAAAGATATGATTAATAAAGAATATAAAGATATGGTTTTGCATGAAACTAAAGAAAAGAAATCATTACAAGGACTATAAAACACATTAAGTCTTTTAGTTGCCAAAACACAGTATTATTTAAAGGTAAAATTCGCTAGGAGATGAACAATGAATCAGGGACGAGTCACAAATATATTCAGTTATATCATTCTGTTCTCTGTTGTAGCGTTGCTAATTTTAGATCAAAAATCGCTGAAAATTTTTCATTAACTATTTTTTCCTTATGCTTCAATTTATTGAAAGTTTTCCAGTGCATACCCTTTGGTTTGTCGAGTATCGGGAAATCTAGGCTCATATCCGCATCAAGTCGTTCTCTTATTTTTCTAGCTTTCCTTATCATGCGTTCAAGGTAATCCTCGCCTTGACTTGCGTAAGGTAGGGCATAACAATGCCTGCATAAGAAACGTTTGCCATGCCCATAAATTATCGCAACTCGTGTATGACAATGCGGACAAGAAAACCATAAGCGTTCACCACCATAGTGACATGGTGTACGTTGAAAATAGATTCTCTCATCCATGTTTTGCCACTCTTCACCACGTGAGCGACTACGGTATATAAGCCTCAGATAGTTTTCATGAACTTGGTATCTGATCCAGCCAGTTTGTTCTCCACGACAACTCCATGAAAGTGTGCCGCTGTTATTAGGTTCTAATAGGCCTTGTTTCTTCATATAGCGAATGTCTACGCTATGGACTTCTTCAGTAGTTGTCCTTTTATCCCAACGACACCAATTACCAGAACCTATGTCACCCATAAGAAATCCTTTGTTAAATTAAGGCTGCTGTTCTAAATATTCAGATAATATCAGGTGTATAGGAAGTAAAAAATATATGAATAAATAGTTTTATTAATATTGTTATCATATATTAGAAAGATTAATGGGAATGGATGTTCGAGATATGCGAAATATAATCATCATTACATTGTTTTATATGTTCTGCTGTACGCATGTTTCTGCAGGAACAACAGGAGGAGAAAGCTCAGATTTCCGCAAATTTGAAAAAAACAATGATAAATCCTCAATTTCGGAAGCTATAGATAGACTCTCTAAAGAGTGTCGTTTATTAGAAAAAGGCGTTGACTATGAAACTTGCTGCAAAAAACCAAGCTCAAAATGTGCAGGCTTAACTCGATGGGGAACTCCTAAAACCCTTTTAGCCGAAAAAAGTGGGGTTTATGATGGTTACACATGCGGTGGTACTCGCTCTTATGCCGAATATGAGTTTTGTTGTAAATTACCAGACTCGAAATGCACCTCCGCCACAAACCCTTATCTAAAACAGAAGATTCTATTTGCAGGTGCGTTATTGGTTGTTCTGTTCTTAATTGTATTATTGAGTTATCAACTTGTCAGAAAGGGTTTTCACAAGAAATTAATCCCGCCATACGATGCTGAAATTAAAGCTATATTCTCAGGGTGGTTCGTTTGGGGTCTTTGTGTTCTTTCATATTCGGTGCTATTTGAAGATGAGGATATTGAATATGTTGCATGGCTGACATTACCAGTTATTTCCGCTGTGGCGGTATATTATTGGCTGAAAAAATTCGCAATAAATAAATAAAATGTCGAATTGCCTGCTTCAATATGCTTACCGGATTAACCACACAACCTAACAAAACCTGATATTTTTCTTCTTTATAAACGAAATCATTAGTTAAATTCTTTCCATATCTCTACTTTAATCAACTTTCGTGCTAGATTTAGCAAAACAAAGAGGTATATATCTATGTATAAAGTTATTCGACTAGTATTAATAGTTACATATTTCCTCATACCTCAAGCAGTATTGGCCGACATCATTAGTCCTTCTTCCTATTGTTCAAAACCTTATAAACCATACAAATTTAATAGTCAGCGTGAATTAGACCGTTTCAATGATGAAGTGCAATCTTATAAATCGTGTATTAATGATTTTATAGAGGAGCAACAGGAAGCTGCGAAACATCATAGCAATGCTGCAAATGAGGCTATAGACGAATGGAATAACTTTGTTAATTATGAGTTAAATTAGATATGGTGATACTTGAGGTCAGAGTAAAAATGCGGACATTCAAATCACAATGATCGAAAGCATTGATATCTAAAATCCTAACATACCCACTAAGGGTGGCACATCTGAGCGTAGTAGCAGTGTAAGTAATAGTCCTAAAACCTATCACTGATGTGGAAGGATAGTAATGTCATTACTTAATGTTCAATGGAGAAAAGCACTATGAAAATAATATATGTTATGGAAAGCATATTTAGGCTCATAATGTTTATTATCACTACGGGTACTGCTCTAACAATTCCTGTAGCTCATTCGGATGATAGCAGGTCAATATCTTATGATTCATCAAATACAACAGAATTAAACAAAGAGATCCCCAAGTGGCTATTGTCATTACGGAACAACCCTATATTATCAGGTAAGGGGATCGCAGGATTACATATTGGAGAACATGAAAATACAATTCAGAAATTATTAGGCTCAGCAACTAAAGATACATATCCTATAGTCGGAGACGGTAAAGAAATATTTTTAGATGGGCAGAAGGGGCGCATTCAATATTACGCGACCTTATATGAACATGATGATATATTGCTTGGGATCTATACAGGTCGAGATGATAGGTTAATAAAGAGGATTAGAGTGTTTGATGATAGTTTTAACGCTACTCAAAATATCCCTAGCTATAAGGGAATAACGATCGGGAGCAATAAAAAGCTATTAAAAAGACAGCTGGGTGAACCAATATCAATAGATAAACATGGTGGCTGTACTAGCGCACTTAAGAAAAATGAGAATGGTGATAGTTATAATGCCGTCACATATGGCTATAAAGGGATAAGTCTTACGTTCTGTGTAGATAATAATCTAATACGTATGATAGATATTAAAAGACAATGAATGATTTCTGCATTAAATGGTCGCTTTGGCGAAGGAAAACATAACAAGGAAAATAAGACTAAACTGGGTCTAGTGACTGTTAACGACGGTGGCCTCAACCGGTCGACGCAAAACTGCTATATAACACACCTAAATAATTCTGGAAGATTAAAGTATAAGAATATGAAAGCAAGGGAATTGTTTAAGAATAAACCTCCAATGCAACAAAGAGCGGGCGTGCTATGTAGCATTTATGCCCCTTATTTATATAGTTAGGCGACAAAACCAGTGGCAAAGGAGAGTAACCATTTTAGATGCAAATTGGCTTAATGCTTTAAAGCTTCCGACAAAGGTGCTCACTGGCTTATTTTTTGCCAGCGTTATTCTGTTGCTATTTGATAAAACAGAAATATTAGTTCTTTCTACTTTTGGTTCTTTGGCTAAACCAGCAACAATCCTATTATGTGTTGTTTCAGGTGCGCTTTCCTTTACCGCTATTGCTACCTTCGTAATAGATATATTTAGCGCAGGAAGAAAAAGGACGCTACTGCAACAACGACGTGATTTGCGAAAATCAGAAGAAGATGACCAAATCAGAAAAAACAAACAAAAGGTACTTGATCGAATACAACACCTATCTAAAGACGAACTAAATTATTTAGCCGACTGCCTCAGAGAAAATAGTCAAACATTCACTACATACGTGCATAGTCCAAGCGCATCTACACTTGGCTCAAAAGGCTTAATTTATACTCCAGGCGGGACACATCACCAAGATTACTATCCTTTTGTTGTTAATGACTTCGTTTGGCAATATTTACTCGATAACAGAGAAGATATAATTGCTAGAGATGAAGAAAACACAAGATTAGAAGAAGAGAAAAAAAGAAATGCTAGAAACCGCCGTTATTAAGCTCTCTGGCAACTCATCGTCTAACAAGGCGCTGGTTCGGACGCAAACTACGCTGCGCTTCGTTTGCACCGCACAGCTTGGTCGTTAGCTTTTAAAACGAATGATTACTTACGAATCAGGCATTGAACAATATATCCTTAACAGGCTTTCCAAGCAAAAGGATGCCATTGAAACAAAGAAAAAAGATTTTCTTATTTTATTGCCTAGTTTATGCAATGAAGACAAGAAAAGGCATCTTGCTACGACATTGACGAAAAAAGTTTTTGTCCTGTATGAAGAGATCTGGAAAAACGACCCCACTCTTCAATCATCAATTGCATCATTAAGATATATTTTGGAAGCTCTAATTCAAACCGAGTTGTTATATAAGGAATCTGACTATTTTGAAAAAATTTATCATTCTGTTTTAAAGCACAAGATCAATAAAACTCAAACATATCTCGAGAAAGTAAAATCAGACTGTCTTATACTTGAGGCATATGAAAAGAAGGAAGATATAATAAAAGAAAAATATAAGAAAGGCATGGATGAGCATCAAATTAACGATCTAATGCAGCAGGAGGATCAAATATATGATGATCTCGATTATGAGCTTACCATCTCATTAGATGCCTCTGAATTTAACTCGCTTGGTGTCCAAAAAATGATGCTTGAACAAAACGTTATCCCATCGTTAGAAAAAGGGATAGAAGAAATGAAGAAAGAGCTAGATGATTTATCAAAAGCCCTCGCTATTGATTTGGAATTTAATAGAAAATTCCAGATACGAGGTCAATCGACTAGAGTACCAAAAGTATTAAAGGACTCCCGCAGTTGGAGCAAAAAAGCTAGTGATGCCGGCTTAGAAAATGAATATCAATTCGTATATGGCTACACCAGCTCACTGCTACACTGTACAAGTTTTTCGATCCTTACAAACTTAGAAATAGAAAAATCTGAATTTGTAACGATACGGAGTCTTGCAAACAAATATATGGCCAGAATATTCGACAGGTTATATGAGTTTTGCAACATGCCAAAAAATATGTAAGTAGTAGAAATGAAATAAAGCTAACAATAAAATCAAGCCGACGCCCAAAAGCGGCGCGGCTTATTAATGACGTTATTGACTGACGGCTGTTGGCCGGACTCCGCCTAATTGAATTACTCACCGAATGGCTGCTTCCGCTGATAAGTGGACCTTCACGATGATAACAACGATGACTGCTTCTGGCCGAAACCGGTCATATGAATAATCGGCTTGTTGAGTAATCTTTAGCCTGTTTGTCTCGATACCCTTTCCCTCTTGCTTTAGCTAAGTAAGAGATACGATATATTGCTTCCTGTTTCATTTTTTTATTATCAATAAAATAATATGGATTTTTGATTGTTGGCATATGGTTGTTACCGTCAATCGCATTCCATGTGCTTTTAATGATTTCGAGCACCTTACTGCTATGTCTTATCTTGTTCCCATCAAGGTATATTGCCCAATGATAGTGCTGTGATTTTGATTTTTCTTTCTCTCTAACCCACACATATCCAACTTCACTGATTTGATATTCACGCTCTAAACGCCTAATCAGGTTCTTTCTAAAACGGCTAATGTGCTTATTGTTCTTGCTGTAGAAGGATTGGTGAAAGTCAAAGCGAATGAGTAGAACGCGTTTCCATTTATTCATGCATATATCTAGCTGATCAATTATTCGGTGAAGAATTGTTGAGTAGATACCTGACTTCTTAGAATTAATTGCGTAAGTAGTCCCATTACGTACCATCACACCAGAATGAGAAACGTACTTACGGTTTTTATATGGCGATTTCTTTGCCATGAGTAAGGATTTGTTAATAGATATTAGAAATAACCGATGCAAATAGCATATTGCGATATAGTTTTACCCCTTAACTAAAAGGGGGCTTCACTACCCCCAACGGGACAAAACCGAGGGGACAAAACCGCATAATACTTTTTGCAGCTAAATCGGTTTATTCAATTACCTATTTAACAGCCTTAGAGCTTGGGGATGATCGTTAGCAATTCCCAATTTAATAATTCGGTCTGCCAATAAACCAGTATCAGCCGTTGAATAAATTCTTTTCCAAACAGCACCATATAGTGACTCAATGAAAAAAATTGTCCCTGTAGGATGAACCAATTTATGCAGCCGATAAATGCTACAGATTTGTAGTAGTTGCTTGGCTATCACGCTGCCCCCTTATTTGACGTAGGGCGTACTTGATACAACGGACAGCCCTTCGAGGTGCATTTTTCGACCTGAGAACGCCACGAACCACACTGGGTAACGTCATATATGCAATAACAGCACATCGCGTTGATCTTGCCCCTTAATCCTACCTTGTGAGCCTCTCTATCAATAACAGCTAGGCGATGCTCTTCTCGGAGTGTCATAGTTTTGCACTCCCATCATATTTTCCGACTCGCAATACATATAATGCTACTCGGTGGCGATTTCCTTCAGGCGTTCTTTGAATTTGCCAGTGAGTATGTATGTTATATCCATGGTTATGACGTAGTTCAAATATACGTGCTGCTGGCGAAAGGACATCGAGTTTATGTCTAGCCTCAATTGTTGATAGAGGTGCGTTTCTTAGATGCTTTAAAAGACGTTCTCTCTGGGCTGTTAGGCTGGTAGAATAACTTTTCTGAGTAGTTTTCTGAGAGCCCTGCTGGTAGTTGCCGGTGGGGTTTTTCATTTTATACCCCCCTCGTATTTTTAATAAAGGCTCTAATATCCTCAACGCGCCATACTGTTACCCTAGGGGATAGCTTGATTGGTTTCGGATAGAGCCCAGATTTTACACCTTGCCACCAAGTTGACTTACCAACTGGAATTAACGGGGGGATTGGTGGGTTGGATTTGGGATCTCCGACAATTTGAGCTAACCGAAGGTAGCCGATCTCTGGAAGTTTGTGCATTTTAGTACGTCCTCATGTGTTATGACTTGAGAACAGCTTAGAGCGAGCAATAGAGATAAAAAATAGGGTAATTGGGGGGTAAATATGAGGAAAGAGAAAAACCACCTATTTAATTGGTCGTCCTTGTTTGAAAGAGCATAATTTTTGATCCTGAAAGAAATCATTAATAGTTTCGTCTGATCTTGCGGCGAAAAGCTTATTGTTAGCCTTTGAAAGCACACCCCATAACTCTTTTCGAGTTATTGGTATTTGGGTTTTCTCATCATATTGTTTCCCTAAAAGCCAACCGCTTAGAACCAACTCACGTTTCTTCTGCATATTTAAGTCTTTTGAAGATATTTCGTTTGCGCACTGAAGGAGGCTCTTCTGATCTTGAGAATTAGATAAGTAACCCTTTTTTATCGCCCATTCGAGCCAAGAGATATTTAGCTTCTTACTTTCCGCCCATTTAATATAATAATCGGGTGAATTTTTATTTTCATGCTTCCCACTTTCCCACAGTTTGTTCATTCGGGATAAATGCTCAGAGTATTTTTGACGTAAGTCCCAAACAGAGTTGAAATGCTCGTCATTCATAAGGTGTTCGAGTGATTTAATTAATTTTTCTTTCTTAAGAATCTTATTTTCTTTGACTCTCTTCTCACTTGCTGATGGAGTGAGAAAATCGTCATTAAGTTCTCCTCTTATCCCATCGATCTTCCTTATATATTCATCTCTTAAATCAAACAAGTCTTCTTTTGTAGGTATATCATACGAATCTTCTTCGCCAAAAAAGATTACGTTTTTAATTCTCACGCCATCTATGTGTGCACCCAGAAAATTTGAATATCCATATTCAATAGATGCCCCATCAGGATCTATGCCACATAATATCAATACTGCCTCGTGACTCTTCCAATTATCTAAATCAAAATACTCTGATAGGCTAGACATTTCATATCTATCCTCCTTGCTAAGCTTACTACTCTTACCCGTAGCCCGACTGATAAAGTCCTCAATAAATTCTTCAGTAAGCTCTCCATGCTCTTCTATTTGAGCTTTGATATTGTCTTCGAGCTCTTTAGATAGCTTTGATTGCAGTATCATAAACACGCCTTCCTGTGCTCCTTCAAAGAGACCAAGCCAAGCCGGTGAAGGTTTCCGGCATTTCGCTCCGTCGAGCTAGGCTTGATGATGTGATTATACCGCTATCTAGGCGTAGTAAGTAATCTCTGACAAAAGCATTAGAGTATGGCGTACATCTATATGCTGGATTTAGACATATAATAAACTACGTAAGTGGTAAGGAGACCATTATGTTAGTACTCACGCGTAAAATTGGTGAATCACTCATTATTCAAACATCAACTGGCGAAGAAATTGAGATAGTTGTGCTCAGTGCAACAGGGAATCAAGTGCAAATAGGTACAGAAGCTCCAAGTGATGTTACTGTGCTAAGGGAAGAAGTGTTAGAGCAGTTACGCTGTAAGGTATAGTATTACAGCGACTGGTTGAGGCCTCCCCCTAAAGCGGATATTTAGAAGCTCCCTTTATTATTTATTCTAATTATGGAGAATCAAAATACAGAACATAGCTGAAAACCTTACATCATTAACATTGAAGAATGATTCTGGTGCTATACGAGCTTGCCTTGAAAATGAACCGAAGGAAAAAAAAGGTCCTCTTTTTGAGGAATATCTGACTCTTCTATTTCGTGGTAATGGTTGGCTTGCGGAACGACAAGGCGGCAAAGGCGATGCGGGTGCAGATATTCTTCTTTTTCACCCAGAAAACCCACACACACCGGTTTTTTTAGTTCAGGCAAAAAACTGGAATCACCCCCTGTCATACGATGATACAAAAATTGAACTTGTTAAATTTGAGGAACAGGCAAAAGCCAAATATGGCTGTACGGAATATATGCTCATTAGTATTAACGGGTATGTTAGTGAGGCCGCCAAATTAGATGACTTTGGGATGGTGCTTTATGGATGGGAAAAGGTAGAAGAACTAATTGCTTCTTATCAGGTCGATTGTGAACGCCCCTCGTTGGAACTTGTCGCACATAACCTCAATACTTACAGAAAAATAGCATCTCTATTTGAAGAACATCAACGTGTTGCCACGGTACAAGCGACAGGTACAGGTAAGAGCTATTTAATTGCACAGATGGTCATCGACCAAATACCGGAAACTTGTCTGATTCTAGCACCAAGTAACTTTATTCTTGATCAGCAACGTAGGCTGCTACGTTGGTTAGATTCCGTTGTTTATATGACTTATGCAAAGGCAGCCAACCTAGCTGAGAAGGAGTGGCAGCAGTTAAATCCGAAGCTAATCGTTTTGGATGAATTTCATCGGGCTGGAGCAGAACAGTGGGGAGCCGGAGTTCGGAGATTAATGTCTGGTTGTGCTAATGCCAGGGTCTTTGGTACATCGGCTACACATATTCGTTTTCTTGATAATTCGCGAAATATGGCAGATGAATTATTTGGTGGTGTAGTAGCTAATCAAATCCCCCTTCAAGATGCTATAGCACGAAAGATATTACCCGAACCACATTACGTCAGTGCTCTATATACGCTGGATGAGGATATTAAGGAATTAAAAGAGAGTATCGAAAACAGTGACAATACTGAAATAGAAAAGAAAAAAGGACTGGATGAATTAGAAGAAATTCGTATTGATTGGGAGTTGTCATCCGGTTTACCGGAAATATTAAATAAGCACCTTCAAGTTATTACAGGCAAATACATTGTTTTTTGCGAAGATATTGAGCACTTGGATGTTATGCAGGAAGAAATTACAATTTGGTTTAGAAATGCAGCCAAGATACGCGGTGAACGTTTAGTTAGAACGTCTTATATTGTGCAGAGCGATAGATCAGATGCGGAAAACAAAGAAGAACTTGCTCGTTTTGAAAGGGGTAATGCGAACAAGGGTGTTCATTTACTCTTGGCAGTAAACATGCTGAATGAAGGTTTGCATATATCCGGTGTAAACGGTGTGTTATTACTTCGCAAGACCCAATCCCCAACAATTTATTACCAGCAGATAGGCCGGTGTTTCAACGTTTGTAATGACGCTAATCCGATTATCTTTGACTTAGTCAATAATATACACAACGTCAGTGCACATTCATTTCATGAGTCATTAGATGCGGCGAATGAGAAAGAAATTATACGGCGAAATGGTGTCGGCCTTAAGGCTGACTTAAGAAGCTATCAAATTATCGATGAGACATTACAGATTAGTGAACAGTTACAATCGCTAGAGAGTCGTTTAGGGTTTAATAAGGACTGGTTTGAAAAAGGACATGAGGAGCTTGTTGCATACAAGAATGAGCATGGTGATTGTAATGTTCCTATATCACATAAGCAGGATGGTTTTGCGTTAGGAACTTGGTGTAGTAGTCGCAGGAAAGATTACGCCAAAGGAGTATTATCACAAGATCGAATTAGCCAGCTTGAGGCATTGGGGTTTGAGTTGAACCCTTTTGATGCCGCATTTAAAAAAGGCATGGCAGCGCTATCCAAATACAAAGATGAGCATGGTGATTGTAATGTTTCTTGGCGTTATATGCAGGATGGTTTTGCATTAGGAGCTTGG
>Ga0316207_10004773_pt1 | contig 11570 bp, 9 predicted proteins | sample 6weekpyrite_MG_FD_204943 | JGI IMG/M metagenome (GOLD analysis project Ga0316207, IMG submission 204943) | Microbial mat bacterial communities from mineral coupon in-situ incubated in ocean water Damariscotta River, Maine, United States -... | ecosystem: Environmental > Aquatic > Marine >...
TCGACGATGGTGAAGAAAAATAAATTTCTCGAGTAATTGCTGAACCTCACTCGATTGTGCGGCAAGTTCAACCACACACTCCTTAGCGGTCGTTGATTTAACCCGGCCGGCAAGTGTAATGGGCTTAGGATAGAGTTCGTGCAAGTAAATAATGATATTAAGCTGGGTACCCAGTTCAGGCAAAGCATCTGCCTGTTGCCAGCTTAGTTCATGCGCACCAAGCCGAAATTCTTTTGCCTCAGGCATATCCGTTGCTGCGCGCAGCAAACTGGCAACCATTTCCAGAGTGATATCCACCTTGCGTTCAAGTGCTGCGAATTCCTCTGCAACATCCGCGCTGTGGTATTCACTCAAATTCAAAATAGTACGCAGACTCAGTTCATTATCTGCATCAAAGTCGGCCGTAGCGACGTCATCTACAACACGCCACATCAACGGTGCACGGGCTGAATAGCTTAGCGCCTTACCAAGACCTTCATTATCAGAGGAGTCGTTCATGCTGTAACTATAGCAGTAAGGTAAACATTTACCTTATATTTTTAAAATACTAAACGGAGAGGATTCTTAAGCAGCGGCGTGTTCAGAATAGGCTTGCTCAACACGTTTGCCACGATGAAGGCCTTTTAACTTGCTTGCCACTTCATCACGCATAGATTGGCTATACTGAAGAATTTGTTGTTCCATGGCTTGTAAAACGTGGATTCTATCTCGAAGTAATTCTGTATCAAGTGTTGGGGCTATATGGGTAAAATAGTTTTCTAAAATCGGCTGACGTTTTTCATTTAATTCGGTCAATGTTTCCCAATCAGATTCTTTTGCTGCATCAAGCATGTGACCTACCATATCCTGCAAGCGAACCCACTGGATGTCACCATTTCGGGTCGAATTAGACACCAGCCGCAGCCTTTCTCTGTTGTGCCGCTTCAATCTCTGCTGCTTCTTTGGCGATGCCATCCCAACCAGCTTTAATTTCACGCATTAGGCCAGCAACTTCATCTAAAGCTTCAACATCATTATTCATATTTGCGGCTACTAGTTTCTGCCCCATGTATTCATAAAGTGCATCTAAATTATCGACTAATTCGCCGCCCATATTTTTGTCCAGGCTAACTCTAAGACCATCGATAATACTAATCGCCCAACCAATTTGTTCACCTTTCGGCCCAATCTCACTGCGAACCATAAAGCCTTTAGCAGCAGCCATTTTTTCTAATGCGCCCGCCATCAGCATTTGAATGAGACGGTGAGGACTCGCATTTTCAATACCACTTTGCACGCCAACTTGTTTGTATTGATCGAGCGCATTTTGCATTGACATATTCATAACCTACACCTATTTCCCATTCTTAATAATCTTTGTCTAATTACTGTATCGACCTTGAACGAACAAACTCAAGTCCTAATTTCAAAAAATAATGCAATATATTCCTGCTTATTAATTTCTGTTTGCCCCACCAATTGTCGGTAAAGACGCCAACTGTTGAGTCAAAAAGCTACTGGTATTTTGTAACTGCGAAATCAACACATCTAGTGCACCAAACTGGGCTCGTAACCGAGCTTCAACTGAGGTTAATCTATCCGCCAATCTATTTCGATCGTCTGCAATACCCTCAAGGCGGTCTTCTATTGATGCAGTGGTGGTTCTAAAGAAACCATCACTGGCTAATAAAGAACTAACGTAACTGCTCAATTGTTCTGCGTAACCACGTTTAAAATCAACACTACCTCGATCGCCCAGAGCATCTCCTGTAATACTTAACACCAGACCAGAAGCTGAACCTGAGCCTGTTAATAGCTGACCTGCTCCTGTTGCAGCCAGGCCGCCAATCGTTCCGGCGACATCAACACCATCCGTGCTCGTTGCTGACGCACCAACTAAATCTGTTTGACCGTTACCACCAACAACCTCGACAACAGAAGATGAACCATAGGCCTTCGAGGTTAACGTCAACACACCGGCCGACTCGGTAACATCAACACTAATACCGTTATTTTTGAAGGTTGTATTGTCGTTAATCTTTGTTCTTAATTCCGTCACCAATTCCGCCGCGGTATAAGTGGCTGCTGCCAGAGTAATTGTTGTGCTAGTACCATCGACATTAATGGTTATCTCATCATTACTGCCTTCAGTAATAGTTAAGTTTGCCGCTGCAGAACCAACCAGGTCGCCCTTTGTTGCAAGCGTGGTAATGTTTACCGCGTAATCTCCAACAACCGTATCACTGCTTGATGAGATGAAACTGGTTTGCGCATCGGCTGTTTCACCAAAGGCTGCAAATAAAGAAATGAACTTATCAAAGTTTTGATCTAACTGTTGATCCAGTGTGTTGTCATTGATAAGCAAACGTCCTGTCTCGGGATCAGTAGTGATGCCTGCCTCGGCCAGAATCGTAAAATCGTCGCCCAGATTGCCAACAGGGCTGCTAATAATTCGTTGAATATTTGAAGTAATACTACGTGTAATACCATCGCCATTTAATTCACCGGCAACACGCGTATCAGGATCAAAAGCCGTTAACTGATTTACTGAACCAATAAAGGCATTATAGGATGCTACAAATTGCGTTACCGCTGTCTTTACTTGAGCTGTATCTATATCAACCGCAAGTTCAGCCGTACCCGTTGATTTAAGGTTAATCGTGACATTGTCAATCGCATCGGTAACGCTATTACTATTACTCGTGATCGCAATACCATTAAGTGTTAATGCCGCATTCTTTGCTGCTTCGTTCTGTTCTAAATGATTTGCTGTGGCATTAAACGCTAATAGTGACAAACCGGATGCATCCTCACTATCACCATCATCATCACTCACTGTGATCTGCAAACTGTTATCTGCACCCGTGTCATCTGAACTAATTGCCAGACGGTAGTTTGTACCATCATAAATTAATGATGCCGTGACACCGATGTCAGCGTCGTTAATGGAATCACGAATACCTTCAAGACTGCTATCAGTAATAGTTACTGTCTCTGCTGCCTTTTCAGTGCTTTGCACAAAACTATTATAGGTATCTGGCCCGGTAAAATCGGTTGTACCAAATTTAAACGTTAATGTGCCGGTACTTAAAGTGTCCGTTACATCCGTGAATTGAGCAGCGACTAAGGCAGGATCAGTCGATAGTTTATGGTTCTCTGCCAAACTCGTTACATTAAGATCGTAATTTGCTCTACTGATGTTACCGCTACTGGTAGCCGTAAAAATATCGCTATCGCTACTGGTAGTAGAAAAAGAACGAAACGTAGAGAAACTTCTTAGACTTGATAGGGAGCTCGATAGAGAGGATAAACCACTATTCAACTGTCCATATGCAGATAAACGCAGTTCAAGATCAGATTGACGACGATTCAATCGCGCTGTGGGCGCCGCTGCCTCTGCATCGACTAACTGCGTGACCAGACCGTTAATATCTAGTCCTGAACCAATTCCTGCTGATGTAATTGAAGCCATCGTACCCTCGACTAATCGTGATACCTGTTACCTATGCACAATCAGTGCCATGCATTAAGCCTGGGCAGAAATAATAAGCCCTTCAAGCCTTGCTTCCGCCTCTTCTTGCGCTTGATCACGTAATTGATGCGCTAATGCAAGTGCTTCTTCTGATGGGAACTCACGAATTGTTTCTTGTGTATCTGCATCAATAACAGTAACAATCGAGCGTCCTAGCGGTAATGCGTCGTCAACCCTGAACTGTAAGTCACGATTAACTGTTTGCACATATTCATTAATATCACTAACTGCTTGCTCTACCGTTTCTTTAGCAGGACCCGCATTGCCAGCTTCTTGTACACCTGCAGCTTGCGCTTGTGGCAAAGCGGCAACATTTTGCCGGTTAGCAACACTACTATCAGCCGCTGAAGCAGGGGTATTCACTGGCTCAGCTGGTCTGTTGCTCCGAACTACCGACGTGATTTGACTGTTGATGTCATTAGTCATAACCACTCACCTCTTAATCTATTTAACTTTTTAGAAATGCACCCGGACCTGTGTCCGGGTGCGGTACCTTAACTAGCCTGTTACTGAAGTAGGCTCAGTGCCAATTGTGGCAATGCGTTGGCTTGCGACAAGATGGATACACCGGCTTGTTGCAAGATTTGGTTACGAGTTAATGATGCTGTTTCTGCCGCGAAATCCGCATCACGAATACGTGAACGAGCAGCACTTAAGTTCTCAACCGAAGTTGAAATACTTGAAACAATAGATTCAAAACGGTTTTGAATCGCACCGAGGCTTGAACGCGTAGTACTAATGCTTGTTAGTGCGGCATCTGCAGAAACCAATGCTGCATTTGCACCTGCTACTGTAGAAATATCAGTGTTAGCGATTGTTGTACCTGCTAATGCAGCTACGTAAACACCTGTAGTTAAACCAGCATCCGCTGAGTTAGTACCGGCAATAGTCAAGTCACCTACTGTGCTCTCAACAGAAACTGAACCGTAGTAAGTTTCAGTTGCAGCAGTAGTACTACCATCTGCTGCCAGACCTTCAGTTGCATCAGAGTCTGAACCCGATTCTACCAATGCAATATTACTGCCATCAGCTTTAGTGATGTTCAGCGTAGCAGTGCCCGCTGTAGCAGTGTAGCCATCGATAGAGTTGATCAATGCCGCCACTTCAGTGTCAGTGATTGTGCCATCAGCACCAGCAACACTGAAATCAAGAGCTGTACCGTCAATTGATAGGTTGTATGTAGGGGCTACAATCTGAGAAGCCTGTACACCATTAGTTGTAGTAGTAGTCGTTGCAAACGCAGGATCTGTGCCATAACCTGCAGCAGCTTCAGTTGTACTAAATTCAATGCCATCAGTACGTTGAACAGTTAAGTTACCATTTTGAAGCGCATCGGCAATTGTACTATCCGCACCTAGATCCAGACTATAACCACTGACCGTACCCGTACCATCAGAAGCAAAACCAGCTGCTACAAAACCGGCCGCAATACCGTCATATGAATTAGTTGCAGTAGTATCAACATTCGCTGTTGCAGTAATGACTAATGAATCAGAACCACCATCGCCTGAGTTATCAAAAGTAACTGTGAAGCTGTTTGTTGTATCCGTATCAACACCTTCTGTTAATGCACCTAGTGCAACAGATGAATTTGCTGCAGCTGTACCAACAACATCAGCAAAGACAATACCTGTTTGTGCATTAGTTGCTGTGGCTGTTACACCGTCACCACCTGCAGTCGTAATAGCAGTAGCAAGAGCAGCTGCATCACGTGCAACAACACCTACGTCAGTACCATTAATAGTGAGTTCGCCCGCTGTTAAGTCACCCGCTACAGCCGTACCTGCTGCTGTCGCTGTATTACGTTGACCAATATCAGCAGCACGTGCACTGGTAATATTTGCAATATCAACCGTTTCACCAGAGTTTGCACCAACCTGGAAGCTTTGGCTTGCAAAGTTACCATCCAGCAATTTAACACCGTTAAACGCACTGGTTGAACCAACACGATCAATTTCCGCTACTAACTGTGTTACTTCTAATTGAAGTGCCGCACGGTCAGAAGCTGAGTTGGTTGCGTTAGCTGATTGAACTGCCAACTCACGAATACGTTGTAAGTTGTTAGTAATTTGAGCCAAATCACCTTCAGCCGTTTGTGCTAATGAAACACCGTCATTGGCGTTACGACCAGCTTGATTCAAACCACGGATTTGAGTAGTGAAACGTTCAGAAATCGCGAGACCGGCCGCATCATCTTTGGCGCTGTTAATACGTAAACCAGATGATAAACGTTGTAGAGAAACACCCAGATCTGATTGAGAGTTATTTAGATTACGTTGCGCGTTAAGTGACGCAACATTCGTGTTAATAATTTGAGGCATCTTACTTCTCCTATACCCCTCTGTACCATTCCTCACCTTTGTGGGTCAGTACTCGCGGAGTTCAAGGTTTGTCTTTGACGGATATATCTTTCCCTTACGGGGAGATATTTACCGCCTCCAACCACTTTATCGGTCCTGCTCGGGGAAACTTTAGGATTAAATGCAAATAAAACGGAAAATAAGCACGCCAACAAATTCTTTTATATCAATAACATAGCTCATTATAAAAGAAAGGTGCCGATTTTTTAAATCATAAATGAATAAGTAACTTCTATTTTCTAATGCCTGATATATCATCAAAAGCATCGTCACCGTGAGATACGGTGATTGACTCATTGAAGGATCAGACTCCTCCTAATTCACTATTGATATTTACCAACCGATTTATTCTTAATTCATTATTTTAATTGTTTCTGGCGCCTTACCTTTCTCGTATAGCTTATACGCTTCAAGAAAAGCAGCTTCAATTTGGCGCACAAAAAGTTCGGTATTGAATAGTGGGCACGTTTCACGATTCGCAGCCAAATTCTGTCTAATAGTGTCGAGCTTTTTCTTATTAGTTGCCAATTCAAATGCCAATGCTTCGTAAGCATCTTCCGTTTCAGTCACCAATTCTTGCATTCCGGTTGCATTCAACAGACTCGCTGCAACTCGGGCAGGAAAGCTTTTACCTATTTTGGTTACGACGGGAAGCCCAACCCAAAGCGCGTCACTCGCCGTTGTATGCGCATTAACATTAAATGTATCAAGAAATAGATCAGCCAATCTTAATCTAGCCAAGTGTTCATCTAAAGGTAGTTTGTCGGCAAAGATAATCCTATCGGCACTCACACCTCGAGATTTGGCTTCATTTATAAGGTTTTGAGGTGCCTTACCATTTGAACGAAATACCCATAGAACGCTGCCATCGACTTTTTTAAGAAGACGCATCCATATATCAAATTCGCGAGGAGATATTTTGTAATTTTTGTTAAAGCTACAAAAAACAAAACCATCTTCAGGCAAATTGAATTCAGATCGTTTCATCTCCCGTTCAGAAATTGCTCTCGTACTATCGTTAACCTGATAGCTATTCGGGAGATAGATAATATTTTCGCTGTAGTGTTTTTTAAATTCACTGGGGATAACAACGTTATCTGCGATGAGATAATCAATAAAATCCACCCCCATCGTACCGGGAAAACCGAGATAGCTGATTTGTATTGGTGCTGGACGGTAACAAAATATCCCCGTGCGCGCACCACGCGTGTGTCCTTTGAGATCGACGGCAATATCAATACTGTCCTCGCGTGCGAGTTCTGCTATCTCCTTATCAGAATTATTTCTTACATCTCTAAAAACATCCACATCTCGTATTACTCTCTGGCGCATTTTGTCATCCTTATCAGGCCCATAAGAGTATGCAAATATTTCAAAATTATTCTTATCGTGATGTTCAAAAAAACTGGCCATCAAGTACATCGTGGCATGATTATAAAAGTCTGACGAAAAATAACCGACTCGTATTTTTTCGTGCTTTCTTTCAGCGTTCTTAGCCATTGGCAAAGGGGAACATCTGTATTTTGAACGGGCAAAATTCTCTGCATAAATACGCTGTTTATCAGGTGCATCATTAATGGTAAATAATGAAAAAGGTGCCTGATTACTATTTTCCCTCTCAAATATCTCTAATTCATCCTTAATGGCATCATATTGATGCCAATCACACATCTCTGCCTGTAAATAGGTTCTATTAGCTAACGCAGACACATGATCAGGCTGAAGCGCTAGCGCATTATCAAAACTAGCCACCGCCGCCTCAAGATCGCCAGCCTCTTTGAGTGCGAAGCCCAGATTATTATGCGCCGCGATATATTGCGGCTGAAGTTTGACTGCCTGTCTTAGACTGATGACAGCCTGTTCAATATCGCCCGTTTCACTTAACGCAACCCCGAGGTTGCAATAGGCTTCAACATAATCAGGTTTCAGCTCAATAGCACGTTTGAAACAAGATGCGGCCGCCCCCCATGCACCTGAGTTAATCAGTACGACCCCAAGGTTGTTACATGCTTCAAAATAATCAGGTTTCAGCCTTAACACCTGTTTATATACTGCCTGAGCCGCATTAAGATTATTTAGTTGGGCATAGGTCTTGGCTAATATATCGTAAGGTTTAACTACACTGGGAAACTCTTCTATGATGCCAGTAGCCATCTGAACTGTCTCTGCCAATAAACCACGGTTATATAGAGAAAGTAATTCGTTGAGCCTGTCTTGTGGTAAGTTATTTTCTTGTTGATGTCGTTCGAGATTATTAAGTTCAAGCTGTACTGTTTTATTTCCAGGAAATTTCTTCAATATATCTTGGTAAATCTGAACGGCCTCATCGATTTTACCTTTTTTTTGATAACCTCTGGCTTTCCGAAGCGTTGATTCAAGCGATGCTTTCACTATACGTACCCTGTGCCGTTACTCTTATGCATTAAAAGTAGAGCATTTTATGTGCCTATATTCAATCTGCTAGCTATTCTTATTATTAATAAAGAGTCAAACCACAAACAAATAAAAATGTTCATCGCTTGTCACTCCTCCCTTTTATTGTCGTATCGGCTTAGTCAACAAGGCTAATTTCAACCTTCGGCTGAACTTGCAACTCTTGTTTCGGTTCCCGTATAGGCTTCACGGCACGCATTTCGCAAATCATTTCCTTCACCACATTTCTTTCGTATTGAATCTTTGTGAAGACTTCTGGAGCGCTCAACCCTGCACAACGATCTTTACTCACCACCAACTGGATTTTTTCAGGTTGCCAGTCGCCTCGATAACCGTAGTCCGCGCGCCAATAATAAGGCTGCGAAAAATATCCAAAACTACCATGGAAATACGGACGAACATGCGTTGGATCCTCCCAGGCATCATCGCTCCCGCCGTGCGGCACACGGATCACTGCAATAGCGTTAGGCGTCGCAAGCCTCCAAAGCTCCTGCATCACGCCGAGGCTATCCTGAATATGTTCGATGAGATGGGATAACAGGAAATGTTCCACCGTTTCGTCTGGCAAATCGATCGGTTTTTCTCGCAGATTTTCCAGATCACAGACGAGATCAATTCCTGGCAAGTCAGCCGAGTCCAGGTTAACCCAGCCCTCCTTAATATTCCTGCCACAGCCAACGTTTAAACTATAAGGTGGCTTACCTTGATTTATACCGCTGCTCATACAGACCTCACGTTTTTTTATGCGTAGTGGCATAGCTAATTGGCCACCTAAGTAGAGAGGATAGTATACACATCAGAGGAAGATGAAATTAGGGAAATTAGGGTCAGACTCGAATTAAGAGAAACCGCTATTACTGCAGTAAACTCAACGCTAATTGAGGCAATGAATTAGCTTGCGCCAATATAGTAACACCCGCTTGCTGCAGTATTTGATTACGCGTTAATGCCGCAGTTTCGGCTGCAAAATCGGCATCACGGATACGTGAGCGCGCTGCGCTGTTGTTTTCTACGCTAATTTCAATCGAGCTAACGGCTGTTTGAAGACGATTCTGCACCGCACCGAGTCGTGCACGTTCGGTGTTAATGGCATTCAGCGCTGCATCAAATTGACTAATTGCCTTTGATGGACTGTTAACCAGATCAACATCGGCAACACCCAGGTTACCGGTATTAATGCCAACTAAACCAACATTAATCGTTTCACCTGAATTAGCACCAACCTGAAACTGCAATGATTGAGTACTGTTTAATACGAGAGTACGGCTGCCACTCGGGAAGGTTTCAGCAAAGTTCACCAAAGGATTTAGTCCACCGCTACCCAGATTGGAAATGACACCTTCCGGCGTGGTATCACGCGTGCCGCCATCTGCATCAGCACCACCAACCGCACCCGTATCATTATTGGTTAGGTTGAGACCAAGCACATAAGCATTACCGGCATCACCATCATCAAAAATACCTTCGAATGTAGCCTGGTCACTATACGCAAGCCCCGTGTAAGTTGCTTTCAAACTCACAATCGCATCATCTAACGTCGACTTGGTATTTGCTTCAAGATAATCAAATACTTCTTTAATACCTGTACCGCCTTCGTCAATGATCGATTGATGTAAGTAACGCACAGCAGCATAACCGGCAGAATATTGCTCAAGCGAACCATCATTAGTAAGGTGCGTATCAAACAAAGTTTCGATATTCGCTGCTGTTTGCCCACCTAATGCATCGAGATCGTTTTTAAGGCGCGCATCCGCACCTTGAATAAACTCAGCAACACCTTCAATAAAGTAAAGTGGTGCATCTTGTATGTTAATGGCACGTGCCGTAATAGCATGAGTCAATTCATGGGCAATAATCCGGTCATTTGAAACAAAACTAGGGCCACCATTGGGACCGTCACTTGGCAAGAAATCATCAAGATCAATATTAAGGGTTAAATTAACGGCTTTACCTGTTGCGACTTCAAAACCCGTAAAACTCACTGCAGCCAGATAACTTTCACCCTCAACAAATTGGATATCAAGCCCAGCCCCGTCACCTTTGATACCAAAGTATTCTTCAATAGCTGCTTCACCTTGTTGTAACCAATAGGTTTGCAGATCAACTAATAATTGCTGCTGATCGGGTGTTAACCCTGTGCTATTCGGATCATATGATACGGTTGTATCTCCACCGGTAAATAATTTGACCCCATTAAATGCAGCAGTATCTGCAATACGCGACACTTCACTAATGAGTTGGTCGATCTCTAATTGAATAGCCTGACGATCTGTTTGCGAGTTAGTTGCATTTGCCGCTTGAACCGCTAATTCTCTGCCGCGTTGGAAAATATTATTTATTTCATCCAGGGCACCTTCCGCAGTTTGCGACAATGAAACAGCATCATTAGCATTACGAGCTGCCTGGTTTAAACCACGAATTTGAGTTGTAAGACGTTCAGAAATAGCCAGGCCAGCTGCATCATCTTTTGCGCTATTAATACGCAAACCGGATGACAGACGCTGTAGGGATACGCCCAGTTGCGTCTGTGACCTGTTCAGATTGCGCTGCGAATTCAGCGACGCAATATTAGTGTTAACAATTTGTGGCACTTACTTTTCCTATTCTCCTCTGTACTATTCCAACCGTTTGACGGTGGCCAGTACCTGCGGAGTTCCAGGCAAATATTCAACGGATATACCTCGCCCACTGGCAGATATTTACCGTCCTCAAGAACTTAATCGGGAACTGTCCGGAAATCTTTAGGGTTATTTAGGGGAAAAATAGAACGGGTAGCTAATAACAATTATTATTTTTTTGTTTTTCAGTTAGTTACATTAATAAAAAAATATTATAAATATTCCACAGCAACGCATTACCACAAAAATGTAGCAATCTATGGAATTTAGCCCATTAGCTCTAAGTAACTTAATCTATGTAGGTTACAAGAAGTTAAACAGACTTAAACCTTGAATCCTTATAAATGACTGCTGCGCAGCTTGCAGGCTGATGCTTTGCTGTTCAAGTTGGCTAATTGCTTCTGCATAGTCGAGATCCTGAATCCCCGACAAGGTTTCACGCACCTGCAACAAAGAAGATTCGTTAATATTTTGCTGATCTTCAGTTGAATTCAGCCTGGCACCAACACGAGCACGAATTTCAATCACGTTATCCAGATTTCGATCCAGGTTATCCAGTACATTGGCAAGTGCCGCATGAAATACTGCGGTATTGTTTGGCTCGGCTGGAAAGCCATTGGTTGCCGTTCCTGTCAGTCCCGTTAATGC
>Ga0316207_10004774_pt1 | contig 11569 bp, 10 predicted proteins | sample 6weekpyrite_MG_FD_204943 | JGI IMG/M metagenome (GOLD analysis project Ga0316207, IMG submission 204943) | Microbial mat bacterial communities from mineral coupon in-situ incubated in ocean water Damariscotta River, Maine, United States -... | ecosystem: Environmental > Aquatic > Marine >...
CTCAACAACCTTAGAAAAGCCGTTAAAGCAGCAGGTGTTGAAGTCGAAAATATCGTGCTAAGCGGTTATGCTTCCGCCATTGCGACGCTCAACTCCGATGAGAAAGAGCTGGGTGCAGCCGTGATCGATATGGGTGGCTCAACCTGTAACCTTGTTATCCATTCAGGAAACTCTGTACGTTATAACGACTTTTTGGGTGTGGGATCAAATCATATCACCAATGACCTCTCTATGGCGCTTCACACACCGCTTAATACGGCGGACAATGTGAAGATGACCTACGGAAGTCTTCACACCCCTTCCAACGATCTGATAGAACTTCCTGTTATCGGGGATGAAGAGACAACGCATGAAGTATCATTGGAAGTCGTTTACAATGTGATCTATGCACGTGTTGAAGAGACACTTATGATCATTGCACAGTCTCTTGAAAAAAGCGGTCTTAAAGATCAGCTGGGCGCAGGAATTGTGCTAACAGGCGGTTTTACCAAGATGGAAGGTATACGTGAGTTAGCCGTTGCCATCTTTGATAATATGCCTGTACGTTTGGCCAAACCATCTGAGATGGACGGTCTTTTTGACACACTTAGAGACCCATCGTATTCAGGTGCTATTGGCCTTATCAAGTATGCGGCAAATGGATATTCGCCTTACGAGATAGATGTTAATAAGCATATGCGTCACAGAAATGAGAGCTTTGAGGGTAGAGATACTCCAAATATAGCAGATATCGCGTCACCAAGTATCTCTGATGATGAGATCATATCAACCGATAGTCCTATGGATGTTAAGCGTGAACTGGCATCTATATCACCACATAATGTTAAAAATGAAGAACCAAACATTTTTAGCAAGATGTGGCAATGGGCAACCCAATTATTTTAAGGAGAGAGCAAAATGGAAGCATTTAGTGTAGAAGAGACAACAAACGTTAGTGGAGCAAAGATTATCGTTGTTGGCGTCGGTGGCGGCGGTGGAAATATGATTGGACATATGATCGCAGAAGGTGTTGAAGGCATCGAGATGATCGTTGCCAACACAGATGCACAGATGTTGGATCATTCAAAGACATGTACAAAGATCCAGTTGGGCGCAAAACTGACTAAGGGACTTGGCGCAGGTATGAAACCCGACGTCGGTAGAGAATCTGCTCTTGAGTCTTATGACGAGATCCGTAATGCCCTTGAAGGTTCTGATATTGTTTTTGTTGCTGCCGGATTAGGCGGTGGGACAGGTACGGGAGCAGCTCCTGTCATTGCAAAGATCGCAAAAGAGGTCGGCGCACTGACGATCTCTGTTGTGACTAAGCCCTTTATGTTTGAACAACGCAAGCGTATGAAGGTTGCAATGGCCGGCCTGGAAGAGCTGAAAAAAGAGTCTGACTCTATTGTTGTTATTCCTAATGACAAGCTTCTTTCCATTGTAGATAGAAACATGGGTGTTAAAGACAGCTTTAGATTGGTTGACAGTATCTTGTCACAAGCTGTTTCGGGGACATCAGGTGTGATTCTTTCTTCAGGTGCAAATGATATCAACCTTGACTTTGCCGATCTTCAGACGGTAATGAGCCATAGGGGTATGGCACTTATGGGTATGGGTACGCACAGGGGTGAGAATGCAGCTTATGAAGCTATTAAAGCAGCTATCGAGTCACCACTTTTAGACAATATGACCATTAATGGTGCGATGGGTGTTTTAGTACATTTCCATATGCACCCGGACTTCTCTCTTATTGAGATGAATGAAGCGATGAATGTAATTGACGAGTCAGCAGATGAAGATGCTGATGTTATCTTTGGTACAACAACAGATGACACCCTAGAGCTTGATTATATTCGTGTTACGCTTGTAGCAACCGGATTTGAAAAAGAGTTAAACCAAGGCGGATCAAACAATGCAAGCTTTGATATCCCGGCAGAGCAGAAACAAGTTCAGATTCAAAGACCTCTTCTAAAAGTTGTTGGCGGTGAAGACTTTGACGGTAGGGAGGAATTTCTTGACGTTCCTACCTATATGCGTCAACAAAAAGACTAAATTCTAAGCGCTTAAAGCTTAGAACACCCTCTCTTTATGACCTCCTTAGAAACACTACTAAAGGCCAAAACGCTCCTTGGCCTCTCTGATAAAGCCACCCTCTTTGAAATCAAACAACGTTACCGAAACCTTATGCAAAAATGGCATCCCGATAAAAATCCTGATGATCAAAAATCCGCCCAGCAGATGAGTGTACAGATCAACGAAGCCTATAAAGTTATTCTTGATTATTGCAAACATTATGAATACAGTTTTAAAGAAGAAGATATAAAAGATAAATCTGCAACCCCTCATGAGTGGTGGGAGTCACGTTTTGGAGATGTCAACCGTCCCAAAAAATAATTCAATATAAACTTTATTACAACGTAATCTTTAGCTTCCATTATCGAGAAACTTTTTTACTCTGTAAAAACCACCACGGTTAATTTTGGAGATGTCAACCGTCCAAAAAAATAATATCTTATTCTCCTTTTTTGGTATATTAAGAATACACTCTTAACGAAAACAATTTATGTAAACTTGATAGGGCCTTCACTGCTAGCATGGAGAAACTGCTGAACAACAGGGTTAGAAGAGCTTTTAATATGTTCAGCATCTCCGTAATCAATGATCTTACCCTCATACAACATAGCAAAATAGTCCCCTGCTTTAAAACTCTCTTTGATGTCATGTGAGATGAGTACAGAAGTGACCTGAAGTTTCTCTTGCAGGTTGATGATCATCTGTGTGACATGATCACTTGTCACCGGGTCAAGACCTGAGGTAGGCTCGTCATATAAGACAATCTTTGGTTCTTGCACTATTGTGCGTGCAAGCCCAACACGTTTACGCATTCCTCCGGACAACTCATCAGGAAAAAGTTTAGATACCACTTTTATGTCCAATCCTACCATGGAAAGTTTTTCAGCCACACATTTTTCTATCTCATCTTCACTCATAGATGTATGTTCTCTTAATGGAAAAGCAACATTCTCAAATACATTCATACTATCAAAAAGTGCTCCTGACTGAAACAAGAAGCCGACTTCTTTACGGATAGCACGCATCTCCTTTTCATTGCTGGAGACAATCTCTTTTCCGTCTATAAATATCTCGCCTTTTTCAGGTTTTAAGAGTCCAACCAAGTGCTTGATTATCGTGGACTTACCGCCACCGGAGACGCCTAATATCACTGTGGTCTTACCTCTGACAATATGCAGGTCTATGCCCTTAAGTATCTCTCTGTTTCCAAAACGTTTATGGACATTTTTAAAATCAATCATCTTGTATATTTTTTACCCAGCAAGACGTATAGCCGTCTTCCCAATAATACCAATAAAGCGACGACAAGTATCTTAAAATCCAACTCTGAGCCTAGATGAAGATTTTCAAACTCACTGCTTTGCGTTGCTTCTGGCCCAAGTTTCTGCATCTCAAGTATACGAGGTGTGTATACACCCACAAAAAGACCAATAGTAAACAAAGCAACAAAACTAGATAGCATAACTATCTTATCTCTTTGCAGTATCTTATAGGAGTACATCTCATAAAAAATTATGACAAAGAACATAAAACTTAAGAAGTAAGAAAATTTATCAAAACCACCTGACATTATCTGGCCTTCTTGATAATGTGAAAGCAAAGGACCTATATAATCAGCCGAATTAAATATCGTAGAAGTCATAATAATACCCAGGGTTAATATCCCACCTATACTGGCACCTAACAAGATCAAATACCCTGCGTCTAAAATTCGTTTCATCTTAACTCCATTATAAATCCGCGATCATGTCCGGCATAATCGCTGTAAAACTCTAAAGACTTATATTCCAAGTCTTTACAATACTCTTGAATCTTCACTTTTTGATCATATCCCATCTCGCAGGCTAAAATACGAACATGTCGAGAAAAGGCCTCAGCTATAAGCCTTTGAAGGATTTCATCCCCTACCTTACCGCCATACAAAGCGTTTTGAGGCTCATAAGAGAGGTTCAAGCCCAGAACAACACCATCTTCGATGTAAGGTGGATTGGAGACTAAAATGTCAATACCTGTATCTATTCCTTCAAGCAGGTCTGTTTTTACTATTTTAATACGTTCACTCATTCCTTTAAGCTCCAAGTTTTTCTTAGCAATTTCAATCGCCTCTTCACTGATATCTGTTGCTAAAAAACTCGCCTCTTTAAGATGTTGGGCCAAAACAATAGAGATTACACCCGAACCGATGCCGACTTCCACAAAAGATTCTTTACTTTTTGGTTCGATCTTTTCAAGAAGCTTTTCGATGAGAAGTTCTGTTTCGGGTCTTGGTATCAGAGCACCCTTAGAGATATAAAAGTCTTGAGAAAAGAAAGAGACCCTTGACGTAATATATTCAATAGGCTCATTATTACAGCGTCTTGTAAGCATCTCTTCATAGCCCACAGCCTCTACCTCTTCATCTGCATGGGTGATAAGGTATAGCCTATCCTTTTCTAACAGTGAGCCTAATAATATCTCGGCTTCCTTTCTTGGTCTTTCTGCAATTTCTCGAAGTGCAGCCGAACCGATCTCAAGCCATGTATCTATTGTATTTCTGGACATTCACCGGCTCTTGAATCCAGACTTTCATCTTGGATATTGACACCCAGTTCTTTTAACCTCTGCATAACGGGAGGGTGTGTGTAATGAAAGAAGATGTATATAGGATGAGACAGAGGAAAACTCTTGTTTTCTGTCACAAGTTTTTGCAAGGCTGAAGCCAGGTTTTCACCCCCGCCTAGTTCTGCACCGGTCTTATCCGCTTCAAACTCATTGTGGCGACTTACAAGGCCCATCAAAGGCATCATCACAAAACCAAGAACGGGCATAAAGAGCAAAAACAGAACCATTATAATTGCCGGTTCACCACTTACACCCAGTTCTAAGAACAGGTCTTCGCTTAGATTTCCAAAAACAGCGAACATAGCAAAAAGTAAAAGTCCCATCAGCCCCATATTTTTATAAATATCACCATGGGCAAAATGACCAAGTTCATGACCCAGTACGGCTAAAAGCTCTTTTGCCGAAAGTTTTTCTATAAGCGTATCAAAAAGGACAACACGTTTAGTCTTTCCGATCCCGCCGAAATATGCATTCAGTCTTGCATCACGTTTTGAAGCGTCTGAGACAAAGATACCCGAAGAGATAAAACCTGTCTTTTTCATCATATCTTCAATGCTCTCTTTTAACTCACCCTCTTCCAAAGGGCTTACCTTGTCAAAGAAAAGTGCTCTGACGGTTGGAAAAAACATATTGACAAGTATAATGACACCAAAAATAAACAAGAAACTATATAGCCACCACATCTCTACGCTCTGCATGATACTTCCAACACCCCAAATCACCAAACTGCCAAGACTAAGCATAAGTGCTGTACTGATCAGAGTGTCCTTAATGTACAAGCCAGGCGTTGATTTGTTAAAGCCGTATTTTTCATCCAAAACAAATTTCTGATACACTTCAAAAGGAAGAGACACAAGAGCGTTGATGACAATAAAACTCAAGACAACAACAATCATGTGCCCGGTAGAAGACAAGCTCAAAAATGCCGAGTTTATCCATGAGATGCCAAATTCCAGCCAAAACAGTAAAAGGGCAAACTCTATTATACTTGAGACCAGACTCATACGCTCTTTTGAAATGGCATATTCACCCGCTTGAACAAACTCGCTCTTGCCCAAAAGAACATTTTTTCCTTTTTTAGCCTGTGTGAGATAACCTATTTGCATAACTGACACATAAATACTTACTAATATATAAACGGTATAAATTCCAATGGCTATACTTAACACTTAAATCCTTTAATAATAACTAATTGGATTTTAGCATTATTTCATATAATCGACTCTTTTTCCCATAGGAATTTCATCACTTACATGAGAATTACTCACCTTTGCAATCCCATACACAACACCCAAAGCCAATAATAAGGAGATGACGGCATAGACAACTTCTCTTTTGGCCCCCGTCAACCCATTATAATCTGTCATATCTTCTAATCTCGGTTCATGCATAATCTGCTCCAATATTTTCAAGAATTTTATCTGTAAATCATCATATTTTTATCAACTTTCAAAAAAACTTCTTTCAAAATGCCAAGAGACGAAGCTAAAGATGAGTAACTTCAGCTAGTTTTTTTCGACTGTACGTCCAGGTTATCAAGGCAGAAAAACTAACAATTCCGGCTATGGCCAACCATATCCAAACAAGTCCAAGGCCCATAAAACTAAATATGCTTAAAAGGACTATGGGTGCAACGATCTGTCTAAAGATGGAAATATAAAAAATAAAGCCTGGTCTTTCTATGCCTTGAAGCATTGCCAAGTGAACAAAGATAATCACAAAAGTGTAAAGGATAAAGGCTTCTATACGAAGATATAAGGCTCCTTCTTCTATGACTTTTATATCATTGCTAAATATCCCCATCAACGCTTCAGCTCCTAATAATAGCAAGGCCATCCCAAGAAGTGAAATAAGACCTCCATAATAAAGTGCAGTCCTGATTGTTTCAGAAATACGTTCAAATTTCAAGGCACCGTTGTTTTGCGCGACAATAGCCAATACGGCTACATTTAGACCAATGGTCGGCATAAGAATGATCTGTTCAATCCGCATTCCGATACCAAAAGCGGCCACAACTTCTTTGCCAAAGGGAGCAGCAAAATAAGTAATAATAAATATACCTGTTGCCATCAATACCATATTTATACTGGGTGGAAAACCTTGTTTAAAAAGCTGTATAAAAACCTTTTTATCAAAGTGAAACTTCTTTAGAGAACGGAAGGCTTTTTCTCCTTCCCACAAAGGCGTTTTTTTAAGTTTGTAAAAAAGATATAGCATCGTGATAAGCTCCGTTATAACCGTTGCCCAAGATATTCCGCTAACGCCTAAGGGCCTAATTCCAAGACCACCATATACAAACCAATAATCTAAAGCGATATTGATGATGGAAGAAAAAATCAATATGTTTCTAAATGATTTGGTATCTCCCACAGAGTTTAAAAGAGCATTGATAAAAAAACTGAAAACAAATAATACTGAACCGTACAAGATGACATTGATGTAAGCCAATGACTCATCCAAATATCCACCCTCCGCACCAAGTACACTCATTAGATAAGGTGTAGTAAGCACACCTACAATCGTAAGTACAAGAGAGAGGCATAAGGCAAATAGCAGGGCATTAAGTGCAATATCTGCAGCCTTCTCCTTCTCTTTTTTCCCTAAAGCATTTCCTACAAGCGCAGTGGCGGCTTCACTCATCCCTCCGGCAAAGGCAATCATCATAAAAAAGATGGAAAAGGACAAGGTTAATGCGGACAGGGCCTGCGTAGAGATCATACCAGCAAAATAAGTATCGGTCACATTATACATGGTGTGGAAAAAGAAACCTACACTTGCCGGAATAGCCAGCTTTTTGATCTGTTCTTTAATATCACCCTGGGTTAAATCGATGTTCATCTGCTATACTTTCATTATGGATTTATACACTCAAACACCAATACCGCCTAATAAACAGTGCAAGTTATTACATACTTTACTTTCCATGTTCTTGTCTTACGGGACCTATATTATTACAGCCTTGGTCTGGTTTTTATATAATTGGTATTATGCCCTTTCAGCCTTGTTATTGGCTTTCGTCTTAATCGGTATCCTGCGCTCTAAACTTTTGCACAGTTCCATCCCAAAATCACAACAGGAGTTCACTTACTCGGATAAAGATATTGCCGCCTGGTATTTACATAGACATGTCTGCCCTTTCGAAGCATAATCAGCTATAATTTCAGAAATACATTTCTGGAAATTTCATGGCACTTATCGACCTTTTAAACATACATAAAAACTACTCTGCACAAAACAAGCCATGGCGGTCGCACTGCGATGTTTCTGCGAAAAATAACACGAATGAAATGACATAATATGGCCTTAATAGATTTACTAAATATTCATAAAAATTACTCTGCACAAAAAATTTTAGTTGACACAACCTTTAACCTTGAAGAAGGTGAACGCGTTGTTATTGTCGGCAAAAACGGTTCTGGAAAATCTACGCTTATGAAGATCGCCAGTGGTGTGCTGGACTTTGACGAGGGTGAGCGTATTACCCGTCAAGGTCTTGAGATAAAGATGCTCGATCAAGTGCCCAAGTTTAAAGTCGGTGCCACGGTTAGAGAAGCGGTTGAAGAGGGTCTTGGCGAGCTTCAAACGGCCAATATACGTTTTGATGAACTCTCCCTTCAACTTGCTGAAGATTATGAGAATGAGACCCTTTTAAAAGAGCATGCCGAGATATCTGCCTTTTTAGATCATCACAGTGCATGGAACCTGGATGATAAGATCGAGCGTATACTGGAACACTTTCAGCTCAAAGAGTACGAGTCAAAGAACATTGATCTGCTTAGCGGAGGGGAGCAGCGCCGTGTTGCCCTTGCCGGCCTACTGCTTTTAAAACCTGATGTCTTACTTCTAGATGAGCCTACCAATCACCTTGACGTTTACATGGTCGAGTTTTTGGAAGAACTTATTTTAAGAGAAAAGTTCACCCTTCTTTTTATCTCGCATGACAGATATTTTATAGACCGTATTGCTACACGTACGGTAGAAGTCGAAAATGGCGTATTACGCGTTTTTAGAGGCGGCTATTCAAACTATCTTGAGCAAAAAGCGGAGATCATGCGTACTATGCAAAAACAGCATGATAATCTTCTAAAATATCTTAAGACTGAAAATGAGTGGTACGCGAGAGGCGTGAGGGCACGTCTTAAAAGAAATGAAGGCCGAAAAGCCCGTCTTATGGAGTTAAGAGATGCGGCAAAGTTCAATCCTGCTCAGATAAGAAAGATGAAGGTTGAGCTCGAAAGAGAGCAGAAAAACTTCCAAAGAGACAAAAGTGTCAATAAACAGAAGATGCTTTTTGAAGTTGAAGACATCTCTTATGCTATTGGAAAGAAACAGCTTATAAAAGACTTCAGTATTCGTATACTCCAAAAAGATGTTATTGCCGTTGTCGGACCCAACGGAAGCGGAAAGTCCACCCTTCTTAAACTGCTTCTGGGCAGACTCCAGCCCGATAAGGGAAAAATTGACCAGGGTGAATTTAAGATAGGATACTTTGATCAACACAGAGAGATGTTAGATGACAGCAGAAACCTTATTGAGACCTTTTGTCCTGACGGAGGAGACCGTGTTTATGTACAAGGTCAAAGTATGCATGTTTATGGCTACTTAAAAAACTTTCTTTTTCCCCGTGAGTATTTAGAGAAGAAGATAGGCGTCCTCTCCGGCGGTGAGAAAAACCGTATTGCTCTGGCACTTTTGTTTACCAAAGAGGTCGATATCATGATCTTGGATGAACCGACAAATGACCTTGACATTCCTACTATCAATATCCTTGAAGAAAAGCTCCAAAACTTTCCAGGGGCCGTAATCATCGTCTCACATGATAGATATTTCGTTGACAAGATCGCCAAAAAGCTTCTTATTTTTCAAGGTGAAGGTCATATTGAAGAGAGTTTTCAAGAGTACAGTGAGTACTTAAATATCGAAAAAGCCCTAAAGTCTTTGGCTGATTTAGAGAGTTCTCCTGAACAGAAAAAGGTTGTTATTGAAGAGATGGATGTTAAGCTTAAAAAAGAGGTCTTTAAACTCTCTTACAAGGAGAAGGAAGCATTAAAGACCCTTCCTTCCAAGATTGAAGCCATAGAAACAAAGATACAAGAGCTTAATGCCTGTCTCGCCAACCCCGACTGTTACCAAGAGATTGGACTTTCTAAGATCTCCCAAGAACTTGAAGATAAAGAAGCAGAGTATGAAAAAATGGTAGAAGAGTTACTGGAGATTGAAGAAAAAGTCGAAATCATAGAAGGAAGATAAGAGATGCTTTCTGACATATGGCAAAAGAGATTAAAACATTGGAGCAAAGAGATCATCAGCATGGCGCTTATGATCTTTATACTTTCCAATGCCATAAGTTTTTTTCGCTCACCTGATATTAAAGACAAAAACTTACCCGATATATCTACCTTCTTAATCAATAAAGAGCTTTTCTCTACTGCTGATTATAAAGATGAAGCCGTACTTATTCATTTTTGGGCCACATGGTGTCCAACCTGTAAATTAGAAGCCTCAAATATACAGAGCCTATCAGAAGACTATAATGTGATTACGATAGCAGTTAAATCAGGCTCTGATGCACAGCTAAAAAGTTATCTGAAAGAGCATGAGCTAAACTTCAAAGTTATAAATGATAAAGAAGGAATCCTATCAAAACAGTTTTCTGTTCAAGCCTATCCTACTTCCTTCATCTATGACAAGCACAACAGACTCTCTTTTTCAGAGGTAGGGTATACATCTACATGGGGACTTAGATTGCGAATATGGTGGGCACAACGCTAAAATACGGGAAGCAAGCCCTCCTATGATGAAAAGGAAAAATAGTGCTATAATAGGTCTATTTTACTTTTGTTTAGCATCTATTTAGGAGGCATCTGGTGAAAAGGGCTGAGTCAGAGAGAAGAGTAGAAGAGCTTTTAAAACTAATCTACAATCTTGTCAAAGAACTGCATCCGCACTTCAGCAAAAGTTCCGTGAGTCTAGAAGATGATTTTGAAAAAGACTTGGGACTCGACAGTCTGTCCAGAGTCGAACTCATCTCCCGTATAGAATCTTTTTTTAAGACTCCTTTTCCCGAACAAATCATCAGTGAAGCCCAGACTCCCAAAGATCTTATCGAAATATTATTGGGTCAAAAAGCCATTCCTATTATTAGCTCATATTTGGAAAAATCGGCCTTAAAGCTCAAAAAGACGACTTCTTTGCCAACCGATGCCCAAACCTTGGTCGAAGTACTGTTTTGGCATGTAAAGGAACATCCGGAGCGCCCTCATATCCAACTTTATCAAGATGACGGAAAGGGCGAGGTCATCACTTTCATCCAACTAAAAGAGAGGGCTTTGAAGGTTACTTTTGGTTTGCAAGAGCTGGGACTTAGACCTGCTCAGGCAGTCGCAATCATGCTGCCAACTTCTGCCGATTATTTTTACAGTTTTTTTGGTATATTGATGGCAGGAGGAATTCCTGTACCCATCTACCCACCTGCACGCCCTTCTCAGATGGAAGAACATATGCAAAGACACACCAAAATTTTGGATAATTGTGAAGCGGCAATACTTATCACTGTGCCCGAGGCAAAACAGGTAGCTGAAATACTAAAATCATATGTACAAAATCTAGAAGATATTGTTACAGTAACACAACTTTCAACTTCCAAGACCACTTCCATACTGCCTCTTCTCAATGCAAATGATACAGCTTTTATCCAATATACTTCAGGCAGTACAGGTGATCCAAAAGGAGTAGTCCTTACCCATGCAAATTTATTGGCAAATATCCGAAGTATGGGAAAGGCCTTCCATGCCACTTCGAAAGATATCTTTATCAGCTGGCTGCCGCTTTACCATGATATGGGACTTATCGGTGCATGGTTTGGAAGCCTCTACCACACCTCATTTTTTGTTGTTATGTCTCCGCTCAGCTT
>Ga0316207_10004775_pt1 | contig 11569 bp, 8 predicted proteins | sample 6weekpyrite_MG_FD_204943 | JGI IMG/M metagenome (GOLD analysis project Ga0316207, IMG submission 204943) | Microbial mat bacterial communities from mineral coupon in-situ incubated in ocean water Damariscotta River, Maine, United States -... | ecosystem: Environmental > Aquatic > Marine >...
GGTCGCAGGTGGACATTGCCGGGCTTGATATCCAGGTGCAGGAAGCCTGTCTCATGAATCATCTTCAGGCCATTTAGCAGCTGTGGGAAGACGGTTAACAGGAACTGTTCACTGAGGAAACCACGGTGTTTCTTGATGTAGCCATGCAGGTTATGGCCCTTTTCATAGGCCATGGCGATGTAGGCGGTGCCATTGGCCGTGAAAAAATTCAGCACGTTGACGATATTCGGGTGTTTCAGCTCGGCGAGCGCACGTGCCTCCTGTAGAAACAGCTTGCGACCATGGGTGAAATGTTCAATAGTCTTGCCGTTACGCGCAATCACGGACATGTCCTTGTTGCGTGTAGCCAGCTTTGAAGGCATGTATTCCTTCAGGATAACCGGTTTGCCGGAACTGGTGTCCCTGGCAAGATAGACATAGCTGAAGCCACCCCGGCTGAGGGTTTTACTGATAACGTAGTTATCAATCTGGGTGGTGTCTGGCAGGCTTCGTGCAGCGCGTAGCATTGTTAACGGTATATGTCCTTAAAGCTTAACTATTATAGCCTAGCACAAGATAATGAGATCGCCGCGAGGCGAAAAAACAACAAAAGGTAGCAGATATGATTCGGAGTATGACGGCTTTTTCCCGCTGTGATCGGAGCACTGACTGGGGCATCCTGAGCTGGGAGCTGCGTACGGTCAATCATCGCTACCTTGAACCGGGTTTTCGGATGCCGGAAGAAGTGCGCATGATCGAAAGCAAATTGCGTGAGCAGCTCGGCAAGCGCCTTGGCCGTGGCAAGGTTGAATGTAACCTGCGTTTCCAGTCTCAGCCCGGTGCACAGGCAAATCTGAGTGTGAATACGGAACTGGCGAAACAGCTGATTGAGGCCAGCCGCGAGGTGGATCACCTGCTGTATAACCCGTCATCCGTGAACTCGATTGATATTTTGCGCTGGCCCGGCGTGATGGATTCAGGCGCTGCAGACTGGGATGCCCTGCGAGCAGCTGCGCTGGAGTTGTTTAACGAGGCGCTTGATGAGCTTATCAGCACGCGTGAACGTGAGGGTGAGCGGCTCAAGGCCATGATCGAGGAGAGGCTCGACGCGATGGCCGTGATCGTCACAGACGTGCGAAAAGCAATCCCGCAAATCATCAGCGCCCAGCGTAACAAGATCATTGAACGCCTGGCCGGGTTGGACGTCGAGCTGGATGACAATCGCCTCGAGCAGGAAGCCGCCGTACTGGTCCAGAAGATGGATGTCGACGAGGAAATGGATCGTCTTGCCACCCACCTGGACGAGGTTCGCCGTAACCTGCAGGGCGACAAGCCCGTCGGGCGCAGGCTCGATTTCCTCATGCAGGAACTCAACCGTGAGGCCAACACCCTCGGTTCAAAGTCTATTAATATTGATACCACACGTGCCTCGGTTGACCTGAAGGTTTACATCGAGCAAATGCGAGAGCAGATCCAGAATATCGAATGATTTTTTATTTATGACATTGATTCGATAGCTTTAATTCGAATGTGAATGTTATTTGGACTAAAGAATTCTGATAAATTGTCGACAGTAGCCGTATAAAACGAATTTCCATCGTGGAACGCTGATACTTACTTTCCCCTGACTGTTAGGCGCTGTTTAAGTACTGAGACAATTTTTTACCATGTTTAGCACACACCGATTACTTGAGCACCTTTCCAGTTTTACCTCTCTTCGTGATGTTGATTTACTTATTTTCAGCTTGTTAAAAAGCATTGCATCGTTCATGAAACCGGTCGGTATCAGCATGCTCAAAGTAGACTCGAATTCCCGTCCACTTCAGGAAATCTGCTATCACCGTGGTAATTGTGAGATTAAACACGATGATATTGTCCTCAATGATGAAGTGAAAAAGGCGATTGAGTACCTGTGTAGCACTAATTCTGATGAGTATACAGCGCCTGTTGGCGAAGAATATATCAGTGTATTCCTGTTACAACAGGATCGACGTAGCCTCAGTTTTCTCATTGTCAGGTTTACCAAACGAGTGTCTAAAGCTGAGTCATACCATATCAAGGGTATGGTCGATATATACAGGAATTTCACACAGTTATTACTTGATTCCCAGACAGATGAGCTGACCGGGCTTGCAAACCGTAAAACCTTTGACGAAGCAGTAGATAAAGTTTACGAGATGCATTTGCCGGAAACAGAAGACTTTCCTGGCGAGCAGCGCCACGAAACCAATAGTAATGAATCTTCTCCGTACTGGCTTGCACTCGTCGATATCGATCACTTCAAAAAAATTAATGACAATTTTGGCCACCTCTATGGCGATGAGGTACTGGTGCTGCTGGCGCAGCTCATGAAGACCTGTTTCCGGGAAGATGATTTGCTGTTCCGTTTTGGTGGTGAAGAGTTCGTGATTATTTTGAAGAGCCCGACTAAAGACACAAGTTCTATTGCACTTGAACGATTTAGAAAGACAATTGAAGACACAGAGTTTCCAGGTGTAGGCAAGGTGACTATCAGTCTCGGGGCGACAGAAATGATACGGGGCATTTTCCATGTCACGCTGTTGGATTATGCTGACCAGTCGCTTTACTACAGTAAAAATAATGGTCGAAACTGCCTGACTTTCTTTGACGAACTGGTTGATAAAGGTGAAGCGAAACTCGAACAAGCCCCGGCTGGGGAAGTGGACCTGTTTTAGTCCTGTTCCTGAACTACGCTCTTGTCTGGCTGTGAGTGATCCATGAAAAGTAATATTTTTTAGTGGAAAGCCACAAGTATGTTATAAATCTGACATTCCATATACAGATAGTAACCATTGCCAGGAACAAGACCCGTATGACAATTTCTTCAGGTTCAGCGACCCTGTATATCATTTCCGCACCCTCCGGTGCCGGTAAAACCTCTCTCGTACATGCCTTGCTGGACAAGGATGACAAGGTCATGGTGTCCGTGTCACACACGACACGCACCATGCGGGATGGTGAAGAAGACGGTGTGCACTACAATTTCGTCAGTGTTGATGAATTCAATGCCATGGTGGATAAGGGTGTATTTATCGAGCACGCGCAGGTGTTTGATAATTATTACGGTACCTCGCGTGAGTGGGTCGAGGCCCGCCTGGAAGAGGGCACTGATGTGATCCTCGAGATCGACTGGCAGGGTGCCCAGCTGGTGCGCAAGGCCTTTCCAGAAGCGGTTGGCATTTTCATCCTGCCACCTTCAAGACAGGCCCTCGATGAGCGTCTGCGTGGCCGCGGCCAGGACAGTGAAGAGATCATTGCTCGGCGCATGCGAGATGCCGTGAAGGAAATTGAGCACTTCTACGAGTTTGATTTCCTCGTCATAAATGATGATTTTGACACGGCACTGGACGAATTATTGACGATTTTTGCCGCCGGCCGGCTGCGCCGGGAGGTCAAACAGCCGCAAATTGCCGATATGATCGCTGAATTGCTGGCATGAAGGCGCTGATTTCAGTACAATTTGCCGCCCGTTAGCCGATTTTGGCGGCGGAGCAGCTATATATTCAAGATTGATGGAGACCCACAATGGCGCGCGTTACCGTAGAAGATTGTCTGGATAAAGTAGATAACCGTTTCGACCTCGTTCTGGTCGCAACCCGTCGCGCACGCCAAATCAGCAATGGCAAAGAGCCTATGGTTGACTGGGAAAATGACAAACCGGCTGTTGTCGCCCTGCGTGAAATCGCAGACGGTCATATCTCCCGCGACATCATGGATCGTATCGATGCTGAAGCCAGTGCCGCCGCTGAAGCCGCTGCACTTGAGGCAGAACTTGCCATGGCTGAAGACTTTCCGCCGACTGCAGGCTAAAAACAGCGTTCTGACTGTTTACACACCGCGCTTCCACCCACACAATAGTTACTGATGGCGGGTGACCTCACAAGGAGGCGTAAGGTGTTTCTAATCAGTGATCTGTGTGAACTGCTCGAGGGCTACCTGGAGCAGGATCAGGTCCGTGAGATCTACCACGCTTACCTGTTCGGAGCCGATGCCCACAAGGGCCAGCATCGCCTGTCCGGCGAACCTTATATCTACCACCCGATTGCAGTAGCACGCATCCTTGCCGACCTGCGCATGGATCACCAGACCATCATCGCGGCACTGCTGCATGATGTCATCGAAGATACCCCGACAGCGAAAGACCAGCTCAGCCAGGAATTTGGAGAAGAGGTAGCCGAACTTGTTGATGGCGTCAGCAAGCTGACCCAGATCCAGTTCGAGAGCAAGGCCGAACAACAGGCCGAGAACATGCGCAAGATGATGCTGGCGATGACACGCGATATTCGCGTCATCCTCGTCAAGCTTGCCGACCGTCTGCATAATATGCGCACGCTTGGCCACATGCGTCCTGACAAGAAACGCCGTATTGCGCGTGAGACGCTGGATATCTATGTGCCGATTGCGAACCGTCTCGGTATGAACACGATTCGCCTTGAGCTGGAAGAGCTCGGTTTCCAGTCAATGTACCCGATGCGCCATGCCGTGCTGAACAATGCGATAAAAAATGCGCGAGGTAACCGTAAGGAGATCGTGCAAAAGATCGAGACTTCGATTAAGCAGCGCCTGTCACAGGAAGAACTCGATGGTGAAGTGATCGGTCGTGAGAAGCATCTCTACAGTGTTTACCAGAAAATCAAAAACCGCGTATCGTCGTTTTCTGAAGTCTTCGATGTGTACGCGTTCCGCATCATCGTCGACAGTGTCGATGCCTGTTACCGCACCCTTGGTGTCATGCATAACCTGTACAAGCCGGTGCCGGGCAAATTCAAAGATTACATCGCGATCCCGAAAGCAAATGGTTACCAGTCACTGCATACCGTGTTGTTCGGTCCGTACGGTGTACCGATTGAAGTGCAGATCCGAACCCGCGAGATGAACGTGGTGGCCGAGAACGGGATTGCCGCACACTGGCGTTACAAGACCGGCGATGCCGTCGGCTCAACCGATCACGTACGCGCACGTGAGTGGCTACGCAGTGTTCTCGAAATGCAAAAGAGTGCCGGTGACTCACTCGAGTTTATTGAAAACCTCAAGATCGACCTGTTCCCTGACGAGGTCTACGTGTTCACGCCGCAGGGCAAGATCATGGAGTTGCCACGCGGTGCAACAGCCGTCGATTTCGCCTATGCCGTGCACACCGACATTGGTAACTCCTGTGTTGCGGTGAAGATTGATCGCCGCCTGGCACCGTTGCGGACACCGCTTATGAATGGTCAGCACGTGGAGATCATCACGGCACCGAACGCACGGCCGAACCCGGCATGGCTGAACTTTGTTATCACCGCGAAGGCGCGTTCGAATATTCGTCACTTCCTGAAAAACATGCACCATGAAGAAGCCGTACAACTCGGTCAACGTCTGCTCGACAAGGCGCTTGCAGTGTTTGGTGTTGAATTCAGTGATATCCCGGTACGGCGTGTTAACAAGCTACTTAAGCAATACGGTTTTGAGTCAAGCGAGGAATTACTTGCAGACATTGGTCTTGGCACACGCATGGCACAACTCGTAGCACGTGCACTGATGCCAGAAGAAGAAGGCAAATCAGAAGGCAATGCGGGTGAGCCGTTAACACAACCGCTGACCATCAAGGGTACCGAGGGTATGTTGGTGAACTTCGCCAAGTGCTGCCATCCGATCCCGGGCGATCCGATTATGGGCTTCTTGAGTGCCGGGCGTGGCATCGTCATTCATAACGAGTCCTGCAGTAATATTGGTGAATTCCGTAAGCAACAGGAAAAATGGATTGACGTGCAATGGGAAGACGAGATCGAAGGTGATTTCCCGGTTAACCTGCGCGTAGAAGTGACTAACCAGCGCGGTGTATTGGCAACGATTGCAGCCTCAATTGCGGAAATGGGTGCAAATATTGAAAATGTCCTCATGGAGGAACGTGAGGGCAAGTACACGACGATGAACTTCACTATCAGTGTGAAGGACAGGCGGCATCTGGCCAAGATCATGAAATACATCCATGCCGACAAGCAGGTGCTGCGCCTGTCACGTGGCTAATCATTTTTTTCACGACATAAAAGTTTTATCCAGGGGAACAACATGGCACGCGAAATAATTTCAACAGATAATGCACCACAGGCAATCGGCACCTATTCACAGGCAGTGAAGATCGACGATACGGTCTACCTGTCCGGACAGATCCCGTTGATCCCGGAAACCATGGAACTCGTCGACGGTGATATCGAGGCGCAGATCGTGCGCGTGTTTGATAACCTGCAGGCCGTGGCCGCTGCAGCGGGTGGCGATTTTTCACACATAGTGAAACTGAATGTGTTCCTGACGGACCTGGCCAATTTCCCCGTCGTTAACGAAGTCATGGCACGTTACTTCAGCGAACCTTACCCTGCGCGCGCTGCAATCGGTGTTGCGGCATTACCAAAGGGTGCCGAGGTGGAAATGGACGCCGTGATGGTGATCGATAAAACGGTTTGATTATTTTCTTTAACACCCCTGCGTCATGATGACCGACCCGGCATCATTACCTGTCACTACCTTGCGTGGTGTCGGCAGCAAGATTGCGGCGAAGCTTGAAAAGCTGAACCTGTTCACTGTGCAGGATGTGTTGTTTCACCTGCCGTTGCGTTATGAAGATCGTACTCGCGTTGTACCGATGGGCAGTCTGCGCCCGGGTGGCTCGGCCGTTGTGCAGGGTGAGGTATTGCTCACCGAAGTAAAATTCGGGCGCCGCCGCAGCCTGTTATCACGTATCAGTGACGGCACCGGCACACTGACCCTGAGGTTTTTTCATTTTAACGCTGCGCAGCAGTCCTCCCTGCAACGCGGTGCACAGGTGCGATGTTTCGGTGAGGTGCGCAAGGGCAGCGCGACACTGGAACTTATCCACCCGGAATACCGCATTGTCGATCCTGAGGCCGTCGCAGAAGTCGAGCCGTACCTGACGCCCGTTTACCCAACGACCGAAGGTGTGCACCAACTCAAGTTGCGTGATCTGACTGAACAGGCATTGCCATATGTAGCGGGGTTGCGCGAATGGTTGCCGACGAGCCTGCTGGATGAACTGGACCTGCCGACCCTGCGCGATGCGATCCGCAGTCTGCACCGGCCGACCCCGGATATTTCTGTGCATGACCTGACCGATGACAGGCACCCGGCACAACAACGCCTGGCCTTTGAAGAGTTACTTGCCCAGCACCTGAGCATGCGCCAGCTACGGGCGCGCCAGCAGGAAAACAGTGCGCCGGCGTTACGCGCCGAAGGTGTATTACAACAGCAGTTTCTCGACGCCTTACCCTTTGATTTAACCGGCGCGCAGCAGCGTGTTGTCGATGAAATTACAAAAGACACCGTGCGCGATGTCCCCATGCAACGTCTCGTGCAGGGTGATGTGGGTTCCGGCAAGACGGCGGTGGCAGCATGTGCCGCCCTGAATGCGATCGAGGCCGGGTACCAGGTTGCCGTGATGGCGCCGACTGAAATCCTCGCCGAACAGCACTACCGCAGTTTCTCCGGCTGGCTTGAGCCGGTCGGCATCAATGTCGAGTGGTTAGCAGGCAGTCTGAAGAACAAGGCGCGGCGCGAGGCACTCGAAGCGATTGCACAGGACACGCCTGGCCTGGTTGTGGGTACCCATGCGCTGTTCCAGGACGAGGTCGAGTTCGGCAAGCTGGGTCTCGTGATTATTGATGAACAACACCGCTTTGGTGTACACCAGCGTCTGGCTTTGCGAGAGAAAGGCAGCAGTGAGGGTTCACACCCACATCAACTGATCATGACGGCGACACCGATCCCGCGCACACTGGCGATGACCTTTTATGCCGATCTTGATAGTTCGGTGATAGACGAGATGCCACCGGGGCGTACCCCGGTCAGTACTGTAGTGATCCCTGACAGCCGTCGTAATGAAGTCGTACAACGTGTTGCTCAGGCCTGCAAGTCAGGGCGCCAGGTGTACTGGGTGTGTACCCTCATCGAAGAATCCGAAGCACTGCAATGTGAGGCGGCTGAAGATACCGCGAAGTTGCTTGCCGAGGCATTGCCCGATCTGAAAGTCGCGCTTGTCCACGGTCGCATGAAGGCCACCGAGAAAGAGACGGTCATGCAGGCCTTCAAGGCAGGTGAGGTAGACCTGCTTGTTGCGACAACCGTGATCGAAGTCGGTGTCGATGTGCCGAACGCGAGTCTCATGGTGATCGAAAATGCCGAACGATTCGGGCTTGCTCAATTGCACCAGTTACGTGGTCGCGTCGGGCGTGGTAGCCACGAGAGCAACTGCGTGTTGCTCTATAAAAATCCCTTGTCACAACGTGCCCGTGATCGTCTTGCTGTTATGCGCAAAACAACCGATGGTTTTGAAATCGCCCGTCATGACCTTGAGCAACGTGGCCCCGGTGAAGTACTTGGCACTCGCCAGACCGGTATCGCGGAGATGCGCATTGCCGATCTGCTTCGTGATCAGGATTTGTTGCCTGATGTAGAACGCGCTGCCGATCAGATCCTTGAACACTGGCCGGGACATGTATCACCACTTGTGAGAAGGTGGGTGGGGAATGCGTCGCGCTACGCAGATGTGTAAAGGTATTACCCGTCATTCCGGCGGAAGCCGGAATCTAGGTTTTTGTTTTGACAGGATTAACAAGATTGACAGGATGTCTGTATGATGTGTTTATATAGTTTCACAGACTGAAATAGCTCGAATGTGCTATTTATCCCGGGCTGCATTTAACAGTAGAATAGGCCCAATAATAAGGGGAACGCTATCCGCAGCACCTGCCTGGATAGCCTCATTTTCAAAACAATACGTATATCTTTCAATAACCTGCTTGTTAGATGGACTACCTGGCTTGTTTGAGCCGGTATTTATTTATGGATGAATAACATGGATAGATTTAAAACCCTCCTCATTTGCTGTGCAATTGCTTTCTGTTCACACAACTCAATAGCGGCTGCAGATTCCATGTGACGTAAATTGAATGACCGATACCGATACCGATACCGATACTGGTCGGAAGTGACCACTCAAAAACTCAGGCAGGCGTCTAATAATCGGGGGGTGTTTATATTTATCTCGGGACGTTCATATAAAGGCGATATCTGAATATCTGCTTTTCGAAAACAAGCAGTAAAATATAGAGAAGGGTATTTCTTCTTTCTCTACTTTACAGTGCACAGGAAACTGCGAAGGAATACGTAATAATGAGATCCAATTTATCGGTTATTTTAGCTTGCATGATTTTAATTGCAGGTTGTAGTGAACAGCCACAACCCACGGAGGCAGATTCGACCCCAACGTCTTCTACATCTACTACCAGGAAAGCAGAAATTAAAATGCGAGATGTTACTCCTGCTGCGGGTGAAAAACTTTCCGAACAGGCTTATTTGCGCGAGCGGCTTCCTGATAATGCCCTTGGTTATCTACGAGTACCCAGTGTATGGGCAACGCTTGGGACAGCTAAAGGCTCAATTATGGATAAGTCTGTAGCCAGCGAGCCCTATAGGGCGGGGGTAAAAAACATACGCGAAGGTGTGGCTCAGGTCATCGATGTTGATGCCCCCGATCCGGTGAAGACATTGCTTAAATTGCTTTTTGTACATACTCGCTCCGCAGTTGAAGCTGTGCCGTTGGCGCCGCGCACTGCAGAATTATCGATTCCGGAGTTACTCATTAGTGCACATGTGGATTTCGAGACTACCGATCAACTTAATGCGTTTTTAACTGAGCTTGAAGCAACCAATCCTGAGTATCGCATAACGAGGCCTATGGATGCCAAAGGTTATGGAACGATCATAATAAATGCGTCCCAGAATGTTTTTCAGGTTTTGTTTTTTTTCGATGCTGCTGAACGACGCTTATTTCTGTTAACAGGGTTAGGTCTACAGTCCGACGCATTGGAAACCACGCTCAACGCGTTACAGCATAACAATGCACATCCGATGCATCGTCTTGAGTCCAGTATGGATAGCAGCGGTCAAGGACTGTTCTTTTGGCTCAACCCTGCCGCTACTGTTTCGTTTCTTGAGGCTTCTGGTTTAGGCGATAAGACAGGCCTGAAAAATTCATTTGGCGGTAAGCATATTGATGGTGTCGCGCTAGGTGTTGGTACGGTCGGCGGGAAGCATCGCGCGAAACTTGTAGTTGAGATGCCACGTGTCGGGTTTCGGAATTTCATTCCAACAGGGGCGAGTAATTTAAAAATTGCTGCGGCTGGAGAATTGGATGGTGTAGGGATACTTGGTTTTCCGTCGTCGCTCGAATTCAAGTTAATTGAAACCACAGTGATGTCTGTGTTGCCCCCGAATAACGTTGAGAAATATCGTAATTCAAAACAAAAAATTACCGATGAATTAGGTTTTGGGGTTGCGGATGTTTTATCTGCGATCGGCCCTGAGTTGGTGTTTCTTTTTGATGAGGCAGGAGATTACACTGCTCTACGGATTCGCGATAAGGCTAAATTTAACACCATCTTGAAGCAGCTTGTAGAAAAGTATGATCTTGTCTTTGAGCAAAGAGAAATCAACGGAAGCACCTACTATCATCTTGTGGTGCCACAGTTATTTTCAAACCAGGATGAAATATTTAAGGACAAAAAATCCCCGCCGCCACGCATTGTTAGCCAGTTTTTCTCGGCTCCCAATCATTTCTATTGGCGTGAAGAAGGCGACTATATTCTTTTAGGGGCTATACCTCAGGTTTTGATTGATCGCGATTACATACAGAAAAGAACTGACGTACATACATGGTTAACACAAAACCAGAAAATTGACCCCAACGGTGCACTGCTTCTCGGTTCAAAACGTAACAGGGATATGCCCAAGTTCTTTTATCACCTTAATTTACAAATTATGCAGTTCCTTGCCGATTCAGTTGAACGACCGGTTGATATGTTTTTATTACCATCAGCGATGGAAGCGGAGTTGCCTGAATATGGTGCGGTCAGTGCGTTGTTATCATCAACGGACAAATATCTTGCTTTAGAAATGACGTTTGATAACAACCCTGCGGAATTGTTAATGTCTGGCGGTGGAATGGGCGCAGTCGCTGCAACGGGAATCCTCGCGGCGATAGCCTTACCGGCTTATCAGGATTATACGATACGCGCCAAAATCGCCGAAGGATTATCAACGACAACGCCATTAAAAACACTTGTTCGCAATACCTATCTAAAGAAAAAGCAATTACCGACAGAGGAACAGATGACTTTGGAGATAGGGAAAATAGCTACGAAAACATTTGCGGGCATTCAATATGACCCCACCAATGGTCGGATCATATTATCCTATAATATTACCGAACTTGGTGAGCAGCGGTTTCTTGTGCTAACGCCACAATATATCAATGGCGTATTTAGTTGGGCGTGTAACGGGTCGATTTCCAACAAATATTTGCCATCACAGTGTCGAGCACAGGAAAAATAGATAACGACTGTTGCATCGACCAGTTGAGTCCGCAGCCGGAAGCAGACGCTTAGAAAAGGGTACTGACCCTGAAGTATCCCCACATAATTGCGATCAAAAACAAACATTTAGCGCTAAAAACAAATAGGTAGACATGCATCATTGATTTTGATCTTCTTGTAAGTGACCAAACGAACAGGAAGAC
>Ga0316207_10004776_pt1 | contig 11568 bp, 4 predicted proteins | sample 6weekpyrite_MG_FD_204943 | JGI IMG/M metagenome (GOLD analysis project Ga0316207, IMG submission 204943) | Microbial mat bacterial communities from mineral coupon in-situ incubated in ocean water Damariscotta River, Maine, United States -... | ecosystem: Environmental > Aquatic > Marine >...
TATGTAAATGAATCTGTACCAAAATAATTTGCTTCTGGTGCATATCGCAATACGTTAGAACTAATAAGTTCGATAGCTCCTCCATTTTTTCCCTGGCTATAGTTTTGAATACTCAAGTCATCTCCATCCTCATCAAAATCATTCGCTACCAATCCCATTAATAAAATCGACTCATCTTCAAGAATAGTTATTTCTTCACCTGTCAATTGAGGCATGTCATTTATTGGCTCAACAGTAACGTTAACAATTGCTGTAGCGTGAGCACCTTGATCATCAGAAACTACATATGCAAAACTATCAGACCCGTTAAAATTTTCTGCAGGTGTGTACTTCAGTACATTAGCACTCACTAACTCCAGTGATCCGCCCTGAATACTATTTCTGCTAAAATCTATGATATTTATGTCATCAGCATCTTGATCAGAATCATTATCAAGCAAGTTACTTAACGTAATAGATTGATCTTCAAGGAGGATAATATTTTCACCCATGACATCCGGAACATTGTTTACTACTAAATTTGGAGTTGTATCCTCTTGATTTTGCTTATTTTCCACATCTTCTTCTAACGAACTCAAATCAGACTCGATCACATCACTCATAATAGGTATTACAACTTCGTCTTCCTCTAACACATCATACGTTGGAATCAAATCTGCCTCTAGTATAACAACCTCCATATCTAAGTCGTCATCAGCGCCGAACTGTGAAATATCTTCTAATTCAATATCATCTGTATTTACTGGAACCTGGTTATCTAATTCTTCTAAATCGACCATGTTATCTCCCGTAGAAGTCGGGGATGTTTTGCTGGGCTTATCATTTTGACACCCTGCCAATATAATAATAAAAACTGTCAAAAATAGTATTTTCGTGATTTTAGTGCCCATATTTCGTTCCTCATTGTTACTGCGGAACTAATCGGCGCTAATAAAATATCAACCCTGCGTTAAATCACGAAATAAGTTAGACACGGTTCACATTATATAAAACTACTAAAATCCACCCTCTAATTTACCCATATGCAAAACCATAATAGCTTCTGAAAACAATGAGTTATGTAAATATGAAACCGCGAGCTTTATTTCAAGCATTATCGAAATTCACCTAATTATTAAATACACAACACCATGACAATGCACTCAAGACGCTTTGAGTAGAATTAAGCGATATCTATATCAACGTAAAAAATGATAATTAGGTCACAAAAAGTTAAACATCAGGTTTAGAAAACTTCTCAATAAATAACCAATTAAAAGTTGTTGCTCACAATAAACACACTAAGAAATTTCCAACTCAACAAATTCAAACAAATATTTGAATTATTACTTCTCCTTGGTACATGTCATGTTTAACCTAGCTAACAACTGGGGTACAATTGCAAAATTTGAAACCAATCCCTTATATACGGACTTAATATTCTGAAAAACAACACATTATTATCAATAAATAATTATTATTATCACCGTGGCGGTGCTGAATTTGTGTTTTTTGAACAAAACAGATTAATGAATCAAGCTGGATGGGAAGTTATACCATTCGCTATGAAACACCCGAATAATTTAAAAAACTCATGGGATAAATACTTCATTGAAGAAATCGAATTTGGCAGTAATTATTCGCTATGGGACAAACTTATACGCATACCCAAAGTTATATATTCATTTGAAGCAAAACAAAAACTAGAAACATTAATAAATGAAATCTCGCCTGACATTTGTCATGCTCACAATATTTATCATCATATTTCTCCCTCGATTTTTAGCACCTTTAAAAAACACAATATACCCATTGTTCTGACACTTCATGACCTAAAACTGGCTTGTCCAGCATATAAAATGCTTACCCATGATGGAATCTGTGAAAGATGTAACCAGGGAAGTCTATTGAATGTCATAAAACATCAATGTATAAAAAATTCAACAGCACTGAGTTCAATCGCTTTTTTTGAAACGTCTCTCCATCGACTATTAGGAAGTTATGTAAACAACGTAGACCGGTTCGTAGTACCAAGTCGCTTTTATCTCGAAAAATTCGTTGAATGGGGCTTCAATCGTGATCAGTTTATTTATATCCCAAACTTTGTAGACCTAGAAAAATATCAGCCTGAATTTAGTGTTGGAAAGGATTTTTTATATTTTGGCCGACTAGGTCATGAAAAAGGATTAACCACACTAATTAGAGCAGCAGCTCTTGCCAAAGTATCCCTGGTGTTTGCTGGCACAGGCCCAGAGGAGAAATCGCTTCAAAACTTAGCTAATGATCTAAAAGTAAATGTCAAATTTTTGGGTTTCCTTAATGGCGATAAACTATATTCAGCCATACGCGCTTCAAAATGTGTAGTATTACCCTCTGAGTGGTACGAAAATGCCCCGATATCACTGATGGAAGCTTATGCGCTCGGTAAACCTGTGATCGGCGCCAATATTGGCGGTATTCAAGAGCTAATAAATGACGGAATAACAGGAATTGGTTTCGAAAGTGGCTCTGAAGAAAGTTTAGCAAACGCGATAACACACATTGATGAACAATCAAGCTCACAAATTGAAGGTATGGGCAAAGCCGGGCGAAAATGGATTGAATCAGAATTCACTTCAACTTTATTCCGCAAAAGGCTTATTGATTTATACAATACACTGGGTGTTAAATCATCTAAATTTCAATAAAATATTATATACTCACAAAAGACAAAATAAATTTTTGGATATAAAATGAAAGTAATGGTTATTGGACTCAGGGGTATCCCCAATATACAGGGAGGAGTTGAAACTCACGTTGAGAACCTATACCCCTTACTAGTTAAATTAGGCTGTGAAGTTGAAATTGTCGCACGATCGAATTCAATTTCCTCTGAGCACCCAAAGACTTGGAAAGGCATAAAAATTTCCCGTTTATGGTCACCAAAAACAACGGGAGTTGAAAGTTTTATACACACCTTTCTAGCAGTCATATATGCAGCAATAAAAAGACCTGACATTCTGCATATACACGCGATTGGACCAGCCATTATGACCCCGCTTGCTAGAATTTTGGGGCTAACCGTTGTAGTCACTCACCACGGCCCCGATTATGACCGAGAAAAATGGGGAGCCGTTGGGAAAAAAGTGCTACGCATTGGAGAAAAGTGGGCCATGAATTGGTCCAATCAAAGAATTGTCATTTCTCAGGTTATACAAAAATTAGTAGCAGAAAAATATAACAAAAATTCTGTACTAATCCCAAATGGCGTCACAGTGGATAAAATATTAAAGTCATTTTCAGCTATAGAGAAATTTAATCTAATTCCTGGAAAATATATTATACAAGTAAGTCGCCTTGTTCCGGAAAAACGGCAACTTGATCTTATTGAGGCCTTTAATCAAGCCGATATTCCCGAATGGAAGCTTGTTCTTGTAGGCCAACTCGATCCAACTGATCCTTATTCCCAACAATTAATATCTGAAACAAAAAATAATTACAAAATAATTCTAACTGACTTTCAAACTGGAATTACATTAAAAGAATTATTATCTCACGCTGGAATATTTGTTTTACCCTCATCCCATGAAGGCTTACCTATAGCCATGTTAGAAGCGCTTAGCTACGGACTAAATATCATCGCTAGCGATATACCCGCTAATTTGGAAGTAAATATAGATAAAAATAAATATTTTCCTCTAGGAAATATTTATAAACTTTCAGAAAAACTGGAAAATTTTAGTAAAAACCCACTCAACACGAATGAGCGAAATGAAATTCGTTCTTGGGTAAAAAAGAACTATGATTGGGAGCAAATTGCGCGTGAAACATATAATGTTTTTTCCAAATTAACAAGAAAATAAGCCTACTTAAAAAATAACTCTCCCACCAAAACTTAACGAAAGATCAATATAACACGATAAAAAACCACTTTATTTATCGATTCCAATTACTTTCTACAGTATTTCCCGCTCCAGTTTCTTCCACACCTCCAGATATATTATTGACAACCAAGCTATCACTCACAACTCGGATTTTATTTGAAACAGCATTATTTGTTATAACTGAATTAGAACCTGCTTCTAGACAAAACTCACCATCGCAGAATATATGATTATCCTTTACTATTGAAAAATCTCCCACCGCAATAGATCCACCTCTATCAATTTTACAATCCTCAACCATTGGATCACAAAGCTCATGTATCGTGCTAACTCTAACTATCTGGTGCTCGACACCACTTAGCTGTACTCCACTTATAGTAGGGCACTCAGAACGACCTGCTATGATCATACTATAAACGCGAACATCATTACCAACCCCTAGAATTGCAGAACCATCACAACTTATTGTGTGTGTGACTTTTATTGTTCCATTTTGAATCATCACACCATTAGCACTAACATTAATTCCATAAACTGGCAAAATACCTCGCATACTTAACTCATGTCCCATTAAATCAATAGTAACCTTGTCAGACTTTACTTGAATGAAAGAAAACAAATCATCATTGTCTACATCTAATTTCCAATTTCGATTCAATGTATACAAACCAGGCTGATCAATTATGTATGGCAATTTAGATAAATCCATAACGTTAGCTTGGTCTTCCGGAATTGAAGTAGTGTTAACTATTAACGTTGCCGCCCGACTAGGATCTGACAAAAATTCTTTTGTATAGAATTTTGCTGCAATATTATCTGATGTTATCATCATTAAACCATAATTTTCGGCATTACCATTTACCCATTGCTGTACTGTTGCCGTTATATCAATTTCAATTACCGAATCTATATTAGATGCCGAAATTTCAAATGACACTATCGGCGACGCCTGGAATGTTGGCATGTTATCCCAATTTACACTCTCCTCTTGCCAAACAGAAGTAATCATATGAATATTAATGGTCCCTTCACTATTCACATTCTGAGCATACAATTTTAGAACAGCGCTATCCACAACTTCATCACTTAATGATTTTGAATTAAATTTCACCAAACTTCTTCGTGGCCCCCAACGGTGAGCATACATTCCCACATTTTGACCGTAATTTGAATCAGGGACAGCCTTATTTATCCAACTATCATCTGTTAACGTTAATGACATAGTCGCGGCATTTAGATTTGTAACTATAAAAAAGGGTAGAACTAGAATGAGAGCGATTATTACCCAGTTATGAATTCTTAGATGTTTTTTCAGACTAATATCCATAATTTCCACCTCCAGTAAATTTGCATTTATTTTATTATAATGTATCAATTATACACTTTTTTGATTTGTGCCTCCAAATATATATTCAAGACTTAGATTTCAGGATATTTTAATTAAAGAAAAAATAACAAATGTAGATGCACATACATAGACCATTCGGATTACCATGTAAGCCCTCTCGGAATATTTTGCACCTCAAAATTATATAAACTGATTTACTCTTTTCGAAACAAATATAACACCTTTCAAGTCACAATTATTAATCGCAAAATAGCTCAATTTTGGTATACTCCATCTCAGATAACACTAATAAGAAGCGTATGCCATAATTTTTAGTTATGCATGGATAAAAAGTTATTTTAGTGATTTTCAATTTCTAGAATTTCCCATACGTTTTTAAAAACTAATAATTTAAAAAATTCTGCATAATCAAAAAATTACAGCAGAAAAATCTAGGGGAATATTCGATGAACTTTCCGTTTTATCGCACCGTTGTATTATTTGCTTTTTTTGTTTTTTTTCCGATTTCAAATACACAAGCACAAAAAAATAGTCCTCCACGAAATACTAATTTTGTAGAGGGTGAGTATATAATTAAGATAAAAACCAAAGCAACGCAAAGTAATCTTAATAAATTATTAATGTAATAGTTATATCATTGATAATACATAAGACTATCAAAATATTTCTCAGCTTAAGGTGTAATGATTAAACTAAAAATAGGTGCATACACAATAATGTATGCTACACAACAATAAAACTATCTTTTTCAACACCCATTTCTATCTAAGAAAACGATAAAAATAAAACTATACATAAATAGTTTTCCCAACATAAAACTTAAGGTAGGGAGTTAGCCTTGAATACCAAGAAAATCGCTTTTATTTTATTGAGCTTTAGCTGCTTGTTACTCATACCAACATTGGCAATTAGTGACACTATAAAATTATCAGATATCGAACAAAATTTTGTACAATCGACAAAGAGAATTAATGCTGCCGGCGAATTGTCTTTAAAACCTACAATAGATCTAAATAAAAAACAAAAGACACCAAAAAAATCTAACGGTATTCTTTTTAAATTAAAAGACTCTGCCTTTCGCTCACAATTTGGTGTGAGGAATATTTCTGTTGAAAACGCTGAAATTTCCATACACAACAAAATCCGACATCATGGAATTAGAAACACAAAAGCACTCAATAAAACCACAAAATCTAACTCTATTTTACATGCAACACTTTCAAATCCCAATGATCTAAAAGGTACACTTCAATCCTTAAAAAACGATCCAACTATTGAATGGGCAGAAGAAAACATTCTCTATGAGATAAATTACACCACACCAAATGATCCTTTTTATTCCAATCAACAACTCAGCTTGGGCTCCTCTTTCGTTCAACAAACCTGGGATAAAAATCAAGGTAGTGAGGATATTGTTATCGGCATCATCGATACAGGTGTGGATTATAAACATGAGGACTTAGTAAATAATATTTGGATCAATCAAGGCGAAATTCCAAATGATGGAATCGACAATGATGGCAACGGCTTCATTGATGATGTAAATGGTTGGGACTTTGTAAATGTACCCGCTTCAGATGTTGCTGCAGATGAAGATGCTGGCCCTCCAGACAACGACCCTATGGATGTACATGGCCATGGCACCCATGTGGCAGGTATCACAGCAGCAGAAGGTAACAACGGTATAGGTATTGTCGGAATTAGCTGGCACAGTAAAATTATGCCACTACGCGCCGGATACAAAACTTCTTATAACAGCGGTTTACTCTCTACTAGCGCCATAATATCAGCATTGTACTACGCCTGTGACAATGGCGTGGATATTATTAACATGAGTTTTGGTAGTCCATACCCTAGTAAAGCAACAGAAAATGCCATTGAATATTGTGTCAACAAAGATGTTTTTTTAGTTGCTGCAGCTGGTAATTCAAGCACTGACAGCGCTCATTTTCCATCAGGTTATAACAATGTTTTTTCAGTAGCAGCTTTAGAAATCCCCAATTATTACTCTGTGGCAAGCTATTCCAATTATGGAATAAACATCGATATTGCTGCACCTGGTTCCAACATATATAGTACGGCTCCAGGAAATACATACAAATACCAATCGGGTACTAGTATGGCTTCACCATACGTTGCAGGCATCGCTGCACTTCTAAAATCAGCTTACCCTTCTGCATCAATATTTAAATTGAAAAACTTGCTATACCAAATGGCCAATTATTCAACTTATAAATTGGATGGTCCAGCTGTATCCCAAATCGGAGCAGGTAAAACATTTATTCAAATCCCTTTTGAAAATCTTTTTAGAAGTAAAGTATTCACATCATCTATATTAACAAAAAGCAACGGCAGTACAGTGGAGATAAGTCCAAGCTCCAAGAACTTTAGCCCTTGGAGTGAAAATGTTACATTAAAATTAGAGACTAGCGACCCTTACCTTAGCGTTGTAGATGACACGGTTTTCCTTGGGGATATTCCACCTCACCAAATTGGATCAAATACTGGTGATAGCTGGACATTAGTCGAATCAGCAAATGCGCCAAACAACCACATAGCAAAATATTCAATCGACTACAGTGGTAATAGTCCTCACATAAAAAATTACGATACTTATAAATTACTATTAAATCCAACATTTAAATCTATTTCTACTGGATCGCCAAATCCTGGCTTTGCTAGCTATGGCGAACCTATGCTAATAGAACATCCAGATGGAAAAGTTAGTTTATTTTTCCAAAGCTATGACGATGGGGCGATATACAATCAGATTTACCATAGAATAAGAGATATCGATGGTTCTTGGTCAGATGCAGTCAGCATTACCGCTCCGACCAACTTTAACAGTTATTTTTTTACCGTTAAAGTTGATTCAAACGGAATTTTGCACATGGCTTACAAGGCAGCGGAGGGATCATGGGATGGCGAAGCCTACTACGCAAATTATGATGCTTCGTTAGATGATTCTGCCATTTGGAATATCCAAAAAATTACTGAAAATGGAGGACTAACTCTGTCAAACGCTGCATGGGGTAAAGTCGACCTAATTTTTGATGTTAATGAAAATCCAATCGTATTATGGTCCAGCGGCAAAGACGGTTCCTACGATGTCTATTGGAGCAAATACGATGGCACAGAATGGTCGCTTGAAGAAAAAATCTACAACAATAAAATACCTTTAACAGCAAAAATGGGATCCTATTTTCTTTTTCAAGCTCAATCCCTCTCAAATGGAGAGATTATTCTTTTTCTCACGCATGCTCTAAATGAAATAGATACGGATCGCACAACTCACTATATGACATTTGACGGCAGCGATTGGTCAGAACCATTGGCTTATTCATCTACAGCGGAAATAACAATAAACTCTATAATTGATAAGTCTGACACATTGCATGTAATGTATATTGATAAATCCGTGTCCGGCATATACTCACGTAAGCATATGAACTATCAATCTGGTATTTGGAGCACGCCTTACGAAATAAGTAGTGGCATCATGGTAACAAATAATGACGATAATATAGATGTATATATGCATACGCGCGTTAATTACTCACCATATAATACTGAATTTTTAAATCGCTCAAGCTTTAACGGTGCAAGTTGGTCAACAAACTCAACCATTCATGATTTTACTTCATCTTCCCTGCTAAAAAATCCCAGCTATTACTTTGAAAACGCTATCTTACATACCAACAACAATGAAATTATATACGCCAATGTAGCTGGAAACACCAACCAAAGGTCGATTGAGGTCGCATCAAGTGCAATTTATTCTGACTTAACATCTGGCCAAATTTCAGTAACAGATAATGGAGATATTACAACAATACCAACAATATCTGCTGATTGGAATATTTTGGATACAAATGTACCAATCAAAAATTTTGAAATCGCTCTTGGTTCGGCCCCTGGTAAAAATGATTTACTAGGGTGGATTTCGACTGTTGCTTCAAATTACGCTTATAATTTTACAAACCGTAATAAACTAAAGAATGGTCAACAATATTTCCTTAGCGTTCGATCGCTTAGTACCAGTGGTTACTGGTCACAAATGTACTCAAGTGATGGTATCCACTATTTTGGTGAAAACTCAAAACCATTGATCTCCATTTTGTCTCCGGTTAATCAAAGTGTAGTAAATTCAAAAACCGGATCTCTCAATCTTTCAGCGACAGCAAGTGATGTCGAAGATGGCGATCTAAGTTCATATATTACGTGGAAATCTGACATTGATGGGGATATAAATTCTTCATCGATTCTTTCAGATGGCGTTCATCATCTCACCGCTACTATCGAAGATAGAGATGGCTTACATTCCTCAGATTCTACCACATTCTATTTTGTCAAAAATAATCTCCTGGTAAATCCCAGTTTTGAATATTTTAGTAGTCCTGAGTGGGTATTTGACACTGAAGCTGTTATTTCCGGGCGACCACACACTAAAAATCGAGCATTACAAATCACCGGTAAACCAACGGGGTATGCAAAAGCTCATCAAAAAGTTGATACAATTGCTGGTAATTTATATCGATTTAGAGGATGGATACATGTTCGGGACTTAACCGCAGGAAAATTCATTCTCCAGGTACGTTGGTATAACGAATCAGGTACTGAACTACGCGACGCACGTACAACATTTGCCGCCGTTGATTCCAATACTTTTTACGAAGCTTGGGAAACTGAAATTATTGCTCCTGCAAGTGCAACTTCTGCGATGTTATTGTTACAAGGAAATGAAACTGATGGCATTGCTCACTATGATGATTTGAGCATAGTTGACCTTTCAAAAGCCGCTAGTTCTGATAAAACTCCACCATCAATACCACAAAACCTTAACGCGATGTCAATCAACGCCACTCAAATTGATTTATCATGGAGTGCATCAACTGATTCTGGTGGTGGAATCGTCGCTGGTTACAATATTTATCGCGATGACAACTCTACTCCAATCGCGACTGTTACAAATGATCTAAGTTATAGCGATAAAGGACTCATTTCCTACACATCACATTCCTACACTATTACAGCTTTTGATAATGCTAACCCCGCCAATGAATCAGTGCAGTCAAATGCGGTAAGTGCTACTCCCAGAGATAATACTCCACCAACAGTGCCAAAGAATTTAATCGCAACAACATTAAGCAGCTCTCAAATTAATTTAAGCTGGGATGCATCAACTGATCCTGATGACGGCACAGTGGTAGGATATCGTATCTATCGAGATGGCAGTCATTTAACACTGGTTATTGGTGCAACTTCATTTAGTGATAATGACCTTATTGCAAATACCAAATATGATTATGAAGTTTCTGCGTTTGATCAAAGTACGCCGGCAAATGAATCAGAGAAATCTAAAAAAGCTACTGCTGTTACCTCACCCTTAGATGACACTACACCGCCTAGCGTTCCGCAAAACCTTAATGCAACCGCCACTAGCGCAACACAAGTCAGTTTAAGCTGGGATGTCTCCACTGATACCGGTGGCGGCGTTGTCGCTGGATATAACATATTCCGTGATGGTGCTTCTACAGCTATTGCAACAGTGACATCCGGGACATCTCATTTCGATAATGACCTAACCCCGAATACTGCCTATGTGTATACCGTATCGGCTTTTGACAATGCCTCGCCAGCCAATGAGTCCACCTTATCGTCATTGGCAAGTGCGACTACTTTGCCGGTCTCACAAAATTTATTGAGCAACGCAAACTTTGAAACCGGCAATACCGATGGGTGGCAAACTTATGGTACCCATGTCACCAAAAACAATGTTCATGGTGGCACTTTTGCCTTAGGCATCACCGGGATACCGACCGGATATCCCAATGCACGCCAAACTGTGTCGGTAACGGGTGGAAACACGTATCGTTTTGAAGGTTGGATTACATTAACCGGCCGAACCCAGGGTCGATATATTTTTCAAGTTCGCTGGTTCGATGCGAGCGGATCAAAAATCATTAAAACCGAAACGTTTGGGATCACCAATGCTAACACGGATTATGTCAAACGTGTCGCCGATCTGGTCGCACCTGCCACCGCAACCCAGGCCATGTTACTACTACAAGGCGGTCAAACCGATGGCACTGCCTATTTTGATGATCTGCGCATTGTTGATCTGTCCGGTGATGACACATCCGATAAGCAACCGCCCTCGGTACCGCAAAACCTAACGGCATCCAATATTAGCGCAAGTCAAATCGATTTGGGCTGGGAGGCGTCTACGGATAATGGCGGGGGAAATGTTGCCGGTTACAATGTTTATCAAGTCGCCCTGGATAATTCAACCCAGTTCCTGACACAGACCACCGATCCTAGCTATACCGTCACCGGTTTAACGAGCAGCACCACGTATCGGTTTAGTGTCACCGCTTA
>Ga0316207_10004777_pt1 | contig 11562 bp, 18 predicted proteins | sample 6weekpyrite_MG_FD_204943 | JGI IMG/M metagenome (GOLD analysis project Ga0316207, IMG submission 204943) | Microbial mat bacterial communities from mineral coupon in-situ incubated in ocean water Damariscotta River, Maine, United States -... | ecosystem: Environmental > Aquatic > Marine >...
TGCCCGCCGAACATATCAACTATAATACTCCGCCCAATGGGCTAATTACCGCATTGCCACCACGTTGAATCACATGGGTATAGATCTGTGTGGTGCGGATATCTTTATGCCCGAGCTGTTCCTGCACGGTGCGGATGTCCGCACCGCGCTCTAACAGATGCGTTGCAAAAGAGTGGCGCAGCGTGTGGCAACTGGCGGGCTTATGAATGTTGGCTTTGTTCACGGCATCTTTGATCGCGCGTTGGAGATTACGCTCGTCGATATGATGACGACGAGTAATGCCAGAGCGGGGATCATTGCTTCTTCGTTGCGCAGGAAATAGATACTGCCATTCCCATTCTTTGTCTGCATTAGGGTATTTACGATTCAGTGCATTAGGCAGGTAAACAGCACCGAATCCATCATTCAGGTCTTTATTATGTGTGTTTTTCACTGATGCTAGATGACGCCTCAGGGGTTCGATTAATTCATCGGATAGCGTGACGACGCGGTCTTTTGCGCCCTTACCATTGATGATATAGATTGCGCGGTGATCAAAGTCCAGATGCATGACCCTGAGGCGAATAGCCTCCATCAGGCGCAGCCCTGAACCATACATTAGACAGGCTGCAAGCCAGTGATGCCCGTTTAAATGTTTGAGTAACAGCCTGATTTCAACCGTAGTTAAAACAACAGGGAGCTTCTTTTGTTTAGTGGAGCGAACCGCCTGTATATTTTCGAGCGGTTTTTCTAATACGATTTTGTATAAGAAGTTAAGTGCATTTAGTGCCTGGTTTTGAGTAGCGGCTGCTACGTTCCTTTGAACAGCAAGGTTGGTTAAAAAGGCAGTCACCTCTTTTTCTCCCATCTCTTCAGGATGGCGTTTATTGTGAAACAGAATATAGCGTTTAATCCAGTCGAGATAACTTTTTTCTGTGCGTATGCTGTAATGCCTGACACGTATTGCATCACGTACGCGGTTGAGGAACGGGGATGAATTTCTCTGATTGACCATAAAATATCCTCCATGACATTTTTCGTAGGCTTTTTCCTACGAGCGCTCATCCTGAGCGACGTTGCTTCATAATATGCAGTAGAATGTCGTATTTTTCTAGAGTTATTTAATTTTTAATGTGGTGGTTGCCTGTTTATATTGAAAAACAAACCACTATCTCTTTTGTTTTGACTGGTTTTTTTTATATTCTGGTATTAGAGTGTTGGAGTGAGAAGTGACGTAACAATAAAGTGTTATGCGTACTATGCGACAAAGTGTCGTGTTATAAAGCGACATTTTGTCGTCTACTTATAGTTATACGGCACCCTCCTTCTTTCGTGGCAGGCCGTTAACTGCGTCAATGTGTATCTGCTTTGGGTTCGCCAGAATGTAATAGTATTGCCGCTCCTTGATGCCCCAGCGGGCCTTTATCTCGTCTTTTGCGTAGCCCTTAGACGCTATTTCCTGTTTGATTTGCATACAACATCCAACCCAATCATTTCACTGATTAATAAAAACTCACCAGTCATTCTAAAGAAAACGCCCAGCCCTCTTTTTCCTTCAACAACATGTATATTCACCAGCTTGCCTGAGTGGGTGCAGACCACCCACTGCCCCGTCTCATTAATCGTTGCAGCTATAGTCTTCATCGCATTTAGCCACAGCGCCATTAAGCTGCCCGATCAAAGATTCTTTACGCAAAGAGAGAAAGTGAATATCAAATTTATCGGCCGCGCTGGACAGTTTATTTTCAATTTCCGCTAGTTCAGATTTAATTGCTGCTGAGTTGTTATACATTTTCACGTCTCCGTTGCTGTTTGCCTTAACTTGGTAATAAGTATATGCAATATATTGCAGCATGTCAATAGTTAAATTGCATTTATTTGCAGTTCTTTTAAACAACGGAGTAGCGCCGTATAACAAGCGCATACAAGCGAGCGCTACCGCGCCGCCTGATGCGTAGCGTTATGTTTACAAATAAATAAATGAAAAATTACTTACTAACATTTGAACTGGACTCTGAATCAGAGCAGCTATTTGTTCATGGTGACCCTGATGGACTTGAGTATTTCGCAAAGTCATTGTTGAAAATATCGGAAGAAGCAAAGGCAGGTGAGTTTCCGCACGAGCATTTCTTTACAGAAGAATGGGGTGGTGATGAGCTCTCATCTGAGCAACAAGGTAACGAGGGAAAGCTAATAAATCATGTAAAGGTATTCGGTTGGCCAAATAATAAAGGGGCTAAGCCGTATGAGAAAACATAACAAGCGCAGTAGAGCCGGACAGAATTCCGCGGTGTTTCATTTGTGGCTAAATGCCACAAGCCTCACACCGCTCCATTCTGCCGCTCACTGCGAACGTTAGAGGTGGCAGGCATTTAAAGCCTTGAGAGTGCGGTGGTGGTTTGGAAGTGTTGAGCATCAAATAAACGTTGCTCCTTCCATTCGCATTCGGAAGGCAAAAAATTTACAGTGAGTCGCTCGGGAAGTTTGCGGGCAGTTTCGTTAAAGTGAAGTAGTGAAAAACGGGAGCAGTGGCGTTGTTTGAAATAAAGCACAGTGTGCCAGCGTTGAAAGGAGTGGTCAGTTCAAATGGTGAGGCCACCTCTAACAATGCACTCAAGCAGACAGAATTTGTCGCAATCTGTTTCCTGCCAGTGCAGTGTGCTGCTGCTTAGCTAAATCGTTAGATTTATAAGGAAAGATATTCATGAGTTCGGCAAGCTTAACAAGAGATGCTATTGTTGATTGTTTTGATAAAGCAACAAAAATAGGAACATTAGCGGCTAATACTGAAGTAGAGGTATTAGCGAAGAAGAAAGTTCCTGAAGGAAATATGCTGGGTGCGTGTGGTGGATCAGTACTTAACCTTCATGTTGATGGGCGAAGTAAAGCAGCGAAGATGTTGTTGCAATTAAATCACAAGAGTGTTGTCGTGAATAAAGCATATGGTGGAGGTTTTAACGTAAAACTCCCATACAGCATAAAAATAGTACCACCAGTAAATGGGCAAGAGCAGTCTATTTACTATGCAGCTGATGCGGCAGCAGCGGAGTACATTAGAACCAATTTAGGTATCGAAGCGTATGCAGCAATGTATGATTCATGAATAATAAATCTAACAATCAGGTAAACCAGACGGGCGTTGTCATAGTTTGTTTCCTGAGGTTGCAGTGTGCCGCTGGTTACCTCAAGCGTTAGAAGTCGGCGGAATGTAAAGCCTTTGAAAGGCTTGTAGAGACATCGGGTGTTTGGGTTTTGAATGAATTTCATCCCTTTCATTCTTGAGTGAAAATGGTAAATGAGTTTAGTGGTTCGGTGAGAATGGCATTCATTTCGAGTTCACCGGCGGGCTAAAGTAACGGAAAGTGAAGTCTGCCTGGGAAAAGTTTGGTAAGCGTTGTTAAATGGCAGTGGTCGTGAAGTTGAGCAGAGTGTTCGTTCACAAAAACAAGAAGGTGCGTGCGTTGAGAGCAGTGGGTATTACAATTTCAGGGGCCGCTTCTAACAAGTCGGTGCAGCAGACGGAATTTGTCGGTGTCTGTTTCCTGCTATTTCAGCGTGCCGCTGCTAACCTCAAACGTTATGTGTTAAGAGAAAAAAATTGGGTATATTTTTAGGTTTTGTAATTATTTTAGTGGTTCCATATGTCCCTAGCGCTTTATCAATGGGTATATATTGGGAGGTATTGCTGGTATCAATACCAAGCTTTGCTATTGGGTGTTTGGGTAAAGTTCATTATGGAAAATTTTGTTTAGGTGTAATTACTGGTGGTATAACAGTTGCGGTAATAAATTTTGATAATTGGCTTATGTTGTGGCCATTTCTTGCTTCAATGCAAATAGTGCTAATACTAGCAGCAATAGTTTCATTCTCTTTAGGATGGGCATTACTAGCTCCAATTAAAGAGGTAGAGGAAGGCAATGAGTGAGTCCACACATAACAAGCGCAGTAGAGTCGGACAGAATTCCGCGGCGTTTCATTTGTGCTTTACTAGCACAAGCCTCACGCCGCTCCATTCTGCCGCTCACTGCGAACGTTAGGCGAACGAAAAATTCAAAGTACGGAAATTGAATGAGTGACGATATAAAAAGAGCATTAGAGAAGCAATCTAGACAGCTAGCTGGACCAAGCCCAGTAGAACAACACATATTATTACTAAAGCTGTCCGAGCTTATGGATAATGCTCCAGATTTTTCTACTAAACCGACCTCTGGCGTGTCGCCGCAGAGACAGTGGATAGCTGAAGTAGGGGCCCTTATCAGTAGGGTTAGCTATGAGAGAAAGACGAGCTTTAACATCGCTAAGACTACGCTCAGTCAGTACTGGGGTTTTACTGTCGAACAAATTCAAGGCTTGGCATTTGATGTAATTGAAGAGCTTAAACTAGATCTCGAGCTTTCTGGTAAGGCCGATATTGGAAGTGCCTATGCTCCAGGTGATATTTACAAATTTTTTGCTGATTTAAAATCCATTGTGAATGGAGCCCAGTCAGATATATTTTTGATTGACCCCTATTTTGATGGAGAGGCATTTGATAATTACCTGGGGGATGTCGATGGTGCGATAAAGGTTCGGATATTTGCTAATAAACATGCCAGTGAAGTAAAAGCTTATATCACTAAACATCATGCCCAATATGGATCAAATATTGAAATAAAAAAGAGCAAGAAACTACACGACAGGCTTGTAATTATTGACAATGCAGATTGTTGGATTACTGGCGGGTCAATAAACCATGCAGGTAACAAGAGTCCCGCATATCTCATTCCTGTAGGTACGGAAATAGCTAATGATAAATTGAGTATTTATGATGATATATGGAGTTCATCGCAAGATATCGCCTAACAATGGCGGTCGAGAGGGACTTACCTTCCGCGGTGTTTGTTTTGCGCTAAAAAAGCCTAGCACAAAACAAATCCCGCTACGGTAAGCCCCTCACCGCTGGCGTTAGGGCCTCGTGAATATTTTCTTTAAGGCCAATGTTCTTAAAAATTTCGTTGCTGGCTTGAGTATCGGCTTCCATAAATGTTGTAAAAAACTATAGAGTTTTGAGGCTTCAGATAGCCCGCTGAAAATTTGTTCTAGATCTGTGAAGTGTACTTATCGCTTTCTGTGCCCCCTTCGTTTCAAAATTACAATTTATGTTGCAGGCCACGAGTTTCAGCTTGCTGCCAGCGCCGTGATACATGGAGAGCTATGCGTCATAGCGAGCGAGGTATCACAAGCCCCCGGTAGGAGCCAGAGAGACGTGGCCAGCTTTCGATAGAAAGTGGACAGTCGCTACTAGCTCCGTCAGTCACTTGAGAGCCGATGCGATAAGCGAGGTGACGAGGACGTCCGGGGCATAAAATAGCTGTCGAAGAACGTAGTGGAGTTGCCCCATGGACGGGGCAACTCTTTAACGAGGCTCCGAGACACCCTTGCCAGCAGGCGCGCCAGCAACTCGAAAGCCTAAGTTCTTTTCTCATCGGTTTCAGAAGCTTGTTCGAAAAACTTTAAGGTCAATGGCTTCGTCCTGTTGCTTATAAGTGGGGTAGGGGGTAAATTTAGTGAAGTCGTTTTTGTAGGGTCGTAGTTTGCTGTATCCAGTTCTTCATAAACATGGATCAAGGTTTGGCCCTAACAAAAGCAATTGAGAGGGACAAACCTCCGCGGTGTTTGTTTTGTGCTTTAATAGCACAAAAGCAAACCCCACTACGGCTTGCCCCTCATTGCTGGCGTTAGGGCTTTGAAACGCGGCAAAATAGTAGCTATGAGCAATAAGCAGGGAATAACCAATAGAAAGATAAAGATGCACAAAGATTCTATTGTAGGAATGCTTGTCCTTTCTGGTATTGCTCTAATAGTAGCTGTAGTAATTCTCAAAGATGGAAATGAGAAACCCAGTGGATCGATTGAACCTTCTGACAATGTACTAAGAGTTATTGATGGGGACACGATAGAGGTAAACCTCAAAAAAATACGACTTTTCGGTATTGATGCCCCAGAAAAAGGTCAACCATGTACACGAAATAATAAACCTTATGATTGTGGTAGAGCGTCTAAAGAGCATTTAATATTTATTACAGCAGGTGCAAATATTGAATGCGACGAAAAAGGAAAAGATAAATGGGGCAGAATAATCGGTGCCTGTACTGCTGATGGAGAGGATATAGGCCGTCTAATGGTAAAGCATGGCTGGGCAGTGGCTTATACAGAGTACTCAGGGGCATACTTACCGGAAGAGAAATTTGCACGTACAAATCGATTGGGGGTATGGTCAAAAGAATTTTCCATTCCTTCGGAGTGGCGTAAGTCTGATAGAGGAGATAGGTTGTGAGTGGAAATTCTGAAGATAAGAGTATTATGAAATCGAGTAATGGGGTTCCTACAGAGATAAATCTTGGCCCTAGTACATCTATGGATCTTTCGTGGTTGCCTGAAAATGAAAGAAAAGCGCTTTTGGTTGATTATACAAAAGGAATGATTGACATAAGTAAAAAAGCGCAAGAGCTTCATGTTGACGCAGCTGTCCTTAAAAAAACGCTTGATGACTTATCAGATACAACCAGAGAAGTATCTGATAGTGGAAACGCTGTGACTATCACACACTCCCAAACCACTAAGGTGGGACGAACTGAGGTGATGATGGGAAATACCGAGCAGGCTCAAAGTGGGAAGCTATCTAAAAGCCAAACGGGAGAAAAAGATTGGACACCCTACTATATCTTTGGAGGTATTTTAGCGTTAGTGTTAATCGTATCCCTTATGAACAAATAGCATGAATGTCATTAAGGTTGATATAGATAACGACTCTTTGACTAGTGAGCTTGTTTCAAGGCTGGAACAAAGACTACCTGAATCTACAAAAAGCACTCCTGAATTTCAGTTGCTTTGGGGACAAATCACTTCATCTATTGATGACTTAGTAGTTAAAGCAAGTAAGTTCACTCGAAAAGGTACAAGCATTCGTATAGAAAAGGATTACGACCTTCCAAATGTGAAAATAGTAATAGTTCTTGAATACCCTAAGAAACGCAATTTACTTTCGAAAATATCTAAATATTTTGGTGCTAAATAACTGTGGTTAGGAGTCGTAGATCAAGGGGATATTCTAGCAACTCGATAGGTTATGAAAGAGCACTAGAACATATTCGAGAAGCCGAAGCGTTAACTCGCGAACTAGGGGGGACTGATAAGGATGTAAAGGAGTATTTTTTTTCTCTTCCTAAAAGACAGCAGCAGGAAGTTCTCAATAAGTATGGTAGAGAACACGGGGCATCTGCAAGAGAATATGCTGAAATAACATTGCCAAAATGGGAAATGGGTACGGTTCGTATGAGTGGCATGGTTGCAGAGCGTTTATTTAACTTGCTCCCACCAATTATGCCCATTGAAGAAAAGTTTAAGTTGACTGAAAGTCTATGGAAGCATGTAGGGCCATCTTCAAACAAAACATATTATGTCGGGGTTGATGCTAATCTAGACGAAGTTTCACGACAAGTAACAGATTATTTAGAAAAGGTTGTTATAAATTATGAGATACCTAAAGCTATGGAGTCCCGGTTTAGCTGGCTTTCTCAAGGAGATATTGAAGTCAAGCAGAAGCTTCTGAATCATTTTCGGAATAAAGATAGACACTTATTGTCAGAAGCATTAAGAATACAACTTCCCATCCTGTTAGAGCACCTCCGTAGTGAAGAGGGTGAGTTAACAACTCATGTAGCTCATGTTATGAAGGTCGAGAAACACGAAGTTCGAATTATCGTGGACAAGAGAGTTTCTGGAATTACGGAGATTGCTCCCAAAACTCCAACGCAACAAGATAGTAGTAGTTGGTTTTGGTGGGTGGTAGGGATAATATTCGTTTTATGGTTAATAGCAAAGTAGGTGCTAGATTCAGCCCTAACAATTGCATTGAGTCGGACATACCTCCGCGGCGTTTGTTTTGTGCTTGAATAGCACAAAAGCAATCGCCACTACGGTATGCCGCTCATGCTAGGCGTTAGGCACTAGGGGTGAATGGAACATGAGAAAATTAATTTTGTTGCTACTGCCTTTATTCGCTTTTGGGTGTGCGTCAAATATAGAGCGCGGGAATACCTTTTATCAAAAAGGTGAATATGATAGAGCCGCGTATTATTGGAATCCGCTGGCTCAAGGAGGTGATCCATATGCTCAGTATAATGTTGGATTATTGTGGGAGTATGGGCTAGGAAGTACGAAACAAAGTAGAGCACAGGCAGCAGAATGGTATTTGCTTTCAGCCAAACAAGGATTGCCATTGGCAATGGTAAAGTTGGCTGAATATCAACTCTCAATCGGATCTGAGGTGACTGCCATATCTTGGTTAAACTTAGCGGCTAGGTGGGGCGACAACCTCGCCATTTCAAAGTTAACCGAGTTAGGTAAACCGATTCCTGCGTCAGACCTTCTTGAACAACGAAATGCACTATTGCTAAAACAGAAAAAAGAATCCGATGAGGCTATAGGGGGTATGCTGGCAATCGGAGCTATCATGGGTGCTGCTGCTATAGGCAATAAATCAAACCAAAATATTTATCCGGCCTATTCAGCTCAGAAAAGAATGCCAATTATCTCTCCAAGCTCATACAATCCTACTGCCACCTTTTCGCAGGGAATTTCATGCTCATCTGACTATTCATGTGGGGTTGGCTATAGTTGTGTTAAAAAACCATTTTCAAGCACCGGGGCGTGCATGAAGTCTGTGGACTCATATGGAGTTCCCACCTTGCAAGGGCCAAGTTCAGATAGTATCGGTGTTAAAATGGAAGGAAGTTGCAAGTTCTCAACAGATTGCCCAATTGGGTTTACTTGCGATACAACATTAAAAGCCTGTGTAAAATAAGGCCTGACAAAACAGATTCATCCGAAACCAAAAAGTGGCGCTGATGATTTACCACATTAGGAAAAAATGGAATTTAACATGAGCGCTTTTGGAGCAATCGGAATAGTAATAGCGTTTTATTCCTTAGTTATTCCGGTTGAAGCGGCGTTCTTTTCAAATGCTAATTATAGCATGTTGGAAAATATGTCTAGAATTTTGACGAAGAATGTAGCTATACCAATATGGCTTGTATCTAATATCGCAATAGCATTCGTTAGTCCAACACTGTCTTTGTTTATGTGTATGTTTTGGATAACATTTAGGTTAGTTGTTTCATCGAAATAACACCTGGGTACTTCGAGTATGAAAGAGATATGGGTTCTATTTGGTGTTGCATTTATATGGTGGGTGTTTATCAAAGTGACAGTGCCACCCAGCGGGTCGGAATGGGCCGATAAACTGCTAATTATATGTTTTATATTTTCTGTGGCTATGAGTCTTGCTAATGTGTTAATTGAGTTTGGGTAATATTATTTATGCTGTGGTGCAGGCACATTGCCTAACAAAAGCATTGTGTTCGCTCACTATCGTTCGCTGGGACGCGCCAAACAGCGACGCGCCCCACATGCAAATCGTTAGCTCAAAAAACATAAATGCAAAACTACAGTACATATTCAATAGTTGGTTTGGACACTGAAACCGGTGAAATTGGGGGCGCTGCGGCAAGTTGTGCATTAGCTGTAGGTAGTGCAGTGATTCATATTCATGAAAATACTATTATTCACTCGCAGCATATGGCGTCGCCCGTTTTGGCCAATGACATATTTTTAAGAATTAGCAAAGGAGAGAGTGCAAAGGTAGCATTAGCATCTGTATTGGCGAGTGATGAAAATGTAAGAAAAAGGCAAATAATATTGGCAACCACTAGTAATGAGTTATTGGCGCATACTGGAAGCGAGTGTGAATTGGAAAATTGCCATGAGGTGGGAGTGAGTTGTGTTGCAGCCGGAAATACACTTAATAGAAATGAAGTGATTTCTCGAATGGTAGAAATTTTTGAAGAAAATTCATCAGAATCACTTCCTTTGAGGCTTCTTAGAGCTATTCAAGAAGGTGAGCGAGTGCAAGCGGATAAAAGAGGAAAGCAATCAGCAGCTCTAAAGGTCATAGCACCCAAAAATATGAGACAGTGGTATATGTACCCAAACCTAAGAGTTGATGATCACAAAACACCAGTTAAAGAACTCGCTAGGTTATGGGGGCTATTTGAAGAGCGTAGAAAGTCATGGAGCTAACAAGGCACTCAAGCAGACGGGCATTGTCACAGTTTGTTTCCTGTGAGTTCAGTGTGCCGCTGCTTAGCTAAAACGTTATAGCCTAAAGGAGAAAGCAGTGAAACATATTGGGAGCAAAGTATGAAGTTATTAAGTTTGTTAATTCTGCTAGTTTCTTTCACGGCTAATGCAGCGGATGGAGAACAGTATTTTGGTGATTGGAAAGTAGGAAGCTGGAAAACAGAAGGCGGTGTTGTTGCATATGCGAATACCACTAATGAATCTCAAAGCACATTAGGAATGCTTTGCTTGTCCAGTGTGGGTGAATGTTTTCCTTATATTGTTAACGGTCTTACTTGTCAAACAGATGGAGTATATCCGGCGTTAGTGTCCATTGATGACGGGCTTACAGCTGTTGATATGGAGTGCGTCCATATTGAAGATAGGCATTTATTTGCTCTTCCTGAAACGCACTTGGAATATATGGTGGCATCTAATAGCTATGGGGTGGCATTTGGCACATCAGGTGGTAAATTCAAAGCCGCGTATTTTAGTTTAAGCGGATCGGCAAAAGCAATTATTGCAGCTAATCAAATTATGGAGGCAGCTCAATCAAAGAGCAAAAATAACACCCCTAGCAACTCAAAGTTTCAGGATACATATTTATAGGTTAGCGTAGCGTCGGCTATAACAAACGGGTCAAGCTGACCCAATTCCGCAGCACTTTTTTCGTGCTTGAATAGCACAAAAAAAGTACAGCTGCATCGGTCAGCTTACCCTAGGCGTTAGATTTTTATTATGAAAAGGAAGCATTTAAAAGTATCTCTCATAATCTGTTTTTGGGGTATTGTATTTTTTGGTTTCCCGGCAGAAGAACTAAGGAAGTCTTTATCTTTTTTCAATACCAGTTGGTTAGATGTAGCGCAGGCAATATTTACTGGTGTTGTTATAGGCCTTTTTCTTCGTATTCAAATTATTCGTGAATTCCTGGAAAAAATTCCGTTCAGCTTCCTCTTAACAGGAGTTACTCTCGGTATTATAGGATTAGGTTGTATTGGTATTGGGCTTATTGGTGCCTCAATTGTATATTTTCGCTTTGAGGAAATTGAATTAATTCGGATTCCACTGCATGCATCTGTTGTTGGTTTGTCGGCTTATGTTATTTACTTCACGGCACATTGGAATGAGAGTGAAAAAATCTAACATCTATATGACCGCCCCTGTCAATAGCACGAGCCAACCTAACAACGGAAAATAATCCCCGTTTTTTTATCAGTACAAGTCATGCTTCCACTGCGAACGTGTTAAACGGTTTTGCAGACATGGCTGCAAACAAACATCTATTGAGCATCAGCCCTTGAAGCGCGTGAGCGCTTCAAGGGTGTCATTCAAATGAATGACGTACTAGAACATTGTCCGTTTCCCCAGTCCTGTCCACTCACAGCGTGATCGGGCTTGCCAATGGGCATCCAGTTATTGCGCGGC
>Ga0316207_10004778_pt1 | contig 11562 bp, 10 predicted proteins | sample 6weekpyrite_MG_FD_204943 | JGI IMG/M metagenome (GOLD analysis project Ga0316207, IMG submission 204943) | Microbial mat bacterial communities from mineral coupon in-situ incubated in ocean water Damariscotta River, Maine, United States -... | ecosystem: Environmental > Aquatic > Marine >...
TAACGATCTCGGAAAGTATGATGAGGCTGTTGTGGCGTATTCAATGGCAGTAATGCTCACGGCTGACCCAGATAAAGCTGATGCTATGGTCGGTTCGCTTCGCCTGGCAATCGCAAGAAACGCTTTTAATGTTGGTGCATTAGGGGTTGCGGAAAGAGAATTTAAGGAGATTATTGTTGATAGGCCTGAGAATGTATTGGCCTATTTTTATCTAGCTTTGATCTATTCGCGTGAGGAATCCTTTCTGAAGGCGGTTGATTCTTATGAGCATGTTATTAGGCTATCTCCGGGGAACTTTGGCGCGCGATTGAATCTTGCTGGAACATTGGAAAGAATGAATCAGGAAGAAGATGCGATAAGTGAGTACCGCAAAATATTGCAGGATAAGCCTAGCGAAGAGATGGCGAGTGATGTGAAGGCAAGGTTATTTGCAACGGAGAAAAAAATTAAAGGAATGACTGCTAGTATGGGCTACTCTATGACATCTGATGATAACTCGGTAGCGGATGATACTATTACTAGCGCTGGCGCGGAACTTCGTTCAGACATGTCATTTAACCTCTCTTATCAATATAAAATGCAAAATGGTTTGCGCTTACGGATGACCTCGTCGCCAACATACTCTGTGTATCATAAAGGGCAATTTGATTTTTTAAATACAAGTAACAGCTTGTCGGCAACTATGACGCCAGGGCGTTACACGATGATTGGTGGATATACAAAGAGAGCATCGAAGGGTCTTTTGACGGAGATACGAAGTAGTTCATCTGAGGTTTTTTTCTCAGAGATCATGAGGAGAGCCAAATTTAGAAAGTTATATGATTTGACTTCAGGTGAGAGGGTTATGACTGGATTTACTGCGACACTTTCACAGACTGGTTTCGTTTCAGAATCTAATAAGCTCTTTAGTTCTGACTCATTGCGTTTGGGCGGTGATATCAATCAAAATATAAGTGATCGAACGAATGTCAAGCTGGGTTATAGTTATGTCCGAAATGACAATGTTGAAACTGAAGCGAGTGATTATGCCTATCGTAGTCATCAGCTAAATCTAAGATTCGAGCATCGATTTAAAAGAGGTATGACGGGTAACGTAGGCTATGGTTATACAATTACTCGTTATCTGAATCGCGATTCATTTATTGATTTTCAAGGGTACCGAAAGAATAGTACTCATAATTTATCAGGTGGAATAGCTTACTGGATGAGTCGGAAGATTAGATTGTTTGCCAACTATGCCTATGTTAAGACAATCTCAAATTTAGGGATTAGGACAACGTTAACGCAGGAGGCATTTGATGCAGGGTTTTTGATACAGAGTACCTCGCTGGGAGGATCGGAAAGAAATGCTATCACAGCAGGGTTTAACCTGCTGTTCTAGCGTGCTTAGTTTGTCCCTAATCTCTTAGTGCATTGAATGCCGTTACCGCCCAGGCAAGGGATGCCCCAGCAAAAAGTGTCAGTACCAATAGCCCCTTTCCAAAGACTGCCATATCAGGTGTGGTGCTTAGCACCGCGCGGATTGCATCAACCGCATAGCTGATTGGATTTGCCGCTGAGATCAACTGAATCCAGTCTGGCATGAACTGCTCCGGTACCAGGGCAGATGAAAAGAAGATCAGTGGTAGTGTCATCAGGTTGCCGATCATCACCAGCGGCTCTTCGCGCTGTAGTGCAATCGCAAAACCGTTAGAGAGCGCGGCAAAGCCGACGCCGAGTAGAAAGACAATCAACATCGCCATCATCAAATAGAGTGGGTTCATGTTGAGTGTTGCGCCCAGTATCCATGCGACCAGCAGCATGATGAATGCCTGTGCAATCACCTGTGCCGATGAGTGTAGTACGCGGCTAAGGACAATCGCGATACGCGATACTGGCGAGACCAGCATCTTGTCGACAGTACCCGCAGTGATCTCTCTTAATAGACTAACTCCTGACCACGAAGAACCAAACAGTACCGTCATCACCAGGATGCCTGGCACCATAAAAGCCATGTAGTCTTCATCACCAAGTTGTACAAAGTCTTTGAACAGTTGTCCAAAGATCAGTAGCCAGATGAGTGGCTGGATCAGTGTGAATAGTGTCCACATCGGCATGCGCATGGTGATGCGCATGTACTTGTTAAATAGATGCCATGTATCTGCAAGCATGGATTATTTCTCTCCGCCGTCTTTGTTCTTGTTCCATTCATTATTTTGCCAGTCGCCCTGTTGTGACTGGCCCCACTGCTGTGAGCCTTGCTCATCAGCGGTGTTGTCATCTTTCTGTTTGGACCACTGCTGACCTTCAGACCATGCGCCTTGCTGCGACTGTGCCTCTTCTCTTTTTTGTGCACCGAGGTTTTCGCCGTTGTCATTGCTTTTTGCCCAGTCGCTATTTTTCCATGCCTGATCTTCATCACCCTCTTCAGCGTTGCTGTCGTTTGCACCCCACTGGCTTTTCCACTTGCCAGTGTTACCACCTTTTCCTGCCCACTGTTTCCACCACTCATCACCTTCATCTTCTTTGGTATCAAGAATGCTGGAGCCGGTATATTTGAGGAAGACATCATCAAGCGTTGGGCGCGATAGTGACAGGTTGGCAATTTGTGCATTGTTATCTGATGCCACCGCCATTAATGCAGCGACGTTGGCGCCGCCATCTTCAACATATAGATGTAACTTGTTATCTTCCCAGGTTGAGCCTTTGATATAGGACTGCTGTTGTGCATAGTGAAAAAAGGCTTGTTCATTTTTACCGACATCATCAAAGGTGACAGTGATCGAATCGCCGTGAATGCTATTCTTCAACGCGTTAGGGGTGTCGACTACCTGAACTTTTCCATTGTTGATGATCGCAACCTGATGAGAAAGACTGTCCGCCTCTTCAAGATAGTGAGTGGTCAACAGAATCGTTAGGCCAAACTCTTTATTGAGCTGGTCGATATGTTTCCATAGAATCTTACGATTCTTGATATCGAGACCCAGTGTTGGCTCATCAAGAAACAGAATTTTGGGCCGATGGATCAATGCGCAGGCGATATCGAGTTTTCTACGCATCCCGCCGGAGTAGGTGCTGACGAGGTTATCGATGCTGCTATCGAGTTCAAAATATCCCGCCAGCTCGTCAATGCGGGCATTGATGTCGGCCTTATTCATGCGATAGAGATGACCCTGCAACACCATGTTTTCACGCCCGGTCAGAAAGTAATCGATACCGGTCTGTTGCGCGACGACCCCGATCGCCTGTCGAACCTCAAGCGAATGAGTATCAACATCAAAGCCTGAAACCACTACGTTGCCTTCGTCAAAGCCACACAGGGTTGAGGCGGCGCGAATGGTGGTGCTCTTGCCGGCACCATTCGGGCCGAGCAGCGCCATGATCTCACCCTCTTTTATCTCAAGATCGAGCGTATCGACGGCGCGGTTATCGGGGGGATAGATCTTGGTCAGACCTTTTATCTGGATCGCAAGGTTTGTCATTGTTATCTATTCAGCCATTTAGTCAGTGATATTGTGCGGATCGCATAGTATATCTCTCTTTTTCGGCAAATCATAAAGCAGCTGAAGGATAGCCTGGTTATAATGTCACGCTATGACGATAGCGAACAAAAGTATGGTGGTTTGATGCGTGTACTCGGGGTTGAGACCTCCTGTGACGAGACAGGTGTGGCGATCTATGATGCCGAGCGTGGCCTGCTGTCTGATGTGCTCTATAGTCAGGTCGCGATGCACGCAGAATACGGTGGCGTGGTGCCGGAGCTCGCGTCGCGCGATCACGTGCGTAAGCTGTTGCCGTTGATTCGAGAAGCGATGCAGCAGGCAGATACGACGCGCGAACAGATCGATGGCGTCGCCTATACTGCTGGGCCGGGGTTGGTGGGCGCGTTGCTGGTGGGTGCCGCCGTCGGGCGTAGCCTTGCGTGGGGGTGGAGTCTACCTGCCGTTGGGGTGCACCATCTCGAAGGGCACCTATTGGCTCCAATGCTGGAAGAGAATCCACCACAATTTCCATTCATTGCGCTGCTGGTCTCCGGTGGCCATACGATGTTGATTACGGTGGAAGGTATTGGGCAGTATAAAATTATTGGTGAGTCACTGGATGATGCGGTTGGTGAGGCGTTTGATAAAACCGCCAAGCTGCTCGATCTCGGATACCCTGGCGGCCCTGAGCTAGAGCAGATTGCGAAAAAAGGCGATTCAACTCGTTTCAGGTTTCCACGTCCGATGACCGACCGTCCCGGTCTCGATTTTAGCTTCAGTGGCCTGAAGACCTTTGCGATGAATACGCTGCATGCCAATGGGATGAATGACCCGACCGATCAAACACGTGCCGACATTGCACTCGCCTTTCAGACTGCCGCAGTCGAAACGCTGGCAATCAAGTGTCAGCGCGCAATCCGCGAGACCGGTATCAAACAACTGGTGGTGGCCGGTGGTGTCAGTGCCAACAGCGCACTGCGTGAGCGGTTGAATGCACTGGTGGTAAAAGAGCGGGCGCAGATCGCTTATCCACGCCTGAAGTTTTGTACCGATAACGGCGCGATGATCGCCTATGCAGGTTGCCTGAGATTGCAGGCCGGACAGGTGGAGCCATCAAAGTTTGAGGCGCGCGCACGCTGGCCGATCGATACGCTGACGGCGCTATAGCCTGTATTCAAAAGCAGATTAAGCGTCTTTGGATTCGGCAGGGTTAGAATCAGCCGAACTCTCTTTTTTCTTCTGTCCGATTCTGGACTCTTTGCCTTGCAATAGATTTTGGATGTTGGATTGATGACGCCATACCAGCAGCACACTCATACCGATCATCATAATCAATAGCTCGATATCGGGGCGGTAGAACCACATGATTAGTGGTGCGGCGACGGAGGCGCAGAGTGCGGCGAGTGATGAGTAACGCAGCGTAAAGGCGACCAGCAGCCATACGCCAAGAACAGTCAGCCCAGCCAGCCATGAGATCGCAAGGATCACACCGAGAGCGGTCGCCACCCCTTTGCCGCCTTTGAAGTTGAAAAAGATGGGGTAGAGATGGCCGAGAAATGCGGTGGCACCGGTCAGCGCGATCAACAGCGGCGATGTGCCCATCAGGCTGACGGCCAACACCGGTAGCAGTCCTTTTATCATGTCGCCAAGCAGCACGATGATGGCGATTTTTTTACCGCCGAAGCGCAGCACATTGGTCGCCCCTGGGTTTCCCGAACCCTGACCACGAGGATCGGGCAGGCCGGTGAGCTTGCAGGCGATAATCGCGGTAGAGAGTGAGCCGATCAGGTAGGCGATGACGATGGCGATTATGGCTGTGATCATTGTGGCGCTAGTTTATATGCTGCTAAACTGAATCTATGGCTGGAAGAGCCTGTATGATACCACCTTGGATTCACTAAATTACACATATAAATATCGACCTTTTACTATGGACATAATCTACCTGCGTGACCTCAAGATTGAAACCATCATCGGCATCTTTGATTGGGAGCGCGAAATCAAACAGACCATCAGTTTTGACCTCGACATGGCGGCCGATATCCGCAAGGCGGCGGCGAGTGATGTGATTGAAGATACGCTCGACTATAAGACACTCTCCAAGCGGATTATCGGTTTTGTCGAAGGCAGCAGTTTTCAGCTGGTAGAGACACTGGCTGAAAGTGTCGCCGCAATTATTCTCGATGAGTTCGACGTGCGCTGGGTGCGGGTACGACTCGATAAGGTCGGCGCAATTCGTGGTGCCAGCGGTGTCGGTGTGATCATCGAGCGCGGAGAAAAGGGCTGAATGACTCCTGTTTCACGAAGGGTCCTGGTTCATGTCGGTGTTGGTAGTAATGTTGAGCGTGAGCACAACATTCGTTCGGGCGTGAATGCACTGCGTGAACGCTTTAGAGATGTGGCAATGTCTCCCGTTTATGAAAGTGCCGCAGTTGGTTTTGATGGCGACCCTTTTTATAATCTTGTGGTTCGCTTTGAAACTGAGTTGAGCATTGATGCGCTGGGTGTGACGTTGCGTCAGTTTGAGGACATGCATCACCGTGATCGTTCATTATCAAGCTTTGGCCCACGCACACTCGATATCGATCTGTTGTTATACGATGATGTTGTATTGCATCAGGGTAAGTTGCAATTGCCGCGCGATGAGATTGAAAAGCAGGCCTTTGTATTAAGGCCGTTGGCGGAACTTTCCGGTGAGCTCATCCACCCGATTAGCGAAAAAAGTTTAAGCGTGATGTGGCAACAGTTTGATCACTCATTGCAGCCGCTAACGGCGATTGCCTTCGACTGGTAGTTGCAGTCTTTCTCGTTCCCATGCAGGGGCATGGGAACGAGGGGCTCTTCTAGTCACTCAATGAGCGTCCACCATCCACCGCGATCGTCTGACCACTGACATAACCGGCATCACGAATCAGAAACAGTGCCGCGCGCGCAATGTCTTCCGGCGAACCCTGACGTTTTAGCGTGGTGCGTGAAAGGATGCGTTTTTTGGTGACATCATCGATACCGTTTTCTGGCCACATGATCGCGCCGGGGGCAATCGCATTCACTCTGACCTCTGGTCCCAGTTCACGTGCGAGGGCTTTAGATAACATCACCAGCCCCGCCTTGGCGGTGCAGTAGACCGGATATTCTTTGAGTGGCCGCTCACCATGGATATCAACGATATTGATGATGCAGCCGTGCTGCTGTTTGAGATGCCTTGCCGCCGCCTGTGACAGGAAAAAAGGTGCCTTCAGATTGGTGCCCATCAGATTCTCCCACTGCGCTTCGGTGACTGTACCGATTGGCGTGGGGTAGAAGGTCGAGGCGTTGTTGATCACCACATCAAGCCGCTTCCAGCGCGAGGTGGCTTCTTTCACGACTGCGGCAAGTTTGGTGGTCTGTAGCAGGTCAGCCTGAATCAGTACGACTGAATCTTCACGTAGCTCGTTCAGTTCACTCTGCAGTGCGCGTGCCTCTTTGTGGGAGGTGTGGTAATGCAGCGCCAGGTTCATCCCCTCGTGGTGTAGTGTGCGAGCGATTGCCGCACCCACGCGTCGCGCTGCACCTGTGATCAGTGCTATTTTGCCGGAAAGTTCATCTCTATTGTCGCTCACCGCATCCCCTGTTGTAACTCTGTTAAAATGGCGCGAATAACCTGATCCTTCAGGATCGCGACCATAAGCGAGTATAAAGCAAAGTGAATCAAAACAGGCCAAATTCTGCACCAGGATCTGAACAGGGACAGCTAAAGCTGGGTGATCTAGATACGCAGACCATCGCGCACAGTGCGCGGCTCGCTGAGTTGATCATCGATGAAATCGAACAGCAAGGTGGCAAGATCCCTTTTATTCGTTACATGGAGCTGATATTGCACGCGCCAGGTCTCGGTTACTACAGTGCCGGGGCGCATAAGATTGGTGCTGCCGGGGATTTTATCACTGCACCCGAAATTTCACCGCTCTTTTCGCAGTGCGTTGCGCGCCAGTGTCAGCAGGTGATGGCGGGAAATGACGGAATGGATATCCTTGAGGTCGGCGCCGGTTCTGGCGCGATGGCGTGTGAGATTTTGCGTGAGCTAGAAAAACTGGACAGCCTGCCAGCGCACTATTACATCCTTGATCTCAGCGCCGATCTACGCGCACGTCAGCGCACGCATTTGCAGCGGGAACTACCGCAACTGATGGATCGTGTGCTATGGCTCGATGCGCTACCGGAGAATGGTTTTAAAGGGGTAGTGCTAGCCAATGAACTGCTCGATGCGATGCCGGTACACCTGGTGCGTTTTGATCCCGAGAACCTGGTTGAACGTTATGTCGGCTGGGATGGTGAGCGCCTCACGTGGTGTGATGGTCCGTTGAGTGAGGCGCGTCTTGCCGTTGCCGCAGCACATATCATCAATGAGTGTGGTGCCGATGAGTTTGATAACGAATATGTGTCCGAGATTAATCTCGCCGCCGCAGACTGGGTGCGCAGTATTGCATCAATCCTTGAGCAAGGGCTGGTGCTGTTAATCGACTACGGCTTTCCACGTCGTGAGTATTATATTCCCGAGCGTAAAGAGGGTACTGTGATGTGCCACTACCGTCATCAGGCACATAGCGATCCACTGATCCTGCCGGGGTTGCAGGATGTTACTGCGCATGTTGATTTCACTGCGGTTGCCGAAAGCGCCGACGAAGCAGGACTCGATGTCGCTGGGTACACCACACAGGCCCATTTTTTACTGGGTACTGGTTTAATGGCGCTGTTGGCAGAAGCCGCTGAAAAAACGACTCATGAGCAGCAGCTTATGCAGGCACAGGCAGTGAAGACCTTAACTATGCCGCAGGAGATGGGTGAGCTGTTTAAGGTGATTGCACTGACCAAAGATATCGAGCAGGGGTTGATTGGCTTTTCGATGCTAGATGCGCGAGGAAGACTGTAGGTGAACTTGTGTTAAGTCGCAATATGTTTTTCTTGAGGGTGTGCAAAAGAGGATATGTGCTCAGGGGGTGTTCTCAATCACCGTTTGTGTGAGATTCTGCTCCTTTTCCGCGCTGGCGGCGTTGCGGTTCGTTGCAACATAATGACTATTATGTCTTCCCGCGCCTTGCCAGCACGAAAAATTCCTCAAAATTACACTCACTCAGGTAATTGAGCGCGCCCCCTGGCATGGCATCTTCTAGCCGGGAAAAGTTTTTATTATTAGCATTGTAAGGAATCCTGGACTGGAGCGACTCTCCAGTTGCATAATTATACGGTTTGTAATCAACAAGGGAGAGTCTGATGATGATTCAACGATTTTTTGCCGTTTTAATGCTGTTTACGGGGCTAACGTTTGGTGCGAATGTGTGGGCTGACAGCTCTATTCAAATGACATCTGCCAATACCATTTTGATGGCATCCGCAGACGGTCACCATAACCCCTGCGCCAAGCAAAATCCATGCGGTAAAGGTAAGCACCATAACCCCTGCGCTAAGCAAAATCCATGCGGTAAAGGTAAGCACCAAAATTCCTGCGCTAAGCAAAATCCATGCAGTAAAGGTAAGCACCATAACCCCAGCACTAAACATAATCCATGCGGTAAAGGTGGGCATCGTAACCCTGGTGCAAAACACTAAACTATAGATAGTCGTTAATGCACTTAATGATGGGGAAATGGTAAATAACCGTAGGTTGAATAGGCAGGGCAAGGCTAGCGTCTTGCCCTGTTGCTTTGTATTGATGGCATTAGTTGTATTTTCCACTTTCTTTACCGTTGCTTTGGCTGGAGCAGAAGTAGCATCTGAAAAACTGTCTCCATTTCCGTCCGTTGCGGAGCAGCGATTTTTAGAAAAGCACTGGCCTGCCTCTATTGCGCTTCAGGGGACTGTGCCTGAATCCTATTCGGCATTAGAATCATCATTAGATCCAAAAGACTGTGGTAGTTGCCATATCCGACAGTTTAAAGATTGGCAGACATCGATACACAGTCGCGCGATGGGACCGGGTATGTTGGGTCAACTTGTTGATATGGTGGAATCTGATCCTGTCACCGCCCGTATCTGTTGGTCTTGTCATACACCTTTGGCGGAACAACAAGATTTGTTGCAGGATAAAAATGGGGAGTGGCAAAGCAATCCTTTATTTGATCGTAAATTACAGCATCAAGGATTAGTTTGCGCTGCCTGCCATGTGCGCCAACATCAACGATATGGCCCACCACGACGCGCTAGTCCCGATGTCACCGGTAAAATCACCATTGCAGACGAGGGTGGAAAACTTCCTCATAATGGTTTCACTGCCCAAAGTGCCTTCGGTAAGTCTGCTTTCTGTAGTGGTTGTCACCAGTTTGGGCCAGATGACTACGCGCTTAATGGAAAGCCAATTGAAAATACTTACCAAGAGTGGAAGCAGAGCGATTACCCTGAGAAAAACGTACAGTGCCAAACTTGCCACATGCCGGATCGACGCCACCTTTGGCGAGGCATACACGATCCGGCAATGGTTAAGTCGGGCGTTGATATTGATACCGAGGCCAAGGATCTCGGTTATGTGCCGGGGAAAATTTTTAGCGCAGCTGTTAGTGTTACCAATAGTGGTGTTGGCCATTATTTTCCCACATATTTAACACCCCAAATTGTCGTTCAAGGTTATTTTATTGATTCGACAGGCGCTGTTATTCAGCATAGCTTACAAGAAGCAGTGATTGGTCGTGGAGTGACGCTAGACCTTTCGCAAGAGCTATTTGATACGCGCATTCCTCCTGGTAAGCGTTTGGATATCAATTATGACTACGCCATGCCACGAGAAGCCACCCACTTTAGGATTCAGATTAAGGTTTATCCTGATCACTTCTACACGCGTTTTTATGAGTCGGCGCTAGCAGATAGTTCACCATCTAAAGGGCGAAAACTACTTGAGGAAGCCCTGGTGAATTCTCGTGAATCTGCTTTTGTTCTTCATGAAAAAACGGTCGCGTTGACGAATGTTTCGATCCAGACACGATCACACGCCTCGGTACCTTTGGTATCGAATAACATAAAAGGGCAGCATGCTCCCGACTGGAATGATAAAGAGGTTCGTTGGTTAGATTATGATGAAGGGCTACAGCAGGCAAAGCTTACTGGAAAACCAATATTGCTACTACTCTATGCTGACTGGTGTGCTACCTGTCATGCCTATAAATCAGTTTTTTATAATCCTAAAATTGTTTCCCAGGCGGAGCAGTTGATTATGGTGCGGGTTAATATTGACCAGCTTCCGATGATCGATGCCAAGTATCAACTAGATGGTGAGTATGTTCCCCGCACATTTTCGCTGGATATCAATGGTAATATTATTCATTCTGCTCAGGCAAGGCAGTCGTATCCACGACATTTTATCTCCCCCGATGATATCGATACTTTTATTAAGGTGATGGGGCTTGCCGTTGCTAAACAGGGTTAATCAGAGGGTGCCTTAAATGGCGCAGGTTATTTACGTGTAAGTTCTGAATGTTGATGCCGACTAAGATAGTACATTGAGCGTGATAATCGCTTGCATCGGCGAAATATAGCTAATCAACCAAGAGGTTTGTCGTTATGAAGCTGCTAGGGATATTGGTCTCAGTTATGCTGGCATTAATAAGTTTTGGTAGCCATGCTGCTGAGCCGGATGCGGTAGCCATCATGGAAAAGGTATATAAAGCCCCGCGTGTTTCTGATCAGGTAGCCACATTGAACTTTAGTTTTAACCGCGGGGGCGTTGATGAGCGGCGAGCTGTCTACACCATGGTGTGGAAGGATGTGATGGGTAAAGGTAAGTATGATAATAAGGCGATTTTTTTTACTGAATTTCCATTAGCCAGAAAAGGGATCGCATACCTTGGTTGGCTGCATCCCATCGGCAGTGATAAAAAAAATGAGGAGTGGATCTATTTGCCAGAGTTGGGGATGACCCGCCGTATCGTTCCACGTGACCACGATCATCCCAATGAAGAGGATGAGTTTGCGGGTTCTTTGTTAACGCATGAACATCTTGAACCGCGTTCGCCACATCTTGACCATCATCACTTGCTTGAAGAAAAAATCTTTAATGATCGGCCGCATTATCTGATCGAAAGTAAATCGGCACATCACGGGGATGGCGGACATCATGCCCATGGGGGTAGTGAGG
>Ga0316207_10004779_pt1 | contig 11559 bp, 6 predicted proteins | sample 6weekpyrite_MG_FD_204943 | JGI IMG/M metagenome (GOLD analysis project Ga0316207, IMG submission 204943) | Microbial mat bacterial communities from mineral coupon in-situ incubated in ocean water Damariscotta River, Maine, United States -... | ecosystem: Environmental > Aquatic > Marine >...
CATTGGCATAATGAGTCAGGAAACCTATCAGCACTGGTCTGAAAACCTCACACTGATTCAGGCACTTTTTCTCGGTATTATCATCGGTATAATTCTTTACAACTTTATTTTACTTTTCTTTATGCGCGACAAGACCTATCTTTGGTATACCATCGCTATGGGTACAACATTATTTCTCTATTTAATATACAGCGGCATTCTCTGGGAGCTTCTTGATTATCGACCGGACTCTTATTATCAGGTGTTAAATTTATTCGCACTAAATAATATTTTTTCGTTACTCTTCTCCTATAACCTGCTCAATATCCATCAATGGTCAAATCGCTGGCAAGTACTCTACCGCGGGTTTATTTATTTCTCAGTCTTTAATTTGATAATTAGCTCCTTTCTTTCACTAGAAATATACAGTTATTTAATATATGTCAGTGCCTCTGTGATGCTGCTTATAATTATACTTTCTGGTATTCAAAGCAGCTTTGAAGGTAATCGCTTCGCAATAATCTTCACTATTGGCTGGATAGCTCCATTATGTCTACTACTTGTATGGATCTTCGATTTATACTCAAGTATTTATGCCGTTATAGAAGACACCTCTAGCCTCGTTCTTCATGCTTTAATACATTCAATTGCTATGTCTGTGCGCATTACAGAATTGCGTCGTGAACAATTTCTGGCAAAAGCACAAAACGAAGCTAAAACACGGTTTCTTGCAACTGCCAGTCATGACTTACGTCAGCCTTTACATGCAATGAACTTATTTACTTCTGCTCTATCCACCCATATAGCCGACAACCGCGGTAAAGAAATATTACAAAGTTTGCAAGACGCCCTTTCTTCCATGAGTCATTTGTTTAACTCTCTAATGGATGTATCACGTCTTGATTCAGGTGTAGTAGAAAAAAACCTAAAAGAATTTAAACTTGCTGATATTCTTAATCGGTTATACGACGAGTTTTATTCACAGGCCAGTCAAAAAAACATTGAACTTCGATTCGTTCGAAGCAATGCATATATCTACAGTGACCCACTATTACTAGAGCGCATTTTGCGTAACATTATATCAAATGCGATACGCTATACAGAAGAGGGAAAGATTCTAATAGGTTGTCGTCGGCATAATGAAACGCTCCGGATTCAGGTCTGTGATACAGGCGCAGGTATTTCCAAAGCTGACCTTAAGGAAATCTTTAAAGAATACAGTCGTATAAGCAGTACTGCTTCAAAGTCTAAAGAGGGCATCGGTTTAGGCCTTTCAATTGTCAAACGAATTTCAGATCTTTTAGAACATCCGTTACACGTAGATTCATCACCCGGCAACGGTACGATTTTTTCGATAACCGTACCACTTTGCTTTGCTCCTGAAGAACCAGCCTCTGGGGAACACACAGACACTTCAATTACTAATAATAATAAAAGTCTGTATATAGTAATCATTGACGATGACTCTACAGTACTGGAAGCAATGCAAGCATTACTAACAAGCTGGCACTGTGATGTACTCGTCGCACAGACAATTAAAGATGCGCTTGATCTATCACAGTCTACAGATAAGGCGCCTGATCTACTATTAGCAGACGGCGATCTTGGGAATGGCGAAACAGGTATTGATGCCATAAAAAAAATGCGAGAACTTTGGGACGAAGAATTACTGGCTGTTATTATTTCTGGCGATACTTCAAGAAACATGCTGAAGGAAGCAAAAAAAAATCAACTTTCAGTTTTGCACAAACCGGTACCTTTACCGCAGTTACGAGCACTACTATCTTTTGCAACAAACAAAATGCAAGCTAAGATATCTAATCAAGAATAATACCGAGCTTTTTTGCTTCCACTACTGCTTTTACTCGGTTATCAACATCTAACTGCTGCAAAATACCAGAAACATATTCTCGAACAGTGGTGTCAGAAATCCCTAATGATTTAGCAATTTCTTTATTCGATAGTCCTTTTGTCATGAGAGTAAGTGTATCAATTTGCCGTGGAGATAATTTAACATCTGAATTGGGCATTGGTCCTGTTAAAACAACAACTTCTCCTTGCAAGATCTGAGCAATAGCATGCAACATGATATCTTTAGGCGTCGATTTCGCAATAAACCCATTTACGCCCAAATCCATTACATTAGATACATTTGCACCCATCTCGAGAACAGAGATCACAACAATCGGCATTAATGGATAATACTGCCGAAAATAAGAGATACCTTCCAATGCCTTTGTACCAGGCAATTGAATATCTAAAATTAATAAATTTAGATCTGAATTATCATCGACAATAGAACGAACACTGGGGAAATCGGCCGCCTCAATTATTTCAGCGCCCTGATCTAATTCGTTAAGCAGCAATACCAAACCTTGTCGATAAAGTTCATGGTCTTCCGCTATGGCATATTTCATGAGATTAAATTATCCTTAACTAAAGCAGGGTCAGAGCACGGTTTTCTCATGACCTAATGAGAATCATTAATATTTGACTCTGATCTGTATTCCTTAAAGCATTCAAACACCATCCAAACCTTTAAGATTTATTATTCTTATTATCTTAATACCGCTTAATTCGATATTACTCTTATTTATCTAGACATGAAACCGCTAAGCCATTGTTTTTATGTAAAATAATCTGGCATTACTACCGATATTGTTCGCTATATGACCGTTAGTAAGCGAAACTGACCACTTATTAACCGCCTGTCGTTATTGATATGAAATGTTGGTATGATTTGGTTAGTTTTATGGAAACTAACATTAAAGGACTAAATATGAGCATTTCTTTATCTGGCAGCGTCGGTTTAGGTGGACGCAACAAGCCGACAGATGTTGCCATGGTACAATCTCTTCTTAATAACTCCGGTTCATTTCAATTAGAAGTTGATGGTCTGGCAGACAGTAAAACTTATGAAGCAATCCGTTCATTTCAGAAAACAACTGTTAAGTTGTTCAAACCAGATAGTTTAATTAGTCCTCATGGCAAAACGTTTAAACATTTAAAGCTTCTTTACGCTGAAAATACACTACCAGCAGATCAGTCTAATACTGCTATCTCTGCATCGAAGTTCAGTCGTTTATATCAAAAGCAATATGCTGCTCTTTCGATTGCCTCTGTAGCAGGTTTAACTTCTTTGGTTTCGAATTTAACATCTGACCCTGATATTAGCGACATTAGATGGTCTGCCTATATGCTTGCTACTACAAAAAGGGAAACGGCGCACACGATGCTGCCTATTGAAGAATATGGCAAAGGTAAAAACAGACCATATGGTAAAGAAGTTACCGTAAAAGATAAAAGTGGAAAAGAGTATAAAAATACTTACTACGGCAGAGGCTATGTACAGCTTACCTGGGATGAAAACTATAAAAAAATGAGTTCTGCGTTGAAGACGGGGGAAACATTATATCTCTACCCTGACAAAGTTTTAGAACCTGATATCGCTTATAAAATAATGTCACATGGAATGCGACATGGCGTTTTCACATCTCGAAAGCTCAGCGATTATATTAATGGCGGACAATGTGACTATGTAAATGCTCGACGAATTATTAACGGTACTGATGTTGCTCAAATGATATCTGATTATGCTAAAACTATTGAGCTATTATTACGCTTGAGCAAAACAACTACTTTTAAAAATACCGATGTCATTTCATGCGTATCACTAGCCAACCTTTGTGTAGCTTAATGAATTACATGATTAGAATACTTTCGTACGTAGTACTTATTACAATAACTGTCATTAGTTCGGCATGCGCTGAAGATAATAAGTTACTTTCAAAAATTATTAATGACAACCTTGATAATAAGTCTACCTCTGAGCAACGAGGCCAATTACATAAAATAATTAGATGGCCTGCTAGCTGCAATGAAACCTTTACCTTTCCTAAAGCTGGATTCAACTTTTTCAAGCAAAGCGATACTAAATTAGTATTACAAGTTGTTTGTACATATGGCGCCTATCAGGGTATGAGTTTATTTTATAAGCTAAACCTCTCTTCTGGCACTGTTCATTCACACAATCTAAAGTTGCCTAAAACTTACTCTGATCATACTAACGAGTCGGAAATATGGGGTAATGTCTTAACTGATTCGAAAGTCACAGCTTTCAGAATACTAAATTTATATAGCGGATTTGGAAATTGTGGTCGTTTAACGACTTATGACTTAAGTAATAAACAACCAGCAATAACACAGTTAAAACAACAAGAAGACTGCGATAAAACTCCTGTCGAAAGAGATCCTGAGAAATGGCCTGTAATTCGACATTGAAGAATTTGATTCTTGTCTTTAGTGTTCTATTCGCCTATTTGTTCCATACACATGCATATGCAACTCCTACTGAGAGCCAACTTGCTATTGAACGTGCCGGTCGTATGTCAGCTCCTAAAAAGGTGCCGGAGGGATTAAATTTTAATCCCTCCGGCACCTTTAATTAATTACTCAAATAATATGAAGAAGTACTCTTGGGGTGCTCTCTGAGCTTCCCCCGATAAAACGGATGATTTAATTGCCGACATATTTCTCTTCGTATTCTACAGGCGTCATGTAATTTAAAAAAGCATGACGTCTTTGACGATTGTAAAACACTTCGATATATTCAAATACATTCTGTTTTGCTTCTTCTCTTGTTCTGTAATCTTCGTGATAAACACGTTCATTCTTTAATGATCCAAAAAAACTTTCCGCTACAGCGTTATCCCAACATTCACCTTTACGACTCATACTACAAAGCAGATTATTGTCTATCAATTGTTGTTGATAACGTTTTGATGCGTAAGTACTCCCTTGATCAGAGTGAACGATAATATCGTTTACCTTGCCTCGTCTCCAAATGGCCATCGTTAATGCATCCTGCACTAGCTCAGTGTTATTTTTAGCACTCATTGACCAACCAATCACTTGGCGTGTAAATAAGTCTAATATAACGGCTAGATATAACCAGCCTTCTCTTGTTGCTATGAATGTTGTATCCGACACCCAGGCTTTATCTTTCCGTTCAACTTTAAATCGCCTCTTAAGCAGGTCTGGAGCAGGCGCGGTCGTGTTCTTTGAATTTGTCGTTATAACAAACTTGCGTGCCATCTTCGATTTTATGTCGGCTACTTTCATTAACCGTGCAACACGATTCACGCTACATGTTTCGCCAGCTTCAATAAGATCTTTATGTATCTTCGGTGAGCCATATACTCCGCAGGCTCGCCGGTGGTAATATTTTATTTTTCCTGTTAGCTTCCGGTTTTCACGACTTCTCTCGCTTTCGGGGCGATCTAGCCAATCATAATAACCACTACTTGAAACATTAAAAGCCTCACACATTCTAACGATTTTGTATTCTTTGCGATGACTGTAAATAAATTCGTATTTCAGTCCAGTTCCTTTGCAAAGAATACAGCGGCCTTTTTTAGGATTTCATTCTCCTCTTTGACACGCTTTAATTCTTGCCGAAGTTTGCTTACCTCAGACTGATCTTCTTTCTTGGGCCTGCCTTTCTTAGCAGAAGCCACTTCACCTTTCTTTTCCAATTGCTCTTTCCACTTATAGAGTTGATTTCGTCTGATGCCTAATTTCATAGCAATCTCACTCGCAGGGCGATCAGACTGATCCATCATGCGAAGCGCTTCTAGCTTAAACTCTTTTGTATAAGTATTATAGGGCTTACGTTTACTGTTCATTGGGACACTCCTTCTAGAGACTATAATCTCTGATTAAAAGTATCCGTCAAATCGGGGGAGGTTCAATCTGACCCCTTTAATTTACGCGACCATAACCGGACATCTTGAATAATTTTTATTTTTTCCACCAGAAGTCACTGTTATTGCTTTGAAATAAAGGACTCTGTCCTCTTTAATCTGGTATCAAACTATTTTCAGTGGCTAGATCACGGTTTACAACTTTATTTCTGCCATCTCTTTTCGCTTCATACAATGCTAAATCTGCATTATGTAGAAAATATTCAAACTTAGTACTATATTTGAAGTTTATATCAGATATACCAATACTTACTGTCACAACTACTTCTTTGTCATTATACTTTAGCGCAGATTCCTCAATACCTGATCTTATTTTCTCAGCAGTAAGTATCGCTCTCATCGAAGATGTGCCTGGTAGTAAAACCACAAATTCCTCTCCTCCCCATCTACATACACAGTCAGTTATTCGGACCAGTTCTTGAAGAATCTTAGATACATGTACAATGACCTTGTCTCCAAAATCATGACCGTAGGTATCATTAATATTTTTAAAACTGTCTATATCAATCATTAAAATAGACAGTTCTGTGGGTTCTCTTTTTGCTAATTCCAAGATCCCTTTAGCTGTATCTAGAAAATATCTTCTATTGTGAAGATTTGTTAATTCATCAGTCGACGCTAAAAGCTTTAATTCCCTAGTTCTTATATCTATTTGTTTTTCCAGATCTTCTTTGTTTTTTAGTAATTCATTATTTTTATTTTCAATGGACTTTTTCATAATCGTAAACGTATCTTTCAGGTTTGATATTTCATTATGAAATTTTAATGCATTTGATTTTAACTCAGTGGTTGTCATGCGCCTGGATAGATCAATTAATTCAACAATAGGAGATGAGATATATCTGGCTATGTACCATATCGCAATCGTTAATAACAAAAATAAAGCGATAGCAAATGCACTGTATAGTGTTATTTGGCGGTAAAGTTCTGAAAATATATAATCTTCATCTACTTCCAATATTAAGGACCATTCGGAAGAGGTAATGGTTGTGTAAAACAACCATTGGTTGGTTTGATTGTTCCAGGTCTTCGCTTTGAAAAAACCCTTTGTGTTATATAATATTTTGTCTGCATATTCTTTAATATATTTTTTATCTGTGCTTGCCTCAATTTCATATACAGATTTGTTAATCAAATTCTTTTTATTGTTGAATACAAATATTCCATCTTTTGTTAGCGCACTAAATCGTATGTTTTCATTGTCCCCCAGATTTAATTTTTCTTCTAGATGCTCGAGTGGTATATCTATAGTAGTGACACCATAAAATTTTCCATCTTTAGTAAAAGGTGAAGCATATGTCGCCATAAATATATCACCGGCACCATCATCAAAATATGGTTTAGTCCATATCGGTTTTAGTGTGTTTCTTGGGGTATGCCACCACTCCCAACGAGGTAAAGTATAATCAAACCCCGTACTTGCAAGATCTACTGATTTAAGAGTATCTTGGTTAACACCGTCTTTTCCTCTATATACATAAGGACAGTATAGCCTTACACCAGTGTCGTAAGAAAATGGTTCAAATGATATAACGCCGCCATATATAAGATCTTCTTGTAAGATATTTTCTCTCAAAATAGAAAGTATTTCATCTTTTGAAAGTTTGGGTTGATTTTGTATAAATTTAGAAGTTGTATTAGCAACCATTGCAACTTCTTGAAGGTGGCCATCAAATTTATTAGCATAAGCGAGAGCAAGAGTCGACATTCTCTCTTTTGTATTAGAGGTTATAACAGACTTTAGATGATATAGATTATATAGCGCAAAGAAAATATAAATAAGAAGTATGGGGGCTGCTATATATAATAACATTTGTTTTCTTATGGATAAATTCATACACGACTTCCCTTTAGATGCTATGACAAATAATAACATCTGGGATAAAAGGAGTCAGTGACAATGATTACTATTTACAATTAAATAAACTGTCCCGAAAAAGAGAGGGTGAGGCCACCTCTCCTTACCTGCATCTCAATAACTGCTGGCGTTACTGAAGAAATCGGTGATGTTTTTAAGACAACTAATTAGGGTCAGAGAGCAATATTTACTAATAGTAGAGCCAGTGTATATAAAAAACGATTGCTTACTGCAACTTATTAATTGCATGTAAAATAACCAAAAAAATTTAAAGCATAGATATATTAACAGTGTGGAATATTAGAAACATAGCGCCCTGAGTATTATTGCTCAAATAATATGAAGAAGTATTCTTGGGGTGTTCTCTGATCCCTATTTTTCCAGCACCCCTTTTTTTTATAGATAACAAAGCAATAAAATCACCAATCTTTATTTTCGATAAACTTTCTACTAATAAAAAAAAGCCCGCTATTGCGGGCTTTCTTTGTGTTAGATATAACTTTATCTTGTTACCTTAACACTCACAGAATATTCTTTCACATACTATGAGAGCAACTTCTTTTAGTTGTCGTATGGTTCAGCACCTGACTTTAGTTTTACACATCGGCGGAACCACACTAGAAACATTATCAAAACTATCAACAAAGGATTCAGCCCTCCTGAACCTGATGATTCATCCTGTTCGTCGCCAGTTTCTTCTATGTCATTACTAACTAGATCGGCCAGACCACCTGTGTTCTTTACGATGTAATTAACTGTTGCATCAGCATCATTTGGTCCACCATCTTCTATCGTCACTTGAACACAGTAATCACCCGTATTTAAACCTGCTTGATAGCTCTCATGACCTGGTGCCGGACACGTACCCAAATTGCCCGGTGATGATGATAAATAGTTTCTCTCATCAACCACAAACGCTTTCCATTGGTCTTGATAGAGTCGATATACCGATCCTTCAGTTAAGGCTCCCTTCAACGCTATTACAACTTGAGTATCATTACTGTTTATTTCTATTCCATGTAGCTCAAAGTCATAAATACCAAGGTCATATTTGAATTCAATATCTTCTACATTTACAGCTATTCCACCTGACTCACTACCAAAGTTTTTCAGTATGTTCATACTTATCAGCGCATGATAATTCCCTGCTGCCAAGGCTGTTTTGCCTAATCGTAACTGGGTACCAGCCTTACTTTGCAGATACAGATCTATATTACTCACTTTACCTGCATGCAACACATTAGCCTGATCGACATTGTCCAGGTATTCTGGAATGCCTTCATTATCACTATCACCATAACCTTCAACAAGGTCATTAATACCATCGGCATCACTGTCATCATTAGCTGATAATACAGGTGCATTGATTACAGAAAGCATGATTTCGCTCGATGCAGATTGCACCGGCTCACCATTATCAGTCACCACGACCCTCACTGTGTAAATACCTGGTTGTAAACTAGCCGGATCAAAACCGACCATAGCGACTGTTTGTTCCGAAACAACAAGTGCATTATCCGTTGTACTCCAGTCATATTGATAACTGTCATCAGGATTTTGGTCCGCTACCAATGCGCTCACCGTTACCAGACCTGCCTGAGTTGATATGATTGAAGCGTCCTGTGAGTTCTGGTTTGCAATCAGTGAAACCTGGTGCGGCACATTTTGCTCTTTAATCAATAACGTTTTCTCAGACACTGGACCAATCACGGCATTATTCGGCTGCCCCAGATGAATGATCAGGTCTTCCTCTCCTTCACCGGCACCATCATCCACTAAATTAAATATCACCTGCGCAACCTTACCTTGAGCAATAGTGACAGTTTGTGCACTTAAGTTATGATCTTCAGGATTGACGGCTACACCACTTAAGGTAACAGGGATCTCAACTGGATAATTTGCAGCATCACCATTAAGCTCAAAGCTCACCGTCACGCTATCACCTTCCTGCGCTTCAGCAGGTAAGATCATACTCACAAAAGGTTTTATAATAATGCTTTGTTGTGCTGTTGATTCGTTACCAGCTGTATCTACTGCAGACCATGTAATGATGTGGCGCCCTGGTGCAAACGGGCCACTATTATCTGCCTGAACATCAACCGTACCATCTACTCCATCACTCGCCGTTACCATTGATAGATCGACAGCCATTAAAGGACCATTCGCATCAATGATAATGATTTCAATACCGCTGATTACAGGTGCAACTGAGTCAACGTCAATTGGTGTACCTGCTAAATACTCATCCAGGTTCCTAACACCATCACCATCCAGATCTGCAGTCGCATCATTAGGGTTTTTTGGATCAAGACCCAGCGCGAGTTCATCAACATCAGGAATCAAATCATTATCAAAATCATTTAACGACGGATCTAATGTTAGACCAGAAGCTGTTTGGCAAGCACTATCACAACTTACATGCCACGCGTCTGGTAAACCATCTGCGTCGACATCAACCGATGCAGCAACATTAATCGGGAAGGCATCGATATTGTTATAAACACCATCAAGATCATCGTCAAACGATGCCATCTGCAGCGCAATGGTTACCGTCCTAGTACCGCCGGGTGAAGTCACTTTTGCAAATATTGTCATATTGCGTTTAGCAAGATTTGTGAAATCAGGCGTAAAATGAATAGTTAGTGGATTAACCGTATCTACCACAATCTGACCTTCACTCGATTTTAATGTCGTTGTATCTAGCGTCAATTCATCCAGGGTTTGATAACTTAACCAGTTTGTTAAATCAATCGTAATGGCTTTGTTCAATTGATCAATGCGATTAATTTGAATTGCTGATTGATATGAAGATGCTGGTGCTGTCACAAATGACGATGCAACGGCCACCCCTTGTGTCTGACCCGCTAATCGATATTCACTAATTGTTGGTACACCATCCAAGTCTGGATCTTCATTACCATCAAATGGATCGACGGGATCTAACTGCATCTTCAGCTCATCAGCAATCGGTATGCCGTCACCATCAAGGTCTAAATCAAGATCAGATAGATCACCAACTGCTGATAATGGATTAGTACCCCAGGCAGCCTCCTGACCATCATTAATTCCGTCGCCATCAGTATCGGCAACGAAGGGGTTTGTTTTGTATAACGCTTCATCAATCGCAACCAGACCATCGCCATCGTCATCACGTTGTGCTTCGCCTAACGTACTATTTGCCGGATCGAATTTTTTCGCGGGGTCAGTGGTTTGTGTACTCCAGTACCATTCAAAATAATCGTCCAGGCCATCAAGATCTGAATCCGGGTTATCAACCAATGTACTTGTCACGGGTAGAATCTCGCCAGCCTGCCCAACTTTATAACCGGCTTCAAAAGCATTAACTAAACCATCACCATCATCATCATTGGTAGCTGTCGGCCATTGTGGCGGTAAATGCAGTTTATCTGCACAGGATGCAAATGCCGGGTTACCACGAATATTCATGACCGGCTCAAACAATGCCGATGGCACGTTTGGAATAATGATGACGTCCTTATTTCTCTCTTCAAAGTTTGCTTGCAGTCTTTCGAGATCGGCTTTCATAGAATTAATTTCAGCTGTAGCCAAATTTATGCTGTCGGTCACACCGGTAATCTCTAACGCTTCCTGAGCGGCAAAAAACAATGGGTCCAGAACAATGTCTGTAGCCTCTAACACATCTTTAACGCCTGGCAAATCTGCTAAAAGAACAAAACCGTCATTAATAAATCCTGCTCCTTCACCAACAAGGTCTATGACATCCCAGACTGTAAATCCGTCATAAATATTACCGCCTGAAAATAGACGCTGCCATTTATTAGTGGCTACCGTTAACGGCTTCAATACATCATAAGCATCCTGATTTATCTGCATCGCATCATTCACAGGCTGACTCACATAATACTGATAATATTGATCAAGTGCTGCAATTCTCAGGTCCGTCTGACTAGCGACGCCTGGCGTTGTAGTGGACTGACC
>Ga0316207_10004780_pt1 | contig 11556 bp, 12 predicted proteins | sample 6weekpyrite_MG_FD_204943 | JGI IMG/M metagenome (GOLD analysis project Ga0316207, IMG submission 204943) | Microbial mat bacterial communities from mineral coupon in-situ incubated in ocean water Damariscotta River, Maine, United States -... | ecosystem: Environmental > Aquatic > Marine >...
TTGATTTTAGTGTTCAATACGGACATTTTATATCTCCAACTATCTGTAAATTAAAAGGTTTTTAATAAATTTGCCTGCTACTTATTCAGCAGATGGAAGTATATTAGGGGAATTTTATGATTAGATATATTTATTAAAATAGATGTTTATGTTCTAATAAATAGAACATTGGTCACAGGCCTCAAATATCATGATTTCACTCAAACAGATTCGCTACGCATTAGCCGTTGAACGTACCATGCACTTCAAAAAAGCCGCGGAAAGTTGCAATGTATCGCAGTCTGCCCTCAGTACAGCTCTCTCAGAAATGGAGAAACAGCTGGGATTTCAGCTATTTGAGCGAAATAACAAGCAGGTACTGCTGACCTCTCTCGGCAAGGAGGCCCTACAGAAGGCCCACCAGATAAAGCTATTGATGGATGACCTGAGCAAACTGGGCGAGTCTATGGACGAGCCACTCCACACCACCATAGCTATCGGCATTATCCCTACTATTTGCCCGTATCTGCTGCCCGTCGTACTGCCAACCCTGCAGGCAGAATACCCCGCACTGCAGTTGCATATAACGGAAGAACAATCACACGTGTTAATCGAAATGGTGCGCAATGGTGACCTGGATGCCGCCATTCTGGCTCTGCCCTATGATTCTGAAGGGCTGCTGGCATTCAAATTCTGGGCGGAGAATTTTTACTGGATTACCCATGCAGGCGATGTGCTGGCGGAAAAACCGCAGCTGAGTAATGATGAACTGGATACACAGCGCCTGATGCTCCTTAAAGACGGGCACTGCCTAAAAGATCATGCACTGGCGGTGTGCCACCTTTCCACCATATCAGAACATCACCTCAGCGCCACCAGCCTCAACACCCTGGTGCAGCTGGTCGCCAATGGCCTGGGCACTACCCTGATTCCCGAAATGGCGGTGTCACAACTGGTGAACGACAATCCAAAAATCGCCAAAGTGCCCCTGGCGGAACCCGGTCCGCATCGGGAAATCGCATTCCTCGTGAGGCCCAATTACCCGAGCATTAAAAATATAGAACTATTGATGCAACTGTTTAAAACCCAGTTAGAGTTATTACGAAATGAAAGTTATTAATACACTTCATCATTAGGATTAACGCTTTAGCGCAGAGCAAAATGCCCGCATAAGCGGGCGGTTCAAATTTTTTAATCATTTAGCGTATATCAACAACCTGGCTTGTTACAGCCTTTGTCTAATGCGCATAATGTAAAAATGAGTACAACTGTATAAATAATCCTGACGTCTCAACAGGGTGAAATAATCAGCAGGTATCGAATCATTCGATAACTATGCACGTCACTTCATAGCAATTTATTATTACCACAAGCTCCCTTTAGCACATCACCCCTTCCCTTATTTCTAAATTAATGCGATTGATATTTTTCAATGCATATTACGATCAAACATTCACAATACCTATTATTAAAGATACTGCCTGGTTAATTATTAAATATAAATTTAGAGACATGTGTTCATTGAAAGCATTTTAATGACACACAGGCTCAATAAACAATTACTTACTGGATAACGACACACATGAGTCATAACCCCATTTTAAAAGTCGGACGAAACTGCTGGCGTATTCGCCGTGCGAACAAGGTTTCTTTTCTAATTGATGGCGAACAGTATTTCAGAACACTTTATCAAAGCCTGCCATTAGCGCAGGAACAGATTCTCATTCTTGCCTGGGATATATACAGCGAATTACGCCTGATTCCCGATAATAAAAAAAACAAAGATGAACTCCCCACAGCACTTGAAGGCTTACTCACGCAGCTACTGAAACAGAAATCCCGCTTACATATCAACATTCTCAGCTGGGATTTCACACTGCTATTTGCACTGAGCAGAGAATGGCTCCCAACATATAAAATGGACTGGAAAACACATCGTCGTTTAAAGTTTTGCCTGGATGATCAGTACCCTCTGGGTGCATCTCATCATCAGAAAGTCGTCGTCATTGATGATGCTCTGGCTTTTTCTGGCGGACTGGATTTAACACGTGGGCGCTGGGACACACCAGCACATGATGCCTATAACCCGGACAGACAGATAGTAGATGGAGGAAAATTACCCGTTAGACCTTATCACGATGTGCAAATGGCCGTATCAGGCCCTACGGCTGCTGCCTTAGGAAGTCTTGCGCGAGAACGCTGGCGTCGTGGCACCAGTGGAAATCTCCAGCAACCACAGGACGTCAGTCGTGTTTTATGGCCAGAGGAATTAAAAGTAGACATCGAAGATGTTGACGTCGCGATAGTACGAACTGAGCCCGCTTACGGCGAGCACACAGAAGTACGTGAAGTCGAACAACTGTATCTCGACTCAATCGCTGCTGCACAAAACTATATTTATATTGAAAATCAGTTTTTTACTGCACCCTCAATTAGTAAGGCACTGGAAAAAAGACTGTCTGAAAAAGATGGCCCAGAAATTATTCTTAACCTGCCGCTAAATACAGAAGGCTGGCTTTCACAACAATCACTCGACATGATACGTGTCGGACTGATAAACAAGCTCACCGAAGCAGACAAACACGGGCATCTGGCCATCTATTATCCGGAGAAACCCGGGCCTGATGAAGAGTCAATTAACCTGCATGCAAAAATAATGATTATGGATAACTGCTTTGCACGAGTCGGCTCGGCAAATTTGAATAATCGCTCAATGGGGCTGGATTCCGAATGTGACCTGGCCATTGAAGCCATGCAAGATAACACTCGTGTGCAGACTGCCATTCGAACGTTTCGAAACCGACTGCTGGCAGAACACCTCGATTGCACAGTCGATGACGTTAATAAACAGATTAACCAACAATCATCTGTGATTCAGGCGATAGAAACGCTACGTGGCGAAGGGAGAAGCCTTAAACCATTGATACCACGCCTGCCTGAAGTCGATGAAAAAACATTACAGGATCTTAAGTTAACGGATCCTGAAGGCCCTGTTGATTCATCAAGTCTGTTAAAACACTTTGTACCTGAGAAAGTGACGCGCCCCACCGGGCGTCGTATTGCTGGCTGGATTGTTTCGCTCCTGCTGTTAATATCAATCGCAGCGGCATGGCGTTTCACTGGTCTTAGTGAATGGCTGGATATGAACGCGTTAGCTGAAATAGCGACACTCATTAACGAATCAAGACTAGCACCACTCATGGTTATTGCTGCATTTGTCGTGGGTGGCCTCATGATAATGCCAGTCACTGCACTCATTATTGTCTCTGTACTCATTTTTGGTTCAGTTGCCGGTTTCTTTTATGCACTATCAGGTTCAGTCATCAGTGCGTTAACCGCTTACTGGTTAGGCAGTCTGCTGGGAAAAAGTGCCATACGTGATCTCGCCGGTAATAAAATTAACCAGGTCAGTAAACAACTTGCGCAACGCGGATTTCTTACCATGTGTGTCGTGCGAATCGTTCCAGTAGCCCCGTTCACGATCATCAATCTGGTAGCAGGTGCCTCACATATTAAATTTCGTGACTTTATGCTTGGCACGCTAGTGGGTATGACTCCTGGCATATTGGGTATTACCCTGCTGACAGATCGGGTGCAAAATACAATCGTTTCACCCGACTGGCAAAACGTGTTATCACTGGTTATGGTTGCGACTGTTTTTTTTGCAGCCGCATACCTGTTATCCAGGCGGCTGCTTAGATCGGCCAAACACCGCGCCGACGCATCTGAAACGAAGCCACAGTGAGAACCTGTTTATCATGAGCCTTACGCTGGCCAGTTATAATATTCATCGCTGTTACGGGCAGGATGGCCATTATCAACCTCATCGCATACGTCGCGTATTACGTGAACTTAATGCACAGGTCATTGCCCTGCAGGAAGTAGAGCTACTGCATGATGCTCCGGGGTTACTTGAATTTTTCTGCGATGATAGCCACTTAACCGCTATACCCGGTCTTACACTCACACGTGAGGCGGGCCACTATGGCAATGCGCTACTAACGTCGTTACCGATTCTATCTGTGCGTCGCATTGATTTAAGTATGCCGGGCCGAGAACCACGCGGTGCTTTATTTGTCACCCTGGAATATGGAAAAAAACCCATTGTAATAATAGCCACCCACCTGGGCCTTCGCCCTGCTGAGCGACGCGCACAAATCAAGTTGCTACTCAGTACACTAGAGGACGAGGAAAAAACGGTTAAACAGGCTACAATGACTGTGTTGATGGGCGACTTGAACGAATGGTTTTTATGGGGCCGGCCATTACGCTGGCTACGGAAGTATTTTAATCCCTCACCTGCACCCGCCAGTTTTCCAGTCTTCTTACCTGTTCTTGCGCTAGACCGTATCTGGATTAAACCCGCAAGAAAAATACGTCATGTGAAAACGCTAAGAAACAGGGATACAAGAATAGCATCCGATCATTTCCCCCTGCTTGCAGAAATTGTATAAAGCTTATATTCTGAAAACGCTAACGGTCATTTTTTAGTCCAGCGATTTGCGCGTTTCTCATATTTCGCTTTAACTGCAGACCATGCGACTTTGTGTGCGACGGTTTCCCTGTCATCATCACCATAACGATCATCAGAGTCTTTGTACTGATCGCAGGCACTATTAAAAGCAGCCCGATATATTTCCTGTGCATGTTCAGGCAGACTATTTTTTACATTATCCGGCAACTCGTTCAGGTTTGTATAAGGCATAATTACTCTGCAAAATTATAATTTTCCTGAAAGACAAAAGGATACCGAACACTGCCTGTCAACGTCCTTTTGAACTGAATATAAACCATAAAATAAATCCCAGCACAGGCAACATAACAATTAATAAAATCCAGAACACTTTGGTTCCTGCGGTGCTGGTACTATCCAGCGTTTTTACAATGGCCCAAATATCGAGAACCAGCACAATGAAACCAAGCAGGCCTGTTATTTCAATACTCATACATGATCTCCATGTGTTGATTCTAATCAGCTATGCATACTACTTACATAACATTTGAGAGTGTATACTAAAAATTCTTTTGCGCTTTATCAAACGACTGCTGCAATGTATTAAAGCTTTTCACAAAGCCAGACTTTATTTCCAGCCACGCCTTATCTGTACTGTGCTGCATTCCACCGTACCATTCAGACAGTTGGTTACGTTGTTTTCTAATGTCTGCCAGCGTAGTTCTAGCTTTCTCACGTGCTACCTGATCCATATCATCCGATTTTTTATCCAGTCGCTGTTGCAGGCGATCTATCTCTGCATCCAGCTTATTGAGTGATGCTTTCACCTGCTTTTCTGCCTGGTCACGCTGCTCGACAGAATATTTTTTGATCGCAATTGCCGCTTCTTTCATCTGCTGTTTAACTTCTTCTATGGACGTATTATCCTCAGCTGATGCTGTTCCTGCGAAAGCCGTCATTGTTAGTGAAACAGCTAAAATGGTCATCCATATCATATGCTGGCTTAATGAGCTTATATTCATTTCAATTCTCCTGTTAAATAGTATCACGATATATTGACTGCCTCTTGCGAATATAAATTTACATTGTAGATACGCGATGACAGATCATATTTATGCTAAACAGCATTTTTTGTCGCCTGCTAGCTTGAAATAAAACGGCTTAGTCAGCACGCTAAGCTTTATACTCTTTATAAAAAACTGTTAAATAGTGCATAGCGCATTAACCCTGATCGTATTTCTGGCATGGCGCACTATATTCTTTTGGCACATTATCCGGGCACTCGCCACACTGTTCATTTCCGGGTACCGCGAAATCAATTTTTCGCGGATAAGGTAAATCCATTGTTTCCATAATATGTACAAAATCCTGTAGTGGTTTATTCTGACCTACTCTCGGGTTACGTTCCTTTTCCTGGGCGATGGTTGTAATAAAACGTCCTTCATAATCATGACACGGATAAACCAGTGTTTCATCCGGGAGAGTGAAAAATTTATCATGGATACTGTGATATAGAGTGGCTGCATCACCCGACTGGAAATCGGTACGCCCACAGGATTCAATCAGCAGGGCATCACCACTAAATAGCATGATCTGTGTGCCATTATGAACCAGATAGGCGTGATGGTGATCTGTATGCCCTGGCGTGAACAGTGGATGAATCTCAATATTACCCAGACGAAACACCCGGCCTTCTTCAACACCCATATCTGCACACGGTAGCTCATCTATCGCGGGGTATACTATCTGACTACCGGCTAGCGACTTCAAGCGTCTTGCACCGCTCAGGTGATCCGCGTGAATATGTGTATCGAGCGTAAAGTCCAGTTTAAGATCCAGCTCCTGAAGCAGTTGCAAATCACGATCAACGGTATCCAGAACCGGATCGATCAAAACAGTTTTACCTGTTTCCTCACAACTTAGTAAATAAGTAAAGGTGGATGAGTCTGATTCCTGCAACTGTCTGAACAGCATATTTTCCTCCTAAATACGGGGTGCCAGTGAATGACAAACAGAATGAGTAAAACAGGATAGTAATGACATTGTACTGTATCGCGCATTGAGAAATCGCAATAGCGTAAAATATTCAGGGTTTAACTGATCGTTAACTTATGAAGCCTGCTGGCTATTACTCAGTCCTTTATACTTCTGTTTCGCGTTTCAGCTGCTTAATATCACACATATAATGCACCGGCGAATCACTGCCCGTTTCCTGCAGTATTTTTTTTCGTTTCATATCAGCCATAATTCTACTGATACTTTCTGGCGTTACACCGAGGATATCTGCCATTTCATCAACAGTGAGCAAGGAGACTTCACAGGGCCCGGTTTCTAAATCGTTATTGACAAGAAAAACCAGCAAACGTGCAACACGAGCACGTATGGCACCCGTTGAAAAATCGGTAATCCAGATATCAGCCATTTTCAGGTAGTCCTGCAGAAGCTGTAGCAGGTGGTTGTATATAGCCGGATCTTTATCTTTAGCCGCCATAATTAATGGCATGGGAATCTGGTATACCTGTACTTCATCAATTGCGACAGCTTCATGTGAATGTGGCTCATCCATTAGCCCATTCAGGCCAAGAATAGAAGCCCGATTATGTAAACGAACAATTCTAGCTCGACCATTTTTCAGGTAATTAAGCAGCTTAATTCGTCCCTCACGAATAACATAAAGGGCATCGACATCCTTACCTTCGTAAAATATGCTCTCACCGGGAGCAAACTCAACTAACTGTGTTGCTTCAAGTACCGCAGGTAATGCATCCAGTGCCTGTGTGGAGAAACCCAGCGATACAAGCTCGTCAAATATATCAGATGGTGAATGCTTATCACTGGCGTTATTACTAGCAGATGTTTCTGCCATCGTCGGCGTCCTCAATAGATAAGTTCAGGTTTGCGATGTTCGGTTTGCACTGTAAAAAATGACAGGAAAGATGCATCAACCATGAACTAAATAGTATACACATGAAGTGTATCACATGGATTAATACCGCAGACTTAACATCAACGGGTATGCACGCCAGTATTTTCGACAGGCAACAGGATTAAGCCCACAAAGTATATCAGGAATAAGCCGGTGAGCTGTCATTGTTATTGAGAAATTTCAATGCCTGCGAGAATAACATACTGCAACATGGCATCATCACTCAGCCAGTCGGTGAAATACGCGTGAAACAGAGCGTGTGCACACTAAATCGCATCACACGCTTTGTGTTGATTGCTATGCTAGCTGCACTTTACTTTATGGGTATGATAACGAGTGTGACAGCCACAGGACTCGTGGCGTTTGCTGCTATCCTGTTGTAAAAGGCTTATCCAGATTCTGTCCCCTACTACATACTCAAACTAGCCACATGTAGAAAACCATGAGTTTAATAAACATGAGCGAGCCGCGAATGCTCTGCATTTATGCAGAAAAGCGGTTCATCATCAGTAAAACAGTCGTTCATAATCAACAGATATGTACGATTGCGTTTTATCAATGCGATGTCAGCATTGAGTTGTTTAAATAACACACATGAAACTTAGTATCGCCTTTCAGAGCGATTCATTTTTACACGAAGGATTAATTCATAAAGGGGTTAATAATGGCTAACACAGATAAAATTAGCGAACACTATAGCGAAGCAGTTGAAGCAATGGATACAAGTGTTGATACGGATATTGAAAGCCAGCAGCGTACTCAGCGTGAGCAGCTATTGAAAAACTGGGACGAAGAAAAAGCGAGAAAGATTGCCGGTGAAGAAGAAGTCAAACTCAGTCATGAGCACTTTAAGGTCATCAACCTGTTACGCGACATCTACCTGGAAAAGGGACCATGTGAAAACGGACGTGAACTTGATGAACTATTAGATGATGAGTTTGCAAGCCAGGGTGGCCGAAAATATCTTCATCAATTGTTTCCCGGTGGCCCGGTTACTCAGGGTATGCGCTTCGCGGATTTGCCCGTTCCTGCCCATACAGAAGACGAAAGCTTCGGGACAGCTCGCTAATATTCTCACAGCCACTACAGAAACTGGCTGGTTGATTAAATAAGTAATAACATGCTGATGGCAGCTGGTATTAATGCTTAATTATTATAGCCGGCTAATGCACAATTGTTGCGGTTTACGCTCATGTCATATTTACATTATTCAGACTGTTAAGGTGTCTCGTGATGAATGACATGGGGTAGCTGCACATAATTACCTGTCAACATTAACAACTTACATTAGAACAGCGAACTACTCAATCATGCTCATTTTTCTGTAATCGCTGTACCTGTAATAAAGGGACTATATCGTATGAATAAAATGACCTGCTGCATACTATTTCTCGGCACCAGTCTGAGTGTTAGCACACACATAGCAAACGCATCTTCAGGCAGTTCTATTGCTTTGCAGGGAAATTCGAATGGTGCACCCCCCTGCGTGACCTGTCATGGTGGTAAGGCACTTGGTCGTCCTCTTACAGGTATTCCCTATCTAAATGGCCAGCCCAAAGCTTACCTGATCAAACAGTTAAATGACTTTGCCAATGATCGACGTGTCAATACTGTAATGCAACAAAATGCAGGTGCATTAACGTCTGAAGAAATAAATGCCGTGGCAAATTACTACTCAAAACTACCTTTACCAGAAAAACCGACAGACTATAAGAATGAAGCAGATAATATTACCGGTAAAAGATTAACAGAGAATGGAAAATGGTCATCCGGTGTTCCCGCCTGCTTTAAGTGTCATGGTGACAGGGGTCAGGGTATTGCCCCCCATTTTCCGGCCATTACAGGCCAACCAGCAACTTATATTGAAACTCAACTGTCACACTGGAAGCAGGGAAAACGCAGTAATGACCCCACCAGTTTAATGCAGGCTGTGGTGTCAAAATTAACGCAAAAGGAAATGTCCGCTGTTGCAGACTATCTTGCATCAAAAGCGCCCGCAGAAACATTCAGCCAGAAGAATCAATAAACAATCAATTGCAGAGCCGGGGTTACTATGAAAGCAATACCATTCCTGTTAGTCATTAGCACAGGTTTAGCGACTGCATTACAGACCAGTATGGTCTTCAGTGATGACACAGTTGTGTACGCCCTTGAACCTGAAACAGCGTTAGCCGTTAAACCTTATTTACCACCCTCAGAACAGACCATTCCACACAATCAATTTGGTGAAATGGTACTACTTGGAAAAGCCATATTTACCGATACAAAAAAACATGCATCACAATACGTGGGTAATGGTTTGAGCTGTAGCAACTGCCATCTCAATGCTGGACGCCTTTCGCACTCCGCTCCATTATGGGCCGCCTGGGTTAAATATCCGGCCTATCGCAGTAAGAACAACAGGGTAAACACCATGGAAGAGCGTATACAGGGCTGTTTTACCTACAGCATGAATGGCTCTCCCCCTCCAGCCGACAGTAAAGAACTGAAAGCACTCATGAGTTATGCCTACTGGTTAGCTAAAGGTGCCCCAACTGGCATTAATCTTCCGGGTCGTGGATATCCCAAGCTAGAAAAGCCGACTGAAAAACCTGACACTGCTCGTGGTAAACAGCTGTATGTAAACAATTGCGCTGTATGTCATGGCGAAGATGGTGAGGGCACTAAAACTAACAATGAATATGCCTTTCCTCCACTCTGGGGGCGTGACTCTTTCAACTGGGGCGCCGGTATGCATCGAATCAATACCGCCGCTGCATTTATCCGTGCCAATATGCCACTGGCCAAAGGCGGGAGTCTGAGCAATCAGCAGGCATGGGATGTCGCCTATTACATTAATAGCCACGAGAGACCTCAGGACCCACGCTATAGCGGCAGCACAGAAGCAACAAAACGGGTCTATCACCAACATCAATGTCGCTATGGTGAAAAGCATGATTCAAATATATTAGGCGGTAAAGACTAAGGCCATATCGGCACAATAAAAAGTGAACTAATTAACGGTTACGAGCCACAAAGGAATGCACGGCATGAAATGGAATGTCATGAGTAGATAGAAAGTTCTGAATTGATATATTTCAATGCTGCAAAGCGACCTGTTTGAAACAATAACAGTAGCATTACCCTTTCTTTCAGATGACGAAACATTCAACACCGGTTTTTTAAAATTTTATATGTTAAACGAGGCCAACGATTATGACACAACATGTACTCCCCGAACTTCCCTATGAAAAAAATGCACTTGAGCCTCACATTTCCGAGGAAACACTCGAATACCATTACGGAAAACATCATGCAAGCTATGTCGAGAAATTAAACAATCTAATAAAGGGAACTGAATTTGAAACTATGTCTCTGAGTGCGATTATAGAACAGGCGAGTGGTGGCCTATTCAATAATGCAGCCCAGGTGTGGAATCACAGCTTTTACTGGAACTGCCTGAGCCCAAATGGTGGCGGAGAACCAGAAGGTGAACTGGCTGCAGACATTAATAAAACCTTCGGCAGTTTCAATGAATTTAAAGAACAGTTTAACACCGCGGCAACAGGTAACTTTGGTTCAGGCTGGACATGGTTAGTAAAATCCACCGAAGGCAAACTGGAAATTATCAATACCAGTAACGCTGAAAACCCGATGACCCGTGATAAAAAACCACTCCTCACCTGTGATGTCTGGGAACATGCCTATTATATTGATTACAGAAACTCGCGCCCCAGTTACCTTGACGCATTCTGGAATCTCGTTAACTGGGAATTTGTCAGTAACAATATTGCTTAATAAAGCAAATCATCATTCTGATAACCTATCTATACATCCAGGGATGGATAGCATCATTAACCCCAGAATTATTAAATTTAACTGCGTTTACAATATAATGAATATAACCAACGAATACCGATATGATAAATACATTAGTCCGTAGATTACTCATCATTGCTCTACTCTTCACAAATAGCGCACTTGCGAGCGCATTAAGTGTCGACGATCTTCTAAAAGAACAGCAAGCCCCCGCCGGCGTTGTATTTGAAATAATCAGTGGTCGGCAAGATGAACTCAACAGACTATTACCTGAATTAAAAAAAGATATTGAGCGATTGCGTACACGTTTTCCCGATTTATCAATTGCTATCGTAAGCCATGGACAGGAACAGTTTGCATTAACCAGCAACAATAGCCAGAAAGCAAAAGTAGCCCATAA
>Ga0316207_10004781_pt1 | contig 11554 bp, 11 predicted proteins | sample 6weekpyrite_MG_FD_204943 | JGI IMG/M metagenome (GOLD analysis project Ga0316207, IMG submission 204943) | Microbial mat bacterial communities from mineral coupon in-situ incubated in ocean water Damariscotta River, Maine, United States -... | ecosystem: Environmental > Aquatic > Marine >...
AATATGCTCAAGCACCACCTTGTCACGATAAAAACGCGAAATACTGACACGACACAATTTATCAACAACCAGGTATTCATCCGGATGGGCTTGCAGATATTTTTGATACGCGTCCACATCAGACAGATTGAGTTGTTTAATACGACGCTGAATACGCTTACAAACCTGTTTACGCACCTTGCGAAAACCCGCATAGCGCATTCGCAACTGGGGCAATAAATAATGTAAAAACCTGACACAGGCATCATCTTCCATTCTTCTTTCTTCATTAGGCGATTGAGGATATTAATCAAATAAAAAGTTTCAAAAAAACATTATCATTAGTCATTATTATCCACCTATGTATAACAAATACCACATCAATTAACGAAACAGCAATATGCAACCAATACATGAATTATTAAATCGTGTTCAATGGGATAAAAATTTTGCCCAGGCAGATTTTATCATTGGCTTTTACGACCGGGTTGAAGAACATATTATTCAAAAATCGATGAAAGAAATATGTTTTGATAAGGGCGATCATTATTTCTTTCATTTCTATGATGATGAGAGAGAAGAACACAGTGTGCCATTGCATCGCATCAAGCAAGTTTTTCGCAATGGCGAACTGATATGGCACCGTGAACATTAAAATATTAGCGCATCCATTTCTTATACAAAATCAGTACTGTCCCGTTAGCTTGAAAAGTGTCGTCATTCCCGAACGCTTCTGTCGGGAATCCAGTGTCTTTACAGCACCTAAGGTCGCTGGATCCCCGACAGAAGCATTCGGGGATGACGATTTAAGTTATTATCTTTTATTATTTTGTTACTCTAAGTTTCATGTCGTTAAAAAATCAAAATCAAAATAAGTGTGATACACAAGATTATTAGACCATATTCACTTTTCTTAACGGGACAGCAGTGATACAAAATAGAAGTTTTAAGTTATAAATTTAGTCGATTTTAGTGTATTTATTGAGCCTGATCAGTTGCCTGGCTTGGTTGAGTAATAAGTCCTTTTGGGTCCTTAAGTCCAAATCGCTGTAGAGCTTGATGATGTAATTTTTGTTTTATTACTCGATTTAAAGTCACTGGATTCCGGCTCAAAAGCATACCGGAATGACAAAATAAATAGTTGTTTTAATCATTAAGTTTAAATGCAGAAAAGATCTTCAATTAATTAACCCAGATTTTCGATAAGTAGAAGTAGAAATTCCCAATGAACTATAACTACCAACCCTGAAAACAATAGGGATTCAATATTGCTCTTTCCCACAAGTGCGCTCTCTCTATTACTGTCATTTGAGCATCATCACATACATCTGACCAGTGATCACGTATCACTTTAATTAGAGATTCAATTATTTCTTTTGCATTATCTTTATTAATCTGAAAAGTTGGTGCAATAGATAAACAATTAGTTAACGTCGAGTGATTTCCTTCATCACCTTCTAGTGACATTGCCTGCGTTGCTTCCAGTCCTGTCCTTAGTTGCGGGCAAATATCATAAGCTGGGGTTAACGTGAACTCTCTTCCATCCCAGAATGCAGAATGATTTCTTGCATGATCATCTGTATTACCCAGCAGAACATTAAAAACAAGTCGACGGTATAATTCTTCGAGTGTCATGCCAGGCTCAGAGAAGCGTTGCCTGATAACATCTGCTAAATTACGATAACTTGCGTAACGTGCTTCCATTTCATTTAAACCCAACAAACTGAGACCACTTAACATCAAACGTCTGCTAACACTTTCTCCTGAATGAACACGATCAAATCGTTTAATGAGCAGTATATCTTTACCCAGTGACTGCGTTAATGATACTTCAGCTACATTGAGGCCAGCCACCTGCGCTAACTTCATGGCTACATACTCTGCCTTCACCACATTATAGGTATCTGTAGTCGAGCTAAATTTAGCAATGTACTGTTGTTGCTTATCATCAATAATTAGTGCTTTAGGCCGTGCGCCGCCCACACTGGTTCCATGAAGTAATGCGTAATCGAGTTCTACGGGTAGCGGCTGATTTCTCTCAATAAATTCAGCAGCCTTCATTAGATCATCAAGGCTGGGATGATCTAATCCCCTTGGCTGATAATCTGTACTGCTATATTGAAAATCAAGTGCACCAATACGGTCACTCCCCGAGAGCAACATATAGTCAAGTTCATCCGGCTCAATACCCGTGTTTTTATAATTTACTACCCTTCGGCCCCATGCATCCGGCGCACCATCGCGAAGGCATGAATGTATGTTATTCAAACCTTCTGGTTCAAATGTGCCAGACTGCAAAGGCAATTCTAGTGGTGATATTGCAATCGCATTTTCTCTGTCACGATAACTTCGACCATAGGTAAAAAAATGTCGCTCACCCTGCTTCTCGATTTTGCCTGCGACAACAGGTCCGGTTTCTTCCGGTAACCAGATCCAGACATAGGCACTTTGAGCATTAGAAATTGTCATCTAACTCAACCTTCTTACCCTGCCCGCGTGTTGGTAATAATATGGCAATGTTTGATAGCGTTTTATTCAGCTTGATGAGCTCTGTTTCATTTTCCGCCAACAAAGGTATGCCCACGATAATGCAAGCTTCCAGTACCGCACCAATTGCGACCTTATGATCGCCCTTTTCTATGGCCATTAGCGTATGACGGCTAATACCCACTCTATCAGCGAGTTCCTTCTGGCTCATACCTCGCTCCAACCTGGCAGACTTGACCAACTTCGCCAGGGTACGAAGCACCAGGCTGGAGGATGATGATAAATGTAATTTATTTTGTTTAGCCATGTCTAATATAATATACTTAACTAGAACTTAAGTCGATTATATGCTACATCATTATTTAATTCCAGTAACTAGTAGACAGTAACACCCACTATAAACAACGACTTAGCGTCACATAGCTTTTTTCCTGTTCTTCTCTTTTTCGATTTCAGGGTAAGTGCTTCCTCCAGATAAATGAATCAAAACTATTTCACACTATGTATTGCTAAAGCTACGAAGCCAACGTCATCCCCCATAACAAACCCCAGGCTCCTTAACCCCATCCCCACCCTCATCATCATTCAACAATTGCTGCTCAATATACTGATCAATCGCATCAGGATGCACAAGATAAACCCCGCTACCTATACGATACAAAAAACGGGTATTCGTCATCTCAACCCGACCGGGCTCAATGGTAGACGCCGGTAAAAATGAATTAATATAATCGGTTTTAACATCTGAAAAATATTCCTTAAACTCCTTCAAAGTAACCACCACGCCCCTGTCTTCAATGCTACCCAACTCACCCTTCACCACCGCTTCTAAAAACCGCTGTTTTAAAGCCATCATCAAGTCCTTATCAAATAGATTTACCCAAATCGATACCACGTTTAGTAGAAAAACGAGCGATATGAAATAATTACAAAATTTTTATCACCCACAACAAACCTCATTTAGAATCCGGTTTACTGTCCTGATTCATTTCATAAATGCCACTAATCATTTCACCCACCACCCATACATAATTATCCAGCTTTTCATGATGAAGCTCATCACAACCATCCGCTTTAAAACCAGGCGGATTATCAAGCAGGTGCTTAAGGTGTTCGGTATAGCGCATTAACCGCAGCTGATACTGATTATTATTAAAAGCCAATGGAAATTCCGACTCTTCACCCACGGGAAAAGAATTAAAATGCAGTGGCGTTTTAACCACTTCGCAAAGACTTGTTAATAATTATTTAGAACGCTTTTCAGATTGATCATGACTCATTTAATAAATTCCTTATAAAAAGTTAAACACAAAAATGTAGGTGCTCCCTCAGGTGCACAACACAAAGCAACAATGAAATAAAAATCAATGTGCACCTAAAAGAGCACCTACAAGGTAATTAGTACATTTGTTTCAAACCCGTCATACCAGCACGCCTCTAACGGGTATCCAGCAACTTCTCTTTTTAATCCCGTCATCCCCGAATGCTTGTGTCGGGGATCCAGCGACTTTAGGCAAAGTAGGTAAACAAACCCCATCACAAACATTCTGAAACAACATAAAAACGGAAACCAGAGCCCCAAAAAAGAGACCCTGATACATTCACCACCAGACAAAAGCACACGCCCCAAGTTAAACCTCCACCCACAGCAAAACCTCAATAAACACAATCTCCTACAAGCACTTAAAAACAGAGCTAAGAGATCCTTAGTTTTTGATATACTAAGTATTCCTTAGTATCCAGTCAAGTCAAATACTAAGAATATCTTAGCCACGTATATAAATGAGTCTGATCGATGGCTAAACAACCACCTATTAGTAAACGCATTAAAGAATTAAGAACAAAAGCCGATTTAAGCCAGAAAAGACTGGGCATAATGGCCGGTATAGATGAATTTTCTGCCAGTGCACGTATGAATCAATATGAGAAAGGAAAACACATACCTGATTTCTCGACGATAAAACGCTTTGCAAAAGTACTAAAAGTACCTGCTTGTTACTTTTACGCTGAAGATGATGAAATGGCGGAGATGATTCTGGTTTTTGGTTCGCTCTCAGCTAGTCTGCGAGCTAAAACATTACTTAAGATAAAAAATTAGAGATCTAATAAAAAACTAACTAAAATTAATTTTTACTCTGGCCCCAAATATTTTATCATACCCATGAAGCCACATGATATAACTGTCTACCAGTGCTAGTGATCTTGCATTTTTATTGCGTAACACAATTTATAAATACGGCATGGAAAGACCTGGTACCCTTTCTTTCACGTTCTTTGTGGTACCCATTCTTTGCTTTTCCATCTCACCAGCCTTTTTTATATTTATCAATAGTTTATATGTTTTTTTAATTCACCTTAGGCTTAAGTAAGTACCATCTGGCTCTGATCCAGGTTATTTTAAACAGGAAAATATCCTAGATAATAAATAGATGATTGCCTCTAATTCTGTTTTTATTGTACTAGTATTATAGAAAAACCAGGCAGGGTCTTCAATGGAACTTACATATCATGCCGGAGCAACATTAGTACTAACAGCAATTGCTTTATATTTGTTTTCTCAGGACAGATACCGCCTTGAAACATCCTGCCTGATAATTTTAATTGTACTTAGCCTGTTTTTTACTCTTGTACCATATACGTATTATGATGGCGGCACTCTCTCCGCGTCAGATTTTTTTTCAGGCTTTGGGCATGAAGCACTAGTCAGTATTTGCTCGTTAATGATTCTTGGTAAGAGCATAGAAAAAACTAATGCGATAAGATTTTTTAGTTCCTTTTTATCTTCTTGCTGGAAAAATTATCCACGAAGTGTTTTTTTATCTACTTTAATAATTGCGGCTATATTAAGTGCTTTTCTAAATAACACACCAATTGTAATAATGCTTATTCCTGTGCTTATGAGTGTTGCGCTGCATACTCATGTTGCACCATCTAAAATCCTTATTCCGGTTGGGTATGCAACACTTATTGGAGGCATGTCTACAACGATAGGAACTTCAACTAATTTGCTTGTTGTCGCGATTGCTGCTGATTTAAGTGACATTAAATTTAATATGTTTGATTTCACGATGCCGGTGTTAATAGCTGGGGTAATAGGCATTCTATTTCTCTGGCTTATGGGGCCTCGATTGTTACCAGAACGCCAAATTGATTTAACAAACACTAGTCAACGTATATATAATGCAGTTTTATTTTTGTCTGATACAAGTTATACCGCAGGAAAAGATGTGCAGGCTATACTCGAAAAAATTAATCATAGTGTTACCGTACACAAAATAAGGCGCAAAAAAAACCAGATCATATTACCGCTACCCAGGGTATTACTTAAACCTGGAGATGGATTGTTTATCAGTGGTACTGCAGAAAAATTAAAAGAAATTGAATATAAATTAAAAGGAAGATTACATAATATTAATAAACAAGATGATTTGATTGATGGGGAATATCAAACACAGAATGATGACCAGGTGCTTGCTGAAATTCTTGTGACCAGTAATTCCCTGTTACATAACCGGTCTTTAAAAAAAGCAAGATTGGCTGAAAAGTATAATATTGTGGTTCTAGCGATACATCGCTTAAATAAACCTGCACAGCAAATCAATGAGAAGCTAAGCAACATTACATTACGCCAGGGAGATCTCTTATTAGTGCAAGGGAGCAGAGAAAACATTAACCTCATTAAAGAGGATACTAGATTATTAGTACTGGATAAAAAAATAGATTATGTACCATCAAGTAAAGGCCCAATTGCCATACTAACTATGGCTACAGTCGTCATATTGGCATCCTTTAATATATTGCCTATTTCAGTTAGTGCACTGAGTGGCGCAGGCCTTGTGTTACTAACACGGTGTTTGACATGGCGTGATATTAGTAAAGCTTTGAATGTTCAGGTAATCATGATAATTGTTGTAAGCCTGGCCCTGGGTAGAGCATTGACAGATACAGGCGGTACTGATTATATGGCATATCACTTTGTAGATATAACGGGTGATTTATCCATAGTAGAAATTTTGTGTGCTTTGTTATTCTTGATGTCGATAATGACCAATATAGTTTCAAATACTGCTGCAGCCGTTGTAGGTACTCCCGTTGCTGTGAACATCGCAATGCAACTAGGTGTACCGATTGAACCATTTATTCTGGCGGTGTTATTCGGTGCAAACATGAGTTACGCCACCCCCATTGGCTATCAGACAAATTTACTAATTTATAGTGCAGGTGGTTATAAGTTTTCAGATTTTATGCGAGCAGGTATTCCACTAACAATAATTCTAGGGCTGAGCTTTACATTTGTGTTGGCTTATATTTATGAATTATTTTCTTAAGCATGTATGCATTGACGAGCATCTACGGGGCAGGTCTTTCGTTTCGGGATAAAGAGTCAGATTAAAGGGGTGACAAACGAGAACGCTAATAATTCTCAGTTATCACCGACACCTTTAATAGCAAAAACTGTCATACGGTGGGCAGTCGATCTTTTAACCTGATATCAGTTCTTAAAGATAGTTCAAAATGTATATGTATCCCTGGATGAATGTCTATTAGATGGCGGGAAATTGACTCCTTCTATAACCACCCATCCAAACACCTACTGTAACAAAAACGCTGGATTCAATCTAAATCTTTGTTTTTACTGACTACTTGGCATGGTGTGTCTTGAGAAGCGTTTTATAGTCAAGATGCTGCTTAAGGTAACTCACCAGATGCGACCTGGTGGCTTACTCTATATTGAACCCACCTGGTAATGTAATATGAAATTTGCCATCAGGTAAATAAATTCGCTGCTCTTCCCCATCGATACAGTATAGCACTATGTAGCTTTTTCCATTATGCTCTATAGCGTTTCATCTTCCATCATTAATTCCTTTAATTAAGAATATACTTGTTACATCTACTTCTTTTTAGGCATTTCTGAAAAAGTGATTTTTGGTTTTGAAGTTGATGGTAGTGTAGGAAAATCGCTCATATCTAGAACAAAATCTTCGTGATCACTTAAATCTGCAGATTTCTTAGCTTGAGACTCAGTCACTTCTTCCTCGAAGATTGGTTCTGAATACTTACTCAAGAATAACCACTGAGAGCAATTATCACATTCTGTGATAGTTCTATTTAAATGATTTTGCCGCGCCTCTCCAATTAAACTTATCTCATGTAATTTTACGCCTTTTGACAATAACAATGCAAATGCATGGGGTTCTGCACAAGAAAAAGGGCTTCTAAAATGTGATGGATTATTTTTTTTTATTTTACCTAGAATTAAAAGAAATTCTTTAGCATCTGGATATATTGAAGATCTTAATAATCGCCCTATATGTTTTCCACTACTTGAACGTCCCTTTACAGTTATATTTTTGCCCTTAGCATTGACTGTTGTTCTTGGCATACTTTTTTCCTTATTTTTTTAGACATACGTGTATTATATTCAATACTCATCAACTTGATTACGTAACGTTTTTGTAAATATCTCGCGCTTTTTATTAACATATTCATTAACCTGCGAGCCAAAGTTGTTGAGTTAAAAAGCTTGTTAATGTACTCATCAGTAATCATGATTTTTCCCGACTTTATTCAGACCTCATAATTATGACAAGAAGTAATTTACCCCATTCTTTTACTGATTCGATTCGACATACTGTAAATATACAATGCCTCAGACAAAGGGCTTATTATTGAAGTATAGATCGCTTTAACCTGGGCTGTTATTACAGAGTATTACAAGCGCATCCCAGGCGGTATTATGAGCAACTCGGCGAGCTAACATGGCAGCAGGAAAACCCAACTTTGGGTATAATTGTATGTTTCTTTAATTCATAATATTCGCGGTGCGCCTATTCTCCCACCCAATATTGTTTGAATAGCCACCGACGCAGCTGCAGTTCGATTATCTGCACCCACTTTAGGATACAGCTGTTCAAGGTGCTTATTAACTGTTCTTGGGCTCATTTCAAGAATTTCAGCAATCTCCCGATTTGTTTTACCATGCGCAAGCCACAGTAGAACCTGAGCTTCCCGTGAAGTTATCGATAAGCTCTCTTCCAGTAAGCCGGGGTCAATTTCCACATTGGGTGACTGTATTTTCAAAAGATATTCATCATCTTCCGTTTGCTTGAAATAATTAACGGTAAGCACAATATTCTGCTGCTTTAAAGGCAAAGCCAGATCATGACCCGCCTGACCATTTGGCAACCATCGGCTCAATGTTTCAGCCAGCTCACTCGGCTCAAGCTCCTGCTGTTGATATTGATTTAGCAACTCCTGTGCTTGCGGCGTGGCCCACAGCAAACTGCCACTTTTGTTAACACTAAAAACATATTGCCGCATAGTATCAAGTGCTTTCTGGGCTTCAGTTAGCATTCTGGCACTGTTGGTGTGTTGTCGAATACGCACTAACAACTCTTCTGGGTGTATTGGCTTTATAATATAATCATTACCGCCTGCATCGAATGCTTTTACAATATCCTCTACCTCAGTTAAACCTGTCATAAAGATAACAGGCGTAAGCGGCAATATTTTGCGAATTTTCTGCGCGCACTCAAAACCATCCATAACGGGCATTACAGCATCAAGCAAAATCACATCCGGGGTAATTTGCTGCAAAACATTTAAAGCCTGCTGTCCGTTAAGTGCAATTAATACCGCAATGCCCGCTTTATCCAGCGCCATATTAATCATGCCAAGTGATTCTGGGGAATCATCTACCACCAGCACGGTTGTTTTATCTCTCAACTTCTGCATTATTTTACTTTAGCCTTTGTCTGGTAATACTCATCAACGAGATTAACAATGCCATTAAGATCGCACTTATCCACCAACATCTTCAACTTGATGACAAGATGGTTTTCCGGTTGATGTAATTCGAGTTTCTCAATGCATTCAATTACGCCCTGTAAATAACCAATTTTTGCAAACTCACATAAAGATGAGAGTGCGTCATGATCCTCAACATCATCCCAATTAGTAAGATCATCTTGTTCCGTTACCAAATTATCAATTGCTTCATCATTAGACCACGTTAAACCTAAACAACGTTGTAACTGAGTTAACAATCCATCGAGTCTTACCGGTTTATTTATATATGCCTGAAAATCAGCATTTTTCTGGTAAAACTTTGCACCTTCATATGGATCAGCTGATAACATAATAACCGGTACGGTTATATTTCGTTCGCGCAGTTTAGACAATAACTCCCAACCATTTATTAAAGGCATTGAGATATCAAGTAAAAACAGATCAATATCCACCTGATCCAACAATTTCAAAACACTTTCAGCAGACTCCGACTTATGCACAACAAAACCCAATGGGCTTAGAAAATCATAAATTAAATTTCGGTGTGCACTTTCATCATCCACCACCATAATATGTTGTGTGCGGCCAGCGTAACCCCGTATGGCTGATTGAACCTGAGTGACCGTATATTTGTCTTTTACGCTGGGTAAAAACAGGGTTAAACAAAACTCACTGCCCTTACCTGGCAAGGATGTCAATTCAAGATTTCCACCCATCATTTCAACTAATAACCGGCTAATAGATAAGCCTAAGCCCGTTCCACTAATTAATTTAGTTGCCTTATCCCGCACACGTTCAAATGGCTCAAAAATTCTTTTCTGATCTTCTTCCGCAATCCCCAGGCCCGTATCCTTAACCTGCATGCGTGCCACCTGATTTCGATAGCTAATATTTAATTCGACCTGACCTTCTGAGGTAAATTTAATTGCATTGGACAAGAGGTTTAACAGTATTTGTCTTAAACGTTTCTCATCAATTGAAAAAAACTGTGGTACATTTGCCTGTTTATTCACTACAAAATCGACACCTTTCACTTCAGCCAGTGGCCTGAACATGTCATCGAGCTGCTGAATAAGTGCATGCAAATCAACCGTATCATTTTGCAAGTCAAATTTGCGCGCCTCAATTTTAGAAATTTCCAGTAAACCTTCTATCACATCCGATAAATGTTCACTACTGCGCCTGATGACTTTGGTTATTTTTTTGTTTTTCTTATCAAGACCTGAATCAGATTCCATCAATTGTGAATAGCCAAATATCGTATTTAATGGTGTTCTTAATTCGTGGCTAACACCAGACAAGTAGCGTGACTTTGCAAGATTTGCGGCGTTTGCAATATCACGTGCCTGCTCCAGTTCAATGGCAGTGAGTTCATGGGCTTTGATTTCACGGGTTAATCGTTCAGTCTGTTGCAATGTTTCACTTAATGCAAAGCGTGCACTTTTTTGCGCCAATACATAAAGCCAGATTAAAACGCCGGTTAGCAATAAAAAAAGAAAAAACACCTGCCACAGTGTTCCACTAATCAGGTTTAATTCATTCATCTGTTTATATGGCTGCGCGTAAAAAACAACCGTTAACAAACCAGCCATAATGCCTGCGGTAATAATAAACATGCTAATAAAATGCCCACTAACTGAATGCAGTTTTTCATTTATGTAAGCAGGTAGTACTTTACTGAACAGCGTATTAGTCTGTGCGGCCAGATGTGCATCAGGCCTGCACTGATCTGCGCAGCGTGAATCCAGTGCACAACACAGAGAACAAATTGCACCTTCGTAACTTGGGCAATGCGCCATATCTTCCTGATCAAAACTGTTTTCACATAACCGACAGGTATGCTGTGGGCTACTTTTTTCCAGTTCACTTTTTGCTAAGTCACTTTCACCTAAGTCACTTTGCGCGTCACGTGCCAGATAAAACCGTCCATTAGTGATCCATGCAATTAATGGAACGGTTATAAATGGAATAAACAAAGATAAAAATGCTGCCAACGCTTCAGCCAGTTCACCAAATACGCCAAAGTTTGCCGCTATACCCATGCAAGATGCGATCAGCATCGACAACACACCAACGGGGTTTATGTCATATAAATGCCCACGCCTGAATTCAATATGCTTCGGGCTTAAGCCCAGCGGTTTATTAATCACCAGATCAGCTACCACACAGCCAATCCATGCCACCACCAATGATGCATAGGTAATTAAAATTTCTTCAAATGCCTGGTACAGACCAAGCTCCATTAACATTAAAGCAATCGATACATTAAACACCAGCCACACGACGCGACCAGGAT
>Ga0316207_10004782_pt1 | contig 11547 bp, 9 predicted proteins | sample 6weekpyrite_MG_FD_204943 | JGI IMG/M metagenome (GOLD analysis project Ga0316207, IMG submission 204943) | Microbial mat bacterial communities from mineral coupon in-situ incubated in ocean water Damariscotta River, Maine, United States -... | ecosystem: Environmental > Aquatic > Marine >...
ACAACATTCCCAGTGGTTCGATGCTAAAGCTTATATTTAATCCCGGTAACAACTCCCACCAGTGAACACTAATACTTTCACCTTGTTGTAACCCTTGATAAAGGCTTAACACAAAGTAAAGCAATATTATGGAGGTGGTTATGGTTACGCCTTCACGCAGATTAGGGTTACGACCTGTAGCTACAATACCTATTGTTGCTAACAGAGGCAGGATAATACTGAGTTGTAACATGTTTTCCGGAGACAGGCTCATGGGCTTACTCCAAACAAAGTCTGCGAAGCGGCCTGTGCAACCTGTACGCTAAGACGTGTATCTATGCCGAAATAGATGTTAGCTAGTACCAAAGTCCAAATAGGGATAAGGAAAGATAGTGGAGCTTCATTTACTGTTTGTGTATTGGCTAATGCGGGTTTGAAATAGGCAGTTTCCACAATACGCCACACGTAAATGACAGCTAGTAATGAACCTAATAAAATAAGTACAGCCACTGGCCACCAGCCATTTTCAATCACCGCAAGCACAAGATACCACTTACTCACAAAACCCACCGTGAGCGGCACGCCAATTAAACTTAAACCACCGATGACAATCGCTGCCATGGTGACAGGCATTTGCCGACCCAGACCCTGAAACTCGCTTAGTTTAGTGCTGCCGATACGGTATACCACTGCTGCTAGTGCTAAAAACAGGGCGCCCTTCATTAAGGCATGGTTAAACAGATGTAATAAAGTTGCAGTTAAGCCGGCGACAGTACTTACACTGAAACCCACTATCATATAGCCAATCTGAGCGATGCTTGAGTAGGCAAACAGATGTTTAACATTGGTTTGATAAATGGCTGCGGTTGAAGCCACAAAGATGCCCACCAGACCAAGTACTACAAACAATAGCTGCAATGGAAAATGCGTGAAAGAAAAAGAAAGACCAAATACCGAGAAGGTAAAGCGAATAAGTAAATACACGGCCACTTTAGTTGCTGTAGCTGCAAAGAAAGCGGTTACTATTGAAGGTGCATAAGCATAAGCATTGGGTAGCCAAAGATGAAGCGGGAACATGGCTAACTTCAGACAGATGCCCACAATGACAAAGGCAAATGCAGTAAATACGGTTCGTGTTTGTTCAACTTCGGGTAGTCGTACGGATAAATCGTGCATGTTCAGTGTGCCTGTCATCTGATACATGAGACCTATGCCGATCAAAATAAACGTAGCACCAATGGTGCCCATAATTAAATATTGAAACGATGCCCAAAGTGCACATCTGGCTTTCCCAAGAGCAATCAAGGCATAAGCTGACAGCGATGAAATTTCAAGAAATACGAAGACATTAAAAGCGTCGCCTGTTGCCACAATACCTAACATTGCAGCCAGAGATAACAGGTACAAAATGTAAAATAGTCTGTGCTTATCTTCGGGAATTTCTTTGCGGATACTGGTGTCAGCGGCGAACAGTACAATCGTACTGATTGCAGAAATAATGAGTAGTAGGAGCGCATTCAGTTGATCAATGCGGTACTCAATTCCCCAGGGTGCTTCCCATCCTCCCAGTTCGTAAACAATTGTGCCAGTAGTCATTACTTGTTCTAGTAAAAGACTGCTCATCAGAAAGGCCAGGCCACTGACAATAAGAGCAAATAGCCATACGAGTCGAGGTCGGGTTAGGAATAAACACAATGGTGCCGCCATCAGCGGCACAATGACTTGCAAAATAGGTAAGTGGGCTAACAATCCAGATTATCCTTTTTTTGAATATCTTCTTCTTCTGCGCTTCCGTAGGCTTCTTTAATACGGACAGCCAGAGCTAGCCCTAAAGCGGTAGTGGCAATTCCAACAACGATTGCGGTAAGAATTAAAACGTGAGGTAAAGGGTTTGAGTATTGTTCGATCCCGTTCGCGAGTATGGGAGCAGTGCCGTTATCAACCTTGGCCATGCTGATATAAAAAATAAAAACGGAGGTTTGAAAAATAGAGAGACCAACAATTTTTTTAATCAGGTTGCCATGAGCTATAACAATGTAAAAACCAACCATCATTAACACGACTACAACCCAGTAGTTATAGAGCCCTATTAACATTACAAATCCTCGCTTTCTTTATCCGGAGAGTAGCCTCTACGGTCAGCAAAGTTAAAAAAGATAATGACCATAACCGCGGCTACTGTAATGCCTACACCTAGCTCGATTAAAAGTATTCCAAGGTGCTGCCCAGCAACGGGGTCAGCGGATAATGCGCTGTAATCAAAAAATTCTTTTCCGTTAAGCAGTGAAACAACACCGACACTGCCATATAGCAACACCCCAGTGGCGGCGAGAATTTGAATAAAAGACTGATTAATTACTCGACGTGCCGTACTCATGCCGAACAACATGGTATAGAGGAAAATAGCGGAGGCAAAAATCACGCCTGCCTGAAAACCACCACCTGGACCAAAGTCTCCATGAAACTGTACATATAAAGCAAACAACAGAATAAAAGGAATCATCATTTTAGAAACAATACGCAGTATTAAATGTTGTTCGTGCATTGATTGATTAAATGAGTCGATTGTTTCGTTATCTTCGGAGCGACGTACTGTCGATAAAAGCGCGAGTACGCCCATGCCAGCAGTAAAAATTACAACTACTTCGCCAAAAGTGTCAAAAGCTCTGTAGCTTGCAAGTACAGAGGTGACGATATTCGGTACGCCGATTTCCTGCATAGAGTCATTAATGTATCGTGGTGCAACATGTTGATGAATAGGGGCTTCAGCCGAGCCAAAATAGGGCATATCCAGCGTGCCGTAAATTAAAAGGCTTCCGGTAACCACCACCACTGCTAAAGCCAATAATGGTTTATGGCGTGTGGGATGCTCTGTTCGGCCTGTCATGGTGATTGCCAGCAGCATTAACAAAGTGGAAATACCGGCACCAACAGCGGCTTCTGTAAATGCGACATCTACTGCATCCATTAGAACAAAAAAACTAGCGGACAGAAGACTATATATACCTAGCAGCATAACGACTGCTAACAAATCTTTCATATAGACGATGGAAAAGGCCACACCTACCAGAAAAGCCAGTAAGACGATGTTAATCAGGGTTTCGATGGCTTCACCCCACTGTCTGAAGTATCGTTCTTCTGTTTTGATAAATCATTGTGTATGGCTGCATTGGCTAATGCATGACTTGCAGTGGGGCTAATAAATAAAGTCATTAATAGAATGATGACTAATTTTACATCCACCAGAAAATCTGGGTTATGCAAGATCAGCCCGATTAAAATCATTGTTGTGGCTAATGTTTCGGTTACGCCGACGGCATGCATTCGAGTATAGAAATCTGGAAAGCGTAATATTCCAACTCCCCCCGACAGGCATAAAAAACTGCCAATCAGTAAAAGTATTGAGCTACTAACCTGAATTAAAGTATCCATTACTTTTTCTGTTCCTCACTTTGTTTTAGCGTGAAGTTGTCAGAATAGCGCAACACACCTATAACACTGATAAAGTTGATAAGGGCATAGACGATAGCAATATCAAGAAACTCTGGTCGTCCCATCACAAAACCAAGCAGAGAAATGAGGAGAACGGTTTTGGTTCCAAACATATTGACGGCAAGTACTCGGTCATAAAGCGTGGGCCCCATGACTGCACGAATGGTCGCCATGATCATAACTACTAGAATGGCTATGGTTGCAGCAATTAACATTAGTCTTCCAGTTGTGTAACTCGGCGATCCATTTCGCCAGATTTTAAATCTTCAATTGATTCTTGTAGTAAAGCGTGTATCAAAAATTCATCACCTTCAATATTTACTGTAACCGTACCTGGCGTCATAGTTATAGAGTTTGCGTAGATGACTTTTCCAATTTCAGTTTTCTGACTGGCTGTAACTGTGGCAAAACCAGGTGCTATAGAGTTATTGCCAAGCCAGATATGCTTTACCACGGTTAAATTTGAGACAAAGATCTCTTTTGCAAGCCATGCATAATAACCCGGAATCTTTAATGTTAAATGTATGGGCTGGGCTTCGTGATCGATTACATCCATACGGTGCGCAATGTATACAATAACCGCAATAGATAGTGCCCCAAGCGATAACATAAGGGCAGTATAGTGTCCTGAGTTCGCCAGCCAGAATATAGCTAAAGAAAGGGATAACATAATAGTATGTCGCATCAATACTCCGCCATTTTGTGTTTTTTTAAAATGGGCTGCACGATTAGGATATATAAAAAATATGAATGATTAGTATTCGTTTCGGCCATTTAATTATATTTGTTTTTTTATTATTAGTATTTATTTATAAGTACGTTTAAATTTTTTATTATTAGCATCTTTATGAGTGTTGATTTTCATTGATTTGAGACTGTTTTTGCAAGCTGGTGTCATTTATATCTATGAAATTCAAAAAACAAAGATGTTTGAGTGAATGTAGCTTACTTGTTAGATATTCGCAAATTTGCTAATTGTTGATGAATACATTAGCAAATTCGAATAGTATTGCCTGCGGCCCCCTCAATTATATTTGAATAAAATTTTTTATACCCTGGCTTGCTCGCAGAGACGGCTAGGGAATGGTTATTCTGGCATATTTAACAATATACCAGAACAAAAAAGACAATAGAGACAGGTATGAACGAACAGAATAAAAAATCATTAAAATCTACAGTTAAAGGTGTGTTTCATGCACGTTGGGAAAAGTCTTTCGACAGGATACTCACACCCTTTGAGGAGTTTATCCATCAGCAAACCACCAGTGGTTTGTTATTGATGGCGATGGCTGTGCTTGCGTTGATACTTGCCAATGGGCCATTTGCCTCTAGTTATGCCCATTTTATGCATACACCAGTTGGTATTAATGCGGGTAGCTGGTCACTGGAAATGAGCCTGCATCACTTCATTAATGATGGTTTGATGGCCCTGTTTTTTTTCATTGTAGGGCTGGAGCTTAAACGAGAAATATTGGTGGGTGAGCTAGCTGACCTCCGTAATGCAGTGTTGCCTATTGGTGCAGCTATAGGCGGCATGCTGGTACCAGCGTTAATATATCTTGCCATTAACCCTGATGGGGATGCTTCGCGTGGCTGGGGTATTCCCATGGCTACCGACATTGCCTTTGCCATTGGTGCCCTGGCATTATTGGCAAGTAGAGTGCCGAAGGCTTTAATTACATTTTTGGTAGCATTAGCAATTGTCGATGACCTGGGGGCGGTACTGGTGATTGCTGTGTTTTACACTGACACGATTGCACTCGTTCCATTAGCTGTAGCCATTGGGCTTTTTGGTGTGCTGATGATGTTTAACATGAGCGGCATCCGTAAAACTACACCTTATGTAATTGTTGCTGGTTTATTGTGGTATGCCTTGTTGTTATCCGGTGTTCACGCAACTTTGGCCGGAATTCTCGGAGCCTTATCTGTACCCGCTATACCTAAATATAAACCCGAACTATTTAGTGAGCATGTAAAAGAGCTGATGCAAAGGTTTGATGCCAGTCACCAGCCCGGTAAAAACATTATGACTAATGATGAATTACGTGCCGTGGTGCAAACACTGGAAAATGGCGTGCACAGTGTTGAGGCTCCATTGCAAAGGTTGGAGCATGCATGGCATATGCCGGTGGCATTTTTAGTAATACCAATCTTTGCCCTTGCTAATGCGGGCATTCCAATCACCCTTGATTCACTGGGTGAAACTTTGTCACACCCAGTCTTGCTGGGTGTATCACTGGGTTTGATATTGGGTAAGTTCATCGGCATTGCCGGGGTAAGCTGGTTGCTGTTAAAGCTGAATCTGGCTGTATTACCAAAAGATACACGTTTCACTCAGATCGCCGGTGTATCACTACTGGCTGGAATCGGATTCACCATGTCTATTTTTGTGGCGGAGCTGGGATTTGTCGGCCAGGCCGAAAATCTGTTGATGGCCAAGACGGGTATTCTTGGGGCTTCTCTTTTATCCGGAGTTGCGGGCTTTATCTGGCTCTATTTGGTGAGTAAGCCAGTTCAGGATAAGGCATAAGTCTATATAGCGATAACTCAGAATAAAGATAACTCAAGTGCATTATGCTTTTTTGCTCATCTGGTTGATCAGCTAATCACAAGCTTTAGTGGTACTGATAAGCAATCTTTACGGAATGTGAGAATGATGTTGTAAATAGTAAGGGCTAAAGAGAAGTCATTATCTTATATGGCTTACTGTCACAGTTTATTATTCGTTTTTGGTGTGATAGCTGCAAAACTAGAGCGGCATATTTTTAATGGGTAAAAAACTGTCGGTAGTTTATAAAAACTAAGTGTCTGAAGTTGGATGTAATTAAAAACGTAGTGTCGTTATACGTTTTTATAATAGATCCAGCAAAGGCCGTTTATTTGCTTCGCACAATCTGCTTAATAAAGAGATAAGGTCAGAGCTCTTTATTAAGTAATTATAAAAAATTAATTAATGACCGAGCTAATGATTTTCTCGGCATCGGTAATGAAGTGTTGAGTTTCATCATTATTATCAATTTCAGATGCCATTTTTACCACCATCGCTTTTACTGAATCACGGTTCAGAATAGAGTCAGCAATAAAATAGTCACTAAAAACCATTTCAGCAATCGGCCCGAGGTATTTGCTTAACAGAGCTTTTAACTGGGTAGATAGTTCTGCCATCTGGGCAGTGTTAATATTACCGCTGTTATCCGAGGCTGTCGTTTTCGTCGATGTACTAGTGGGTGGCATTCTTAAATGATTAAGAATATCAGTGGATGAGGGTAACTCATGGGGAGAGATATCATCAACCGATGTGGCTTCAAATCGATAACTGCCACTAAGGATCTGTGTCATTGAATCGAGTGCTTTCTGGCCGCGCAGAGCACCAAAATAAATAGCAACGATGCGGCCCTTTTCCAGGGCGATGGTCACTGCACGCTTACTTTCGGTGCTGATATGAAGTGTGCCTGTGCTCTTGTCGGTGACGTGTTGAGAAAGCACGTCAATGAGTTGAGTAAGTGTTAATGTTTCTGCCATATTAAGTTCTAAATATATCTATCAAACAGTTTAAATTACAAATATGTCGTATAAATAGTTAAAGTATAGTCCATAAAGTTTTGTCAGTTGGTGAATGAGTTATTAAAGTCACGATACCGGGCATTAATATACAACTTCAACGATCTGCCACAAAAGCACTATTAAAAAAATGCAATAAAAACATAGTACTATGTCCTTATTGCATTATATGTGCTCAGCATTATTTCTTTAAGCGTTTCATCGCCGTTACCAGACTTCGTCGCATCAGCTCGAACGCTTTACTCAGTTCACCAATTTCGTCATTCCGGCTGGTTTCATCTATTTCTCGATACAGGTCGCCGCCACTAACCGCTTTAGCAACATCAGTAATTTCAACAATGGGTGTCAGAATTAAGCGACGTACCAGGCTGTTAATAATCATGAATAACAGGGTAAATAACACAGTTAGTGCACCTATCATGTATGCACTGCGCTCAAAGGTCAGTTTCTGGATATCATCCAGTGGCACACCGACAATACTTATACCGACTACCTGGTTCAGTTTCCAGCCAAATCCGGACTCCGTGCCATAAACATTCACTACATCAGCAGGTGCTTTAGAAGGCACACCATGACAACGCATACAGCCTTTCGAATATGTCACCTTAGGTGCTGCATTGATGATGTACTGCTTGCCATTGATATTACCCACACGGCTAATAGCATCGGTCATGCGGCTTTGTCGAAACTCTTTTAACAGATCGAGCTCGAGACCAGTTGCCATATTATTTAAATTTAGCGGGTTATCAGAGACATTACGAATAATGTATTTGGGTTGTTCCTTCTTCAGGTACTTGGAGACCCTGGCGCTCGCAACAATACCGGAAATAGCTGGTGAGTAATAAATATTCTGCTTGCTAAAGTGAGGGCGTAAGTCAGTAGCCACATACTTCTGTACAGACTTTACTACGTCAACTAGTAGTACCAGCTCTTCTTGGGCTCGGCTAACTACCTGATTTTCAGTATAAAAGTATGTAGCAGGGGCTGTGATCAGTACACTGATAATATAAATAGTCAGCAGCACCTTATTAAAGCGCTTAACCAGACTTTTTGGTTTGTTTTCTTTAGTCACGAATGATACCTCTGTTAGCGTTTGAGACAGAATAATCCATTTCCTAAGGATTACGTGCTAATGAACTTCCTTGTTCTTTGATAACTGACATGAGTATAGCTAATGAAATGAATAATATTTCTAGTTTAAGTAGATTGAGTGAGGTCAGGTAAGACTTAATATAATTACAACAAGATATGCCTAATCAGGTAAAGTGCTTCGTCTCCCTCTTTTTAGAATAAGAAGTACAGTCACTGTAAAAACGGTTACAAATACTAGAATAGAACACTAAAAGTGATTTCCATTTTAAAAATAGAATATTTAGTGTCGTTTGGTTAAAAACAAATTTATGATGACAGTTCTAGTTTTTTCACTGTTATTCTAAATAAAGCATGAATGTGAAAGTGGGTAACTAACTTAAAGGGTGTGAGGATAGATCACTGTTATCTCTTCAGGATTGGCTATTTCCTGTTCGTGTTTATAAAGACAATATGTGTCACTTCGTGATGAATGAATCCAGTGTCTTTACACATGGTAAGTGTGGTGCCGAGAAGAGGACTTGAACCTCCACGAGCCAAAGCTCACTAGCACCTGAAGCTAGCGCGTCTACCAATTCCGCCACCTCGGCATGCAGGTACGTTGGATCGAATGATCCGAGACGGCGCGAACTTTACCGTTTGGGTCTTTTTTTGTCAATCAAAAGCATTAAGACTGTATCTATTAGGTATTCCTGTGCTGCTTTAGTGTACAATTGGGTTTTGAAAATTAGAAACCCATACAAATGGCAAAATTCAGTAAAAGCGAAAATAAAAACGATAATCAGCGTGACAATAAGAAAAATAAAAAGCGCCACAAAAAATCACATTCAAAATCCAGGCATAAAAAGCCTTCTAAGAATCAGAATGCTAAACCATTGGTCGATCCGCAAAGTGACCGTGAAGCCAGTAATTATGAAAATCCAATAGCCAGTCGAGAGTTAATTTTACAGGTTGTAGAAGAAGAAGGGGCTATGTCACATGATCATCTTCTAGACCGTCTTGAAATGCGCTCTCCTGAGCAAAAAGAAGCATTACGCCGTCGTTTAAACGCTATGTTACGTGATGGTCAGTTAATTAAGAATCGTCGTGATTCATATGTTCCGGTAAATGAAGAAGACTTAATTAGTGGTCGTGTGATTGCTCATCCTGATGGGTTCGGGTTTCTGGTACCCGATGAGGGCGGTGATGATCTATTTTTACATGGTCGTCAAATGCGCACTTTATTACATGGAGATCGCTGTGTTGTACAGGTTTCCGGCATTGACCGCCGAGGCCGTCGTGAAGGCGCCGTTATTAACGTAATCGAACGGGCTAATGATCGAATTGTTGGGCGTTTATTCATAGAATCAGGTGTTTGTTTTGTAGTCGCTGATAACAAGCGTATTACTCAGGACATTATGGTTCCCCAGGACCAGCTTAATGAAGCCACTCATGGGCAGATTGTTATTGTTGAAATTACTCAACAACCTACATTCAGGCATAAAGCGCTGGGTAAAATCACAGATATCATTGGTGATCATATGGCACCGGGTATGGAAATCGATATCGCAATCCATGCACACAGTATTCCTTTCTTATGGCCTGATGAAGTTAAAGAGCAAATAAAGGGTATAAATGAAACTGTAACTGAGAAAGATAAACAGGGTCGCTTAGATATAACCGGATTACCATTAGTGACTATTGATGGTGAAGATGCCCGTGATTTTGATGATGCTGTGTATTGTGAAAAAACGTCAAAGGGCTGGAAGTTACTGGTTGCGATTGCTGATGTTTCTCATTATGTGAAAAGAACAACTGCGTTAGATGAAGAAGCTTATAACCGAGCTACATCGGTATATTTCCCCGAGCGTGTTATACCCATGCTACCGGAAGTATTGTCAAATGGTTTGTGCTCATTAAATCCAGAAGTTGACCGTTTATGTATGGTGTGTGAAATGCACTTTAACAAAGCGGGTAAGATGCTTAGTAGCGATTTTCATGAAGCGGTTATGTATTCTCATGCGCGCCTGACCTATACAAAAGTATCGGCGATGTTAGAGGATAATGATCAGGCTCTTCGTGAAGAGTATAAAGATGTACTACCTCATATAGAAACCCTGTACTCGTTGTACAAAGAATTAATTAAACAACGCAAGAAGCGTGGTTCAATTGATTTTGAAACAACAGAAACAAGAATTGTATTTGATGACAATAAACGTATCGAAAAAATCATTCCTACGTCTAGAAATGAAGCGCACAAAATCATTGAAGAGTGCATGATTTCAGCGAATATAGCAGCGGCTAAGTTTATAGAAAAACACGATATTCCAGGTTTATTCCGATCACATAAAGGTCCAAAAACAGACAAGATAGATGATGTAAAAGATTTCATCTCAGGTATTGGTTTAAAGATTAAACGTAAAGGTGATTTAAACGCACTTGATTACGCAAGCATTATTAGGCAAGCAAAAGAGCGTGACGATTTCCATTTGATACAAACTGTCCTGTTACGTTCTATGCAGCAGGCTGTTTACTCACCTGAAAATGATGGCCACTTTGGTTTGTCATTAGAAAACTATGCTCACTTCACTTCTCCAATACGTCGATACCCGGATTTATTGGTGCATCGAGCTATTCGCCATGTCATTCAAAAAAATAAAGTTAGTGAGTACTTTTATCGTGAAAGCGATATGGTGCATCTGGGTGAGCATTGTTCTGCGAATGAGCGACGTGCTGATGAGGCTACTCGTGATGCAGTTTCATCATTGAAGTGTGAGTTTATGCAATCGCGTATTGGTGAAACTTTTAAAGGCACAATTACTTCAGTTACTTCTTTTGGTATTTTTATTGAGTTAAATGATATATATGTAGAAGGTCTGGTACATATAACTAATTTGCCTAAAGATTATTACCAGTTCGAGCCAGTTACACATCGATTAATTGGTGAACGTGCAGGTGAAATCTTCCAGTTAGGTGACGGTGTGACTATTAATGTAGCCGGCGTCAATATGGATGAAAGAAAAATCGATTTTGAACTTCTGAGTCACGAAGAGCAGAAGAAACCTTCGAATGTTGTTTCTATTGAATCTGCTAAAAAGAAAGACAGGAAAAAACCGGCTAAGAAGTCAAAAAATAAACAGGGTAAAGATAAGAAAAAGTTAGCGGCCAAAAAGAAAGTCGTTACTAAAAAGCCTGTGTCTAAAAAGAAAACATCTAAGAAAGACGAGCCAGAGAAGAAGGTTAAGAAAAAGAAAGTAGCGGCTAAAAAGGCGGCACCTAAGAAAAAAGTTGCTAAGAAAGCAGAAACTAAGAAGGCTACACCTAAGAAGAAAGTAGCTGCTAAAAAGGCAACTCCTAAGAAGAAAGCAGTTAAGAAAGCAGCACCTAAGAAGAAGGTGGTTAAGAAGGTAGTACCTAAGAAAAAAGCAGTTAAGAAAGTAGCACCTA
>Ga0316207_10004783_pt1 | contig 11547 bp, 10 predicted proteins | sample 6weekpyrite_MG_FD_204943 | JGI IMG/M metagenome (GOLD analysis project Ga0316207, IMG submission 204943) | Microbial mat bacterial communities from mineral coupon in-situ incubated in ocean water Damariscotta River, Maine, United States -... | ecosystem: Environmental > Aquatic > Marine >...
CCCTGATCAACCTACTCAACCAGATATTTATAAAGAACGATACAATGGTAATGGCCTGATATTTAGCCTGGAAGTAGATGATGCGGACAAAGCATATGAGTTTGCTACTAATAAATCTTTAGATATAGCTTTAGAACTTAGATCTGAAGAATGGGGGCAACGACACTTTTCAATAAAAGATCCTAATGGCGTCTATATAGATATAGTTCAAGCCACGGAGCCAACAGAGGAATATAAAACCGGTTATGATATAAAATAGTTTAATGGATAAAATTAAAATACGAGAACTGTATTAGTTCAGACCTAATCTGACACTTCTACTTGACTAGAAGAGAGTGGGTACTATTGGGACACCCATCTTAATATGCTTATATAAATATCAATAAATCAATAATTTACACTAGATTATCTGTTTAAAAATAGTATGTGGTTTAGTGTGGATGTCCTGTTTATATTTTTCCTAACATTTCCTTCTAATTATTTAACTTGTGATCTTAATCAAAATAATTATAATTCTTTTATCTGAGAATTGTATTTCATTCGGTTTCGATTCATCAGTGATCAATGTAGTAAACCCTGCGTATTTTCATTTGTGTTTTAGTCTGTAAAAATCTACATCCTTAATAATAAATTTAATTAGAGGAGCGTGAGATCATGGCAACATCTTATTATAATCAAGCACTTTCAAAAATCCTTTTAGTCGCCTCTTTTCTTGTTATTACACCTTTGAGTTTTTCGGGTGTCGCCTATGCGGATGATACATTTCAAATTAGTGATGCTACCTGGAGTGATGAAAAAAATCGTCTTGAGGTTAATGGTAAAGGCATCAACAATTTAACCGTTACCTTAAGTAATGCGTCTACATCTTTATTGTTAGGTTCAGATATTGTTGCTAGTGAAGAGTGGCGAGTGAAAAACGATAGTCCATCATCCGTTCCGTGTCGTGTTCGGGCGACACAGTCTGATGGTGTTTCAGATGAAAAAAATGTGAGTAATGCACCGCCGGATTGTGATGCGGGTGGAACACCACCAGGCGATGGTAGTGTTTCAATTAATTCCACCAGCCAGAATGCGCCACTATCAACTGCGGTACCTGAGTTGCCTTTGATAGGACAGGCTGGTTACACCGTGTTTGCAATAAATGATCTGGGCATGCACTGTGGAGATTTTGATACGCGCATATCGAGTATTTTGCCACCTTTCAATGTGTTGCATGCGCAGGTCATACGTAAGGGTTCTGAACCGGATATTCTTGGTGAGGCGAATGGCATCAGCGTGGTTTATTCCGCCACATCCAATCCGAATGACCCGATTCTTGGTGGCACTAGCCCCTCAGGAAAACCTTTATTATCTAGCCTGACCCTGGGCAATGTTTATAAAACCAACTTCTGGGATACGGCGAGTGGATCTACAGAGTCAATTGCATTGAAAGCCTACCGGCCTTTTTACCCTCCCGGGATACTGGATGCATTTGCACCGCTTGCTGATCAGGGTTTGCCCATGCCGGATGTTGAACGTCTGTACCTAGGTGATGGGGTACTTGCTGCAGACATGCAGAACATGCCGGGTATAGCCATGCCTTATATTGTTAATGAGGCACAGCACTTTGAGCAATATGTTGGTAGCCTGCCTTTCTTTTTAAATTTTCCGTTTGGTTACACTGCGTTTGATGTGAACTGGTTTGAAGCGGCGGGAGTTGCAGTGGCAGCATTTGATGATGCGGGCCGTGAAAATCCATATCCACTTTACCGGGTGCAGGCACTGGATGTGGCGGGAAATACACTGGCTTCGGTTGACACGGTTTTGCCCATTTCTGGTGAAGCTAATTGTCAGGCCTGTCATGGTGCGCTTATCGATGGTGGAAATGGTGCAGCCACGCATTCTTTAACAAATGTTGCAACCACCCTGGATGACCCTCAACTGGATGAGGTGCCCCTAACTGTGAGCCAGGAGTATGCAGCAGATATTAATATTCTTAGGTTGCATGACAACAAACACGGAACATCGTTAGAGGCTGCAAGCCCAGTAGTTTGCCAGACCTGTCACTACACACCGGCACTCGACCTTGCACAGGTAGGACCAAGCGGGCCAGAAAATGATATCTCTGCGGGTAACCCATCAAATGGACGTGATCAGGTTAAAAATAAATCCATGTCTAATGTTATGCACAGTCACCATGCAACCGTAAAAGATGTTAATGGTGAGTTGCTGTTTCCATCTATGCCACCACCGATAGATGCAGCCGGCAACTTACGTGATCCGCTACTGGCTGATGATTTATTGCAGCAAACCTGCTATCAGTGTCACCCTGGTCGTCGAACCGATTGTTTGAGGGGAGCTATGGCCAGTGGTGGTATGTTGTGTCAGGATTGTCACGGTGACATGCAGCAGGTGGGAAATGATTTTTCACGTAATGTAACCCCCACTAATGCGGGTGCATTTGAGCTGCATGATGACTTTTATACAAATCCTGATACACCACGCGTTCCCTGGGCGAATGAACCGGGTTGTGGCTCATGTCATACCGGTGATGCAATGGATAATATGCGCAGTGTCACTGGCAGTGTAGGTGCCCCTGGTGATGGCATTCGTTTAATACAGGCCTGGCTGGTAGGCGATGCAAAAGCGACACCCATTGTACCAACCAATAAACGCTTCGCAGAAAATACTGTGGCTGAAAATGGTAACCCGATGTTATACCGAGTCAGCACAGGGCATGAAGGCGTGCTGTGTGAATCCTGTCACGGGGCAACCCATGGTATATGGCCAAATGCAAATCCCAGGGCAAACGATAATGTCGCTGCCATTCAGTTGCAGGGGCATGCTGGCACAATCAGTGAGTGTAGTGCCTGCCATACGGGAGACCTGGGTAGCAACCTTAAAGGCCCGCATGGCATGCACCCAGTGGGGAATGCTGGTAACCGTTTTGCTGAAGAAGACCATGAGAGTTTGGCTAAAAATAACCCGGATGCCTGTCGTGCCTGTCATGGAAAAAATGGCGAGGGTACCGTACTATCAACTATGTTTACCGATAGAACTCTAAAATGTGATGAAACAACCGCTTTCTGTCCAGATGGAAATCAGCAGTTATTTCCAAAAGGACATCAGGTAACCTGTTTCGACTGTCATAAGAACGAGTTGTAAATACAGACTAACCGGGTGCATGCGTGCACTCGGGGCGTTTATACAACAAGAGACCCAATTTAAAAAATCATTAAAAAATATCTAAATTTTTTTCAAATTATTTTCTTCTATTCAGATGTAATGAGTATTTAATTAGCTGTGTAATTAGATTTAGACTATAAAATAGATGTGTTTAAAGATTTAATTCACAGTTAAACCTCAACATGGTGCTGATGTTTATTGATTGCTATTGAAGATTAGTTTCTTACGGGAAATATTACTTACAACTACATTTATAAGTCTTGCGTTTATACCCCATTTTTCACAGGCTGCCTTCAAGCTTGTTAGCGTCATTCCCGAATCTTTCTATTCGCGATGACGATTTAAATTGCTTTCCATTAATTATGTTGGAACTTTATTTTTCATGCCGTTGAAAAATAAAAGTTAAAAGAAATATGAAGCATATCATTATTAGGTCATAATCATTTATCTTAACGGGACAGCAGTGTTGAACACTATATAATATTTATCCATGAAGATTAGATACCTCTATTTATCATTAGCACTCATATTCATACTCATAGCGGGGATATGGCTGGCTCGAACACAGCTAGCGCAATTGGTTGTTACCTCATTGATGCATGATGCGGGTTTAAGTGATATTACAGCGAATATACAACGCTTAGATGCAGGTCAAACTCACATATCTCACCTGAGTTTTACTCTAGTCAATGAAAAAGACATTTTCAGGCTTGAGGTGCATGACGTACACTTAAACTATAGCCTGGATCAACTTCAGCAGGGTAGAGTCGATAGTTTATCAATCAGAAATCTTGTACTGCATCATAAGAGTAATCCAGATAGAAAGACAGATACGCCAGTTATGCGAGATGCGCTTGAGCCACAGAAGATAGTTGTCGCGCTTAGGCAGGCATTAAACGAGTTTGTTTTTTTTAATTCGCTCTCTATAAATCGTGTAGCATTACAGGGTGAATTATTTTTAGCGCTTAATGGCAAGCAGCTACAACTGAATAGTAAAAATGACAACGGGCCTCTATCAGTAAGTATTTCACTGTATAATGAGTCTGAAGGTGAAAATTCCAGGCGATTAAGACAACTGGTTATTACACGCTCCAAAGACGATTATTTTATTGCAGATCTAACGTTTTTAGACGATGCGCTACCCATTGCAGCAACACTTGAATTAAAGATAAATGATAAACAGGTAACCGGTAAATATTATATAAATCCACCACAGCTGGTATATTGGTTAAAACCTGTTTTTAATCTAAATGGCATTAGTGAAATGCAGAAGCTTAATGGGCTTGTGGATTTTAACTTTGAACCCACAGAAAAAATTATTTCAACTATCACAGTCAACGCAGGTGAGCTAGTAGTTAATCCGTACACAGTAAAAGATGTGGATATTAAATTAATATTTAGTAATTCTACGACAAATCCACTTCAACATACCAGCATACTTAAAGGCTCCTATTTTAACTCAACCAGGATTAGTGACGGAAATTTATCATTGGTTAATAAGCCGATAAATATATCTGGTGAATTGACAAGCTCAGGTGATAGCTGGAACTATAAGGGTAAAGTCAGATCAGAGCTGTTTTCTGCTACCTTTCAATCGCAGACTCTTCAGCTTAAAGATATATCAGTTAGTCTAATTGCAAGTGCTGCTGAAGTTAACGCGAAAGGTATTTTTTCACTAGTCAATTTACCTGGTTTATTTGAATTTTCTGTTGATCACAAGCTGGCAGAGAAAGCAGGTGGGGTAACAGTTACTTCGTTTGACCCCATAGATCTAAATGATAAAAACAGTAATTTTAGCCAAATAATTAACAAATGGTCATACCCCTTTGATCTGGTGGTAGGTAATATAAATCTACAATCAAGGGCAAACTGGTCTAAAAAGAATGACTTGAAATTTGTTACTAAAATAACGCTTAATGATATTGGAGGGAATTATGGAGAAGTGTTGTTTTCTGGGTTAAACTTTGAGCATGAGCTGGAAATTTTACCAAAACTACGTTCAGTCGGGAATAGTAATATTGAACTGGATCAGCTTGATAGCGGTGTAGTAGCTAACAATATTAAAATTGACTTCTCACTCGAAGCAGCTAATAAAGGCTCTTTACCAATACTTAACATTCACAAACTGTATGGTGAAATATTTGATGGGACAATTGAAAGTGATAATTTCATGTTTGATTTAAATCAGCAGAATAACAGCTTTATGATAAAGGCAAATAATATAGACCTTGCGAAAGTAGTAGAAACCCAGCAGTTTGAAGACATTGAGGTTACCGGTAAGCTTAATGGTATTATACCTGTAGAGATTAATGAGCAGGGCATATCCGTTGAAGATGGTTCATTTATAAATAATGTTAGCACTGGGATAATTCGTTATAATCCTGTTGCTGGAACTGATCAATTAAGACAGAACCCACTAACTGGAATTGCACTGGATACCCTTAAAGATTTCCGTTATAGTGATTTATCAGCAGGTGTAAATTTTACACCTGAAGGTAAGCTTACAGTTAATCTTCGGTTAAAGGGTACGAGTCCGGAACTTGATACAGATCGTCCGGTACATTTGAATATTAATACTGAGCAGGACCTGTTTGCGTTACTTAAAAGTTTGAGATTTGCAGAAGGTATAAGTGAAAGTATAGATAAGAGGGTACGTCAGCAATATGAAAAAAACAGTAATTAATCCGGTAAAAAAATAATGCAAAATCAACTACTAATCTTAATATCAGGTATTTTTCTGGTCAGTTGTGCCCCAACTGTTAAAGTCGAGGCACCAGATAAGCCAATCACCATTAATCTAAATGTCAAAATTGAACATGAAATTCGCGTTAAAGTAGATAAAGAACTTGAAAATGTGTTCAGTGATGACAGCGGACTATTCTAAGCGGATTTTTGACGGGGACGACATTTTATGAAAACTATTTTAGCAATAATGACAACATGTATGTTATTACTGGCTCAACCAGCATATTCTATTGATCTTCAAACTGCAAAAAGCCAGGGCCTGGTTGGTGAAACACCCAGTGGTTACCTTGAGGCAGTTAAACAAGCAGCACCCGAAGTGAAAGCACTGATTGATAACGTTAATTCAAAGCGTAAAGCTAAATACAAGGAAATTGCCGCACGTAACAAAACGTCACTAAAGGCTGTGGAAGAGCTAGCCGGTAAAAAGGCTATAGAAAAATCGAAATCGGGTAATTACATTAAGCAGGGTGGGAGCTGGAAGAAAAAATAATTTAATAAAGTAAGAGTTTGATTTATCCTGATTTTAAAAATTAGGTATATTGCAGGATAAGAGTCGAGTACCTGGATTTGTTCTAGTCTGACCTGCTTTCTCTTGTTGAAGACAGTTTAGAATTAAGTTTTTAAATTTTTCAGATAAATTTATTAATCACAAGGTCTGAATGCTCTTTATTGTTTATTAATTCTAGTCAGTCACATAAAATATTTCATAAATTTTTCTTAAATTTTAATGCAGTGATTATATTTTTCCTGCTATTTATAAAGCTTAATTAAATATATTTCAATATAGGATAAAAGTTATGCAAGCCACTCTTGTTTATGTGGAGGTGAAAGCTGAGTTTGTTAATGAATTTATCGAGGCATGTCAGCTTAACCATGAATCCTCTATCAAAGAAGAAGGAAATTTTCGTTTTGATATTCTGCAATTACAGGATGATCCCTGTAAATTTGTATTGTATGAATCATATAAAAGCACAGAGGATGCAGCAAAACATAAAGAAACTCCCCACTATTTAACCTGGAGGAAAACAGTAGCAAACTGGATGCAGGTTCCACGGAAAGGCATAGTTTATACAGGTTTATTACCACAAGCGTAGCAAAACATATTCGTTGAAAATAACTTATACTTTACTAACTTTTATAAAATTGCTGTCTCTTTGTTATCGACAAAATAAATTACCTAAATTAAGGAGTGTTATTATGAAGCAACCCTTATTACGACTAGCAGTATCACATGTAAAAAATACTCTGGCCAATCAGGTCTATTTACAAACCAGTGTCGACTTTACACAACCTGTTCATTTACACGCTCAACTTAACTTCAAATGTAACTCGCGGTGCAGTATGTGTGATTCATGGGAAAAAGGCTTGCAGGGTTATGAGGAATTATCTGCCGAGCTTTGGATTAAAGCCCTTGATGAGTTAAAATATATATCTCCTGATATCAAAGTATCATTTGCCGGAGGTGAGATTTTACAGAAGAATGATGTCTTCGATATATTTAGACATTGTGATGAAAAGAATATTATATATGGCATGATAACTAATGGTTTATTGCTTAATGAGAAAAACATAGAAAAAATCCTTAATCTCCATCCATACAATATTCATATTTCGTTAGACAGTCTTGATACTGGTGGTTATGAAGCAATTCGAGGTGTTCGTGGACTTGAAGTATTAAAGAGAAATGTCATTAATTTGATGAAAAGATTACACGCCACAAACAGCAAAACTGTGGTAACTCTTAAAACTGTAGTCTGTAATGTTAACCTGGGTGAACTGGATGAAATTGTAAGATTTGCTGATAAGTATAAAATTCATGGGGTAACATTTCAGCCAATTGTGGATATAACCGAAGAAGCAAAAGCATTATTCGTTCAAGATTTCGTCAAATTGCAAGACATGATTGATAAGTTAATCAGAATGAAAAAAGAGGGTTTCCCGATACTTAATTCTGTTGATAATATACGTAGTTGGGTACAATACTTTGATCTGTCCATATCGCTATCTCCACGCGTTTCCCAGGTAAAAAATAATTCTCGTTGTGTTGTTTCATTAAAAAATGTCTATATTTTATCATCAGGTGAAATTAAATTATGCGAACTTTATGATGACAGTTTAGGAAACATAAAAACTGATAGCATTAGTTCAGTGCTTATATCCGATTCGGCGAAAGAAAAAAAGAAGGTATTAACTCACTGTGAACGAAACTGTGTTTATTGTATAAAACGTTCACTCAAAGATTACCTTTATATGGCTAGCCAATTTATAAGTCGAAATTAAATTATTTAAAATAGTAGGCGCTGTGATATTTTAGATCTTAATAACTATTGACTGAAAGTTTATAGTTTGCTTTACAATGATTAAAGTCATTTAGGAGTATTGCAGTGTTTATTTATTACTCCTGAGTGATATTTTGAGCATATCAGGGTATTGATATGTATAATTTCAGAGTTACTATTATCATTAATTTAAATAGAAAATACAGCTTGCGGTGTGTGCTTATCAAGTGTTATGTTGGATGTTCTATTAAAATAATGTTAAGTGACACAACTTGAGTAACTTTTATGTCATATGAAATGCTAGTTGGTTTAAATGTTTTAGATGAACAGGAATATCAAAAATATCGTGATGCTATGAGTCCTATTCTTTCAAGTCATGGAGGGGGGTTCGGCTATGATTTTCGAGTTTCGGAAGTATTAAAGTCTGAAAAAGATGAAATTATAAATCGTGTTTTCACTATATTTTTTAGTGAATTTGAAAAGAAAGAACTGTTTTTTACTAACCCTGAATACCTGAAAGTTAAAGAGCAGTATTTTAATACCTCGGTTGGCAGTACAACAATAATTTCGAGCTATGAAAAAAACAATTCATAAGGTATTTAATTTAGTGTGTTAAAAGGTAGTAGGCACCCGTACGAATCAAGCTGCATCTGCTTGTGAAGTCTACTGGTGAAATGGTATGTTTGGTGTTCTGAATGATTGTCAGAAAAAGGGATAGACATATATGTCAATAGAGGACAAAAAACCGTATCCCTCGTATTGGGAAGTGGGGGTGCTCGTGGTTTAGCACACATTGGAGTTATTTATTGACTAGAAGAAAATGGATATTTAATCAAGGTTATTTCCGGTTGTTCCATGGGTGCACTTATTGGTGGTATTTATGCTGCTGGAAAACTAGGTGATTTTGAAAATTGGGTACGCGCAATCACTTTAAAAAATTAACTAATTATTCATAAATACATCACTCTGTCACAATATAATCATGCATATACTTCTTATAATTATCGTTATTGTACTCCTGGGTCTAATTTATTTGCCAAGTTATTGGGTTAACAAGGTATTAATAAAATACAAGGAGCCAGATGATTTATTTTCCGGTACCGGTGGTGAATTAGCTGCACACTTGTTGAAAGAACTTGGCATAAGCAATGTAATTGTTGAAGAAACGGAACCAGGGCAAGATCATTATGATTCTATAATGAAAGCTGTACGTTTATCACCAGATATTTATAATGGTAAATCACTTACCGCTATAACAGTTGCAGCCCATGAAGTGGGTCATGCTATGCAAGATGCTGCAGGGTTTCAATTATTTAAGCTACGTCATAAACTGGTAAAAATAGCTCACTTTACCGAGAAACTTGGAAGTGTAGCTATTATCTCAATGCCGGTAATTGCTTTATTGACTCGATCGCCTGCTATTGGTGGCATTTTTTTATTTTTAGGTATTTTAGGTATTGCATTTGGTACACTTGTACACTTAGTCACATTGCCTGTAGAGTGGGATGCAAGCTTTAAGCGCGCAATGCCTGTGTTAATAAATGGTGAATACATTAATGAGTATCAGTCTAAGCATGCACATAAAATTTTAAAAGCAGCTGCATTAACATATGTGGCCGGTTCTTTAGCAAGTTTACTTAATTTTTACCGATGGATAGCAATATTAAGACGTTAATTCTGCCTCATATAGGTTAGACACGTGAGTGTAAAACATAAGAAAAGAGTAAGTCTAAAGAGAACTAATTTAAGTTGATTTAGCATTTATATTTAAAATTAACATGATTTACATTAGAGAATCAAATTTCTTAGAATTAAATAAACTCTCTAAAATGGGAAACCAGAAACATGTGGATATGCTTCTTAGTCATAAGTCACTAGAAACTCACAAGAAGGACTTTATAAAAAACAATATAATTTATCTAAGTATTCTAAGTTCAACAGGCTTGCTAGCAGGTTATTTTATTCTTCGCAAAGAAAAGAATACTAAAACCGTCCAGTTTAAAAGAATTCTGATTGATGAAAAACACTTAGGAATAGGGCAGGAGGCAATATTAGCCATGGAAAAATACTGTAAATCTGAGTTAAAAGCGAACAGAATATGGCTCGACGTATACGAAAAGAACTCTAAAGCCACGCATATATATGAAAAATTAGGCTATAAACAGTTCGAGAGAAATATTCAAAAATTTGAATCTGTACTTTTTTATGAGAAAAATATCTAGTTAAGATAACTGATAGAGCCCTTAAACGCTATAATACAATTAATACTAAAAGCAGGGAAGTCTAATTAATCGTCTGAACTCATATCATCTATAATCGGACAGCCATCTTTGCTTCCACGGCAAAGATTAAGCAATAATTTCAGTTCATTACGCAATGTAGTAAGTTCATTTAACTGATTTTCCACATGCACAAGTTTATCCGCAGTAAGTTGACGTACACTATTTTTGGCATGCTGCGGGTCTTCTCGCATGCTGAGTAAATTTTTAATCTCATCTAGACTAAAATTCATGCGTTGTGCACGTTTTATGAATTTTAATTTTGAAATATCTCTGTCACTGTATTGACGTATACCGGATACATTTCGAGAAATATTTATTAACAATCCAAATTTTTCATAATAACGCAAGGTATCAGCTGATATACCTGTCTGTTCAGTGACTTCGCCAATTTTATACATTATCTAATTGCCATAATAAAGCATGGTATTTATATTGCCTTTATTTATATCAGCGCCTTTAAATTATAAAAAAGTACTCATTAAGTAAATATAATCCCGTCAGGATCAAAGCTATGCCCGCAATTATTTCAAATAATTTCTGATAACGTGACAAAATTTGCAATGATTCAAGCCAGCCCATACTCCATGCGCTTAATATAATCGGAATACTTCGGCCGAGTGCAAAAGCTAGCAGTAAAGCAAATCCAAAGCCTACTGAGCCTATGGCTGCACTTGCGGTGAGTGTTACCAGTAATGCGGGTGTACAAAATGGACAAACCGCAACTGAGAAAGGTATACCTAATAAAAAAGCACCCCATAATCCGCTTACACGTTTTGCTTTGAGACCAAACCAGGGCATGCGAATAGTTATCCAGCCAGTCCACATTAAACCCATTATGATCAGGAGTGGGCCAAGTAATAAGCCCCATTGCCTGCCCATAACTCCCTGCACCCAATCACCACCCAGGGCAGCAGCTACACCTAAAACCACGTGGGTAACAATCATACCTAAAACAAAGGCAGCACCCATTAATATAGCACGTTTTTCTTCATGGGCTTTTGTAACATAAGCCAGTATAACCGGAACAGATGCGAAAGAAACCGGATTAAAACTAAATACAAGTCCCGCTAGAAATG
>Ga0316207_10004784_pt1 | contig 11547 bp, 13 predicted proteins | sample 6weekpyrite_MG_FD_204943 | JGI IMG/M metagenome (GOLD analysis project Ga0316207, IMG submission 204943) | Microbial mat bacterial communities from mineral coupon in-situ incubated in ocean water Damariscotta River, Maine, United States -... | ecosystem: Environmental > Aquatic > Marine >...
CACATGATGGGCATGTTCCGAAAAGTGGAAGTGGTATAAGGGGGGAATGATCATGAAAAAATTAATTATAGTTTCTTTGTTCTTTCTGAGCATATCTGGAAAAACATATGCCGCGATGGAAGATGACCCAACACTAACAAAATTCATGTTAAATGAATTCGAAGCCAGTGACGGCGCCGATAATCCATTGAGCTGGAATGCACAAATGTGGATCGGTAAAGACCTGAATAAACTCTGGATAAAGACAGAAGGTGAACAAGAAGATGGTCGTACTGAAGAAAGTGAGGTGCAGCTACTCTACAGTAAAGCCATTGCACCTTACTGGGATGTTCAAATAGGTATCCGCCAAGACTCTGTGAATCAAGTTGATCGAGACTGGGCAGTTGTTGGGCTCGAAGGACTGGCGCCGTATTTCTTTGAAATTGACACGGCCTTGTTTATAGGCGAATCAGGTCAGGCTGGTATTCGACTTGAAGCAGAATATGAACTGATGTTGACGCAAAAACTCGTACTAAGTCCTGAAGTGGAAGCTAACTTTTATGCAAAGGATGATGTGGAGCGTGAAACAGGTTCTGGTCTCAGTAATCTCGAAACAGGTGTGCGATTACGCTATGAAATAAAACGCGAGTTTGCGCCCTACATTGGTGTCACCTGGAATAAGTTATTGGGTGAAACTGCTGATATTGCAGAAACTGCAGACAATGAGACAGATAGCTCATCGTTTGTTATAGGGCTTCGTGCCTGGTTCTGATTCATGCATTGTAAAAATACTAGGAGACCATGGCTACATGATCTCCTGGCTTTACAAAACCAAGGAAAAACAATGAAGTCATATTATTTAATAACACTTGTGCTTGCGCTGTCAGTTACTGCGTGCTCAGATTCAGATAGTACAGAATCTAAAAATATACCAAATGCTAAAGACAATGAATCAAAACTAGCCTCTGGATCTTCCGAAGATAAATCCTCAAAAAATAGAATGATGAACTTTTCGCAAATTGCGAGAGGTGGAAAAATATTTCAGCAAAACTGTATCTCGTGTCATGGTGCCAAGGCAGAAGGTCAACCAAATTGGACGAAGACAGACAATAACGGGAAATACCCGGCTCCACCTTTAAACGGGACCGGGCATGCATGGCATCATTCAAATGCAGTTAACACTAACACAATCAAAAATGGAACTATTCATCTAGGTGGCAGTATGCCTGCATGGAAAGATAAGTTAACTGATCAGGAGATTAGTGATGTGATTGCATGGTTTCAATCTAAATGGTCTGACAAGGTCTATTGGACATGGTATGAAAAAGTTGAAAATTCTAAATACAAATAATCTAAGCGTTCTTTTATTTAAAACAGGTGGAACAAAAATGAAGTTAATTAAAAATAATAAACTTAAAACATCAGTATTAGTACTTGCCTCATTATTACTTGCAGCGGGGTTATCTGCGTGTGGTTCAGCTCATCCAGGCGGAGGGCATCATATTGCTTTAGATAAAATATCTAATAAAAATGATACCGATATAATTAATGAGCGATGTCACTCTTCAATGTTGTCTTATATCTTAAGTAATAAGCCTTATCTCATAAGCTCTAGTGAAATTGATACATTACCGACCGATACTGATTCCAGTAAATCAGCTTCAGTCTGTGTTGACTTAATACATACCTGATAGCTTCGAGTATGAATTTATATATTTAGTAGGACTAATGACTGGCAAGCAGTTGCCTCTTGCTTCACGAATATCACGTTAGTCAATATGACTAACAGCAACATTAATAATTTATTTTTTATTAGGAAACACAATGTTTGAAATTATCCCAAACTGGCATCCAATATTTGTACACTTCACTGTGTCTACGTTGAGCCTGGCCTCATTATTCTTTGTTTTAACATTTGTGATGCGTAGTCATGCTCATCATCTTAATATCAAGATGTTTGCAGAGTGGAATTTATGGATCGGTAGTTTTTTCGCGATCCTCACGGCCATAACCGGCTGGCTGGCTTACAACTCTGTTGCACACGATACTCCTTCACACGAGGCCATGACAACACACCGCAACTGGGCGTTGTTAACAATGACTATTTTTATAACATTGGCTCTATGGCTTATATACAAAAAGAGACTTGCTAGGAAAGTGCATATTAGTTTTGTATTAGCTATTATTATTGCTTTTGGATTGTTAAGTATAACAGCCTGGAAAGGTGGAGAAGCCGTCTATCGTTATGGACTTGGTGTAATGTCTTTGCCTACAGTAGAAAATGGTGCTGATGGACACGCACACGAGCATGGTGATGAGAAGAGCCGCACTCAGACTGATAAAAGCATGAGTCTACCGATGGAGATGAACGAAGCGGCAAATAAATCATCCCAAGCCAATAATCGTGATGATCATAGTAACCACAATCATTAGGTTAACTTGATGAATCATTAACAGTTTTGCCCTTATTCAGAGGTTTTTTATTTTGCTTTTTCCTCTGTTTAAGGGCAATTTAATTAAAAAAGGTGTGTAATTAAATCCCTCTATTGCATTTAGTGTTATGTTTGTAAATACAATTTCGAATGTACTATACTTCATTCATTATTTATTTAGTGATTCTCATATTTACACACTGGAAATCACTAATACAGAGTGTATCGATTGTATAGATATGATTAAATCGTCAATACATGAAGTGAGGGGCACTGAAGTCATATCTTATAACTTTGAGAGAAATCAAGTCATGGTGCTATCAAGCCAACATATTAAGATTATTCTCGACGTTCTTTCTTGTGATGATATTCAAGCTGCTCTCATATAGCGAGGGGTATTAACATTGAAGATATATATTAAGAATATGGTTTGTGAACGATGCAACCTTGCTGTTTCTTCCTTACTAAAAGAAATGTCAATCATACCTGTGAGTGTCGAATTAGGGCAGGTTGATTTTGGTGATCAAGATATATCATCAAAACAGGTTGAAGTGCTAACAATAAAATTAAATAATCTGGGTTTTGAGATATTAGATAATAAAAAAAGCTGTCTAATCGATAAAATTAAAACAACGATAGTGCAACTGGTACACCATCAAGATTCGTTAACCAAAATTAAACTGTCGGATTTCCTTAAGTCTAAAATCAATTATGACTATAATCATATCAGTCATCTCTTTTCGAGTATTGAAGGTGTGACCATTGAACAATATTATATAAATCAGAAAATTGAAAAAGCCAAAGAATTGCTTGTATATGATGAACACACCACAACCGAAATAGCACATCGACTTGGTTATAGCAGCCTGGCTCACATGAGTGGCCAGTTTAAGAAAGTGACGGGCATGACGCCGAGTCAGTTTAAAAAATTAAATGATCTGAAATTAAGAAAGCCTTTGGATCAGGTATAACTAGATATACGATCTTGGTATGAATGCTTTACAGAGAAATAGTATTAAAGTATTCCTAGGATTTGTACTGATTGTCTTATTTTCACTTTTATATGCTTACATTGAAATATCTGGTCTGTCTAAGTATTTTACAGACGCCAAATCATTGCAATCTATTATATTGCAGTTAGGGTACTTGGGACCCGTTGTCATTATTTTATTCATGACAGGCGCAGTTGTAATGAGCCCGATCCCAAGCGCACCAATTGCAATTACATCTGGCTTTATCTATGGCCATAGCTGGGGTGCGCTTTATGTTTTAATAGGGGCGGAGCTGGGTGCTATAATTGCTTTTTCCATGGCGCGATTACTTGGTTACGAAGCGATGCAAAGCAAGTTTGGTAAACAAATAAATATTGGCTGGCTTAACTCAAGCCGGCATTTAATGTTGACAATCGGCGCCTCACGGTTAATTCCTTTTATCTCTTTCGATGTGATTAGTTATGCCGCTGGCTTAACAAAAATAGGCTATATGCAATTTTCTATTGCCACTTTAGTTGGTATTATCCCCGCGAGCTTCATATTGGCCCACCTCGGTAGTGAGATGGTAGAGAACGATTTAAATACAATCATGATCACGATTCTGTTACTAGGATTGTTAACACTTATACCAGTTATACTTGGTTTTTTAAAACATAAAAAGCTGTGAAAAAATAATTTATTGCATCATCTATCTTCTATTCAACAATATATGAAAAATACAATCAATAATTCAAAAGTATACGTTAAACAAAGTAAAATCCATGGTAAAGGACTGTTTGCAAAAGAAACGATTAAAGAAGGTGAATTAATAGGGCATGTCGATGGCATTCCATCTGATACTGATGGTCCCTATGTATTATGGATTGATGAACAGACATGCATAGAAGTCGTTTGTAATCTACGATTTATTAATCATTCAGATAATCCTAATGCCTGTTATTACGACACACTTGAAGTTTCAGCTATTCACGACATCCAGAAAGATGATGAAATAACACATAACTATAATATAGGAAAATAATAGTTATCGCTCACCTAAAGATGCCAAATTAACGAAAGAACAGGATAGATTATGCAAACAATTATTACCTTTTTAATATTGTTTATGTGCTCCATGAACATGGCTATTGCAGAAAAACCTGACTGGAGTATTGCTAAAGAATCACATGCTAAAAATAAAGATATCGATGTGTATTTCAGTAAGACATGTGGATGCTGCAAAAAGTGGATGAGCCATTTAAAAACCCAAGGTTTTAACGTTAATCCTGTACCTGTTCCATATATGCAGAAAATAAAAAAGCAACACGCTATTCCAGGTGAGTATTCTTCATGTCATACCGGGATAATAGGTGGCTATATTATAGAAGGCCACGTCCCAGCAGATGATATTAAACGATTGTTAAAAGAACAACCTGACATCAAGGGTCTATCTGTCCCAGCTATGCCAGTTGGTACACCTGGAATGGAACATGGAGACTTTAAAGATCCTTTCTACGTGATTACGCTTCCAAAAAAAGGCGAGCCGGAAATATTTCAGTCGTATGAGAAATACTAATTAACCATTATCATTGAGTTTGATGCAATTATGGGTTTAATCATTGTCTAGTTGTTTTTTAACAAGTGTGAAGACTCTCCAGCTTTGACATTAGCTCCAGATTTTGTAAGCTTCTCAATCTTTCGTACAGACTTATTGAAGTTGTCGATGTCAAGGCCAATGGTTTTTTTCTAATATTTTAATTTAGAGCCATTCATTAAAACACTATGATATTAAGGAGTACCCTGTGAAAATAAATAAAGTCTGGATGAAATTATTCATTATTATCGTAACAAGTCATTGGGCGGTTTCATTCGCTTCAAGTGAAGAAGTTTCACTGGGTAGTAAACAGGCACCCGTCACTATAATTGAGTACGGTTCTTTAACATGTGATAACTGTTTATCTTTTCATAGGTATGTTTATCCTAAACTAAAGAAACAATATATAGATACAGGGACAGTTCGTTTTATTTTTCGCCATTTTCCAACGGGTGGAGCAGCAGTATACGGGGCGCGTGCGGCTAACTGTGCAGATGATAAATATTATGAAATGTTAGATAAGCTTTTTTCCACTGTAGGTAGGTGGGTACGGGCAGAGAACAGGGATGCCATATTTGTTAAGTATGCAACATCACTCGGAGTTAATTCAGAAGCCTTTGTTGCATGTATTAGTAATAAAAAGCATTTAGATAATATATTACTTCAACAGAAGGCCGCGAGGAAAGATTTAGATGTCATCGCAACCCCCACCTTTTTCATAAATGGAAAAATGGTTCGAGGAAAACGAAGCTTTCTTGAAATGAAATCACTGATTAATGAAGCAATCAACAAAGATAACTAATGATTTAAAAGTATGACACTTAAAAGATCAGCAAGCTAAGCGCATCAAGATGCTTGACAAACACTCATATCAGGGACGTTAACAGATTGATTTCGGCTCAGATTGAGCCTTTCAGTTAATCATGGAGGGCAACTGTTGACCTAATACATTGACTGAGCACAGTCAGAATGTACGTTTTTGTTGTTTATTAGCTCGCACAGTTATAAAGTCGTTTTACATATAATTAGTACAATTATATATATTAAAATAACTCAATTTAATTTATTGGATACTATCTAATTCAATTTAATGCTATATAGGTTGCATGAACGATCTCAATATTTACATTGGCTGGATCCTTATACTGGTAACGCTTTCACTAGGTGGTCTGGTATATTACAAAATAAAGCAAAAGCGCCTTAAAATTGAAAACAGGATTAAATCTTTACTAGAGACAGACACTCTTGAATTAAAAGATGTATCAATTGCTTTGGCCGATTTACGTAATGGAGATAACATGCAAGCATATATAAATATAAGGAGTGCTTCTATGAATGCCCCAAAAAGAAAAGATCTAAAGGATGCCATAGCGGAACTTGAAGCCATTATGCGTATAAAAAGGTGATTTACTGCAATATTAGTCTATAAATTGAACCATTTACGATTAGCGAAGTCTTTATATTACTTAAATTGAATATCTTAGATATTTGTGACATCATTACGACATGAAATCGCCGCTTCTCATATTTTTTATTGTCTTTAATATGCTGACCGCTAATCTGGCGGTTGCATATAATATGCATGATGAACAAATTGGCGATTCACACCTTGTCCAGAGTTTAGATGACTCAGCATTCGCGAATTGTATTGATGAATCCGTCTGTGACCACCATTGTCATTTTTCATCTCATATGACCGGACTGCTTACCTCAGTCATTTCGCTTTCCCCGGTTGATGTATCAATTTCGTTTGACGTTCGAAGTGATCAACTTTATTCCGTTGATCTTGGCCAACTCAAGCGCCCACCTCAAGCCTGATTTTATAATTTCTATCTAATGTTATGACTTATTAAGTCATAGCCAGTATTTAGTTTTATATTTTTAATCAGGAATTTACATGAAAATTTTAAAGCCACGGCTGATTTTAGCCTGGGGCATTGTACTCACGTCTATTGGCTTAACACTCAATGTTAATGCTGAGAATATAGCAAATAGTAGTACGCTAGAATCGCGAAATTCAATGACGTTAGCGTCTGCGATTAAACTAACGCTTCAACAAAACCCACAGTTGTTTCAGTTCGAATTTTCGCGTCAACGATTACGTGCAAAGCGAGATCTTTCGGTCTTAAAGCCCGGATACCAGTTAGGATTTGATCTTGAGAATGTCGCCGGTACGGGTGAAGCGAAAGGTATGGATAATGCTGAATGGACGGTCTCACTCTCATCAGTGATAGAACTGGGAGATAAGCAGCAATCACGCATTTTGGCTAGCGATGCAGGCCTGGAAAAACTGGAGTTTGAACAGCAGGTTCAAACGCTGGATGTACTAGGGGAGATGACACGTACCTTTATTCAGGTACTGTCTACTCAGCAGGAGCAGATATTAGCCGACAAAGCAATCTCGCTTTCTAACGCACTATTCAATACCGTTCAACGACGAGCACAGCAAGGGGCAGTTTCCGATATCGAGGTGATGAGGGCACGTGCAGCACTGGTGCAATCACAAATCAAAAAACAGGTACTGCAACAGCGACTGCAACGTGAAAAAGTAGCACTGGCTCGTTTCTGGGGCACGACAAAACCAGCGTTTAGAAAGGCTGAAGGCAATCTGTATGAATTTGGTCAAACCAAAGAATTTCAGTCACTTTATGATGAAGTGAAGCAATCGCCAGCGCTTAATGTACTCGCTAGCGAAAAGCGTTTAAAAGAAGCTGAAATCAAGCTTGCTCAATCGCAGAACAGCACTGACCTGGAATGGCAGGTAGGCTTTAGACGTTTTGAGGCCAGTGGTGATACGGGTTTGACAATGGGTTTATCCATCCCGTTGTTTTCTGAAAGCCGAAATACAGGTGCGGTGAGTGCGGCAATGGCAGAAAGAAATGCTATTGAATTTCAACGCACAGAGCGTTTGCTACTACTGCATGAGCAACTATTCATTGCCTATTCACAGCGGCAGCAATTTGTAGAAATTCACGAGACGTTAAAGCAACAGGTTATCCCTGAACTTGAACAAGCAATTCAATTAAGTCGTAAAGCATACGAACGTGGCCGCCTGACTTACCAGGGCTGGGCTACGGCACAAACTGAACTGCTGGATGCCAGGCGACAGCTGTTAGACGCTGCAAAAAATGCTTTGCTGAATCAGGCAGTGGTTGAACAACTCACTGCGGTATCACTTACAAATATGCATTAATCGACTGTCATTGCAGTGGATTAACTGAAGGAAATAAACATGAACAAGAAACAATTTTATACATTATTTTGTGCGGCATGCCTGTATGTAAGCTTGCCACAGATGCAGGCTTATGCAAGCGATGATCATGATCACACAGAACATGGCATGAAAAAAGATCATGATGATGAACACGAGGAGCATGAGGAAGAACAAGCGACGCGTATCACTGATGAGATGGCAGCACAGGTTGGCATTAAAACCTCTCGTGCATCGTCACGATTATTACGACAGAACATTATTGTTTACGGTAGCCTTTCAACTGATCCGCAGCAATTAAGTCATGTTCGTGCACGCTATTCCGGTTTGATTAAATCGGTTAAATCAACCATTGGTGATCGAGTAAAAAAAGGTAATCTACTTGCTCGTGTTGAATCCAACGAAAGCCTGAAAATATACAATGTTCTGGCGCCTATCTCGGGAACGATCATACAGCGCCATGCCAATACCGGTGAAATCACTCGCGATCAGGTGCTGTTTTCAATTGCGAATTTTAATAACTTGTGGGCTGAGTTTCGAATTTACCCGGCACAACAATCTCGCGTTAAAAAAGCACAACGTGTAACAATTGATGTTGAAGGCAAAAAATTTAATGGTCAGGTTGCGCATGTGATTCCGGCACTGGATAAACCGTATCAATTAGCACGCGTGAAATTTTCTAATCAAGGAAATTACCTGTCACCGGGTTTGCTGGTTGAAGGCCAGGTTACCGTCGGACAATTTAAAGTCAATCTAGCGGTTGAAAAAAATGCTATTCAACAAATGGGTGAGCAACGTGGGGTGTTTGTAAAAGAAGACAATGAATATCATTTTACACCGTTGCAAACAGGACGTAGTGATGATCACTTCGTCGAAATTTTATCAGGGCTGGATGCTAAGCAAAGTTATGTCAGTGAGAACAGCTATCTGATCAAGGCCGACATCGAAAAATCTGAAGCCGAGCACGAGCACTAGGAGCGCACCATGATTGAATCTATATTGCGCCTTTCTATTGCAAGGCGTTACCTGTTCCTGAGCCTGATTCTGGTGATTACCGGAATCGGTGTCTGGAGTTATCAATATTTGCCGATTGATGCGGTGCCTGATATCACCAATGTCCAGGTACAAATTAATACTGCGGCACCCGGTTATTCACCGCTGGAATCTGAGCAGCGCATCACCTATCCGGTAGAAACGGCGCTTTATGGTCTGCCTAATCTTGCCTACACGCGTTCATTGTCGCGTTATGGTTTATCGCAGGTCACCGTGGTGTTTGAGGAGGGCACGGATATTTATTTTGCCCGTAACCTGATTAACACCCGGCTTGGTGCGATCAAGAGCTTGTTGCCACCAGGACTTGAACCCGAGATGGGACCGATTTCAACCGGACTCGGTGAAATCTTTATGTATACCGTGCGAGCCGAAGCAGGGGCTACGCAGAAAAACGGTCAACCTTATACGTCAACCGCGTTGCGTGAAATTCAGGACTGGATTATTAAACCGCAGCTTGCCCAAGTGAAAGGTGTGGTTGAGATCAATAGTATTGGTGGCTACAACAAGCAATACCACGTCCAGCCTGATCCGAAGAAACTGCTGTATTACCGTGTCAGCGTTGAAGACCTGGTGCAGGCGCTACAGGTGAATAATGATAACCGCGGTGCTGGTTATATCGAACGCAATGGTCAGCAGCTTTTAGTTCGTTCACCCGGTCAGCTGGCAACGGTTGAAGACATCGCCAATGTCATTATCACCGAGCATGAAAGCGTGCCGATTAAAATCAGCGATGTTGCCGAGATTGCGATTGGTAAAGAACTACGCACCGGTGCGGCTACCCAGGACGGTATTGAAACCGTACTGGGTACCGCAATGATGTTAATCGGTGAGAATTCACGCACCGTGGCTCTCGACGTTGCCAGTAAACTTGAAGATGTTAAAGCGTCTCTACCGGATGGCATTATTGCCGAAGCCGTTTATGATCGAACAGCTCTGGTTGATAAAGCCATTGCCACCGTAAGTAAAAATCTGCTCGAAGGCGCGTTACTGGTCGTTGTTGTCTTGTTTTTATTACTCGGCAACATGCGTGCGGCATTAATTACCGCCGCGGTTATTCCGCTGTCGATGTTAATGACCGTGACCGGCATGGTGAAAGCCGGCGTCTCTGCTAACTTGATGAGCCTCGGGGCACTGGATTTTGGTCTGATTGTCGATGGTGCAGTTATCATTGTTGAAAACGCAGTCAGGCGACTGGGGCATGCACAGCACAATAGAGCAACACTGTCTTTAAAAGAACGACTGGAGGTGGTGTATAGCGCAACCTCTGAAGTCATACGTCCGAGCCTGTTCGGTGTCGCGATTATTACTGTGGTCTACATTCCTATCTTCACGTTAACCGGTGTTGAAGGCAAAATGTTCCATCCGATGGCAGCCACCGTGGTGATGGCATTACTGTCGGCGATGGTCTTGTCACTCACTGTCGTGCCAGCAGCCGTTGCCGTGTTTATGAAGGGTAAGGTTAGCGAAAAAGAAAGTGCTGTTATTACGTCTAGTAAAAAACTTTATAAACCCATGTTACTCATGGCATTGAAGTTTCGATGGTTAGTCATGGGTGGTGCAAGCCTGCTGGTCGTGTTTAGCATATGGCTGGCTTCAACGCTGGGTTCAGAATTTGTACCGCAACTGAACGAAGGCGATATTGCACTGCACGCGATGCGCATACCGGGTACCGGCCTTGAACAGGCGGTGGAGATGCAGGAGATTCTCGAAACACGAATCAAATCGTTTGCCGAAGTCGATAAAGTGTTTGCGCGTATCGGTACGCCTGAAGTAGCTACCGATCCGATGCCGCCCAATGTTGCGGATAATTTCGTGATTTTAAAACCGCGGAGCGAATGGCCAGATCCTAACAAAACCAAGGCAGAACTCGTCAGTGAAATTGAAGAGTCACTGGAGCAGTTGCCGGGTAATAACTACGAGTTTACCCAGCCAATTCAGATGCGCTTTAACGAACTCATTTCAGGTGTTCGCGCCGACCTGGGTATTAAAGTGTTTGGAGATGATCTGGATCAGTTAGTGATCACCGCCAATGAGATCCACAAGGTATTAAATCAGGTGCCAGGGGCTGCAGATGCGCGGGTTGAACAAGTGACTGGCTTGCCGACACTATCGGTGATTCCAGATCGAACCGCGCTGGGACGTTATGGACTCAATGTTGTGCAATTGCAGGATTGGGTATCGGCAGCGATCGGTGGTGAATCAGCCGGCATTCTGTATGAAGGTGATCGTCGTTTTGAACTGGTTGTTCGACTTCCAGAGACCTTACGACGTGACATCGAAAAACTGTCCTTTTTACCAGTACCTTTA
>Ga0316207_10004785_pt1 | contig 11547 bp, 9 predicted proteins | sample 6weekpyrite_MG_FD_204943 | JGI IMG/M metagenome (GOLD analysis project Ga0316207, IMG submission 204943) | Microbial mat bacterial communities from mineral coupon in-situ incubated in ocean water Damariscotta River, Maine, United States -... | ecosystem: Environmental > Aquatic > Marine >...
TAATTTCTGGGCCACCTGGTGCCCACCCTGTAAAAAAGAAATGCCTGCTTTCATTGAGCTACAGGAAGAATATAAAGCACAGGGTTTTGAAGTGATTGGTATCGCCTTAGATGATACAGAATCGGTACAAAATTTTGTTGATACTTTAGGTGTCAATTACACTGTTATGGCCGCTGAATATAAGGGCCTTGATTTATCACGTGAATATGGAAATCGTATCGGCGCATTACCTTTTTCTGTTTTTGTCGGTCGCGATGGAAAAATAGAATTAACCCAGGCGGGTGAATTATCTAAAAACCAGGTCGCACAAATCATTCAACCTTTGTTAGCCAGGAAATTATAATTTCTGCGTGATCAGCCACTCATTAATAAATAGCATTTTTAACTATCAAGTAGCTCTCTTACTTTTAGCAACAAACTTGCTATGTCAAATGGTTTTTGCAGTCGTTCCTGGTGCAGTTTTTTATTCTCTTCACTGATGTAATGACTATCGCTATAACCACTAACCATCTGAATTTTAACCTGTGGATATTTCTGCCTCACCTGTTGCACCAGTTCATAACCGTTCATATCAGGCATGATGACATCACATAACATCATCTCGACTGCTTCAGAAGAAAGTATTTCTAATGCCTGGCTTACACTTTCCGCACAAAAAACAGCGTAACCATGTGAGCTTAGAATTTCTTTTGATAACTCCCGTAAAGCAGGTTCATCATCGACAACAAGTATCGTCTCCTGACCCGATGACTTCTTTTTATCCATTTTACGGGTAGTCGTTTCATCAGTAACCGGTCTACCTTCATATCGAGGAAGGTAAATAGTGATTTGCGCCCCTTTGAGAGGAGACGAACTGACTCGTATATCCCCGTGCGCCTGCTTTACAAAACCGTAAACCTGGCTCATACCAAGCCCTGTTCCCATATCTCCTTTTGTTGAGAAAAAAGGCTCAAATATTTTTTGCCTGACATCCTCCTCCATTCCCGATCCAGAATCCGTTAAGCTTAGCTTAATATAATCACCCGGTTTAATAGACAGACTATTAGTATCAGATAAGTTTAGATGACTATTTCTGGTTGCTATTTTAAATGTCCCCCCATCCGGCATTGCATGCATGGCATTGATGCTCATATTAAGCACAGCATCACCCAGCAATTCCTCATCAACAAAGCAATCCCATAAATTATCCTCCAGATCCAGCTCAAATTTAATATTTGCTGTAAGTGTTTTCTCCAGCATATGCCGGTCATTCTGCAACGGCTTGTTAATACATACCGATTTCGCATCGGATGGTAGCCTGCGCGAAAAGCTTAGTAATTTTGAAGTGAGTTTTTTAGCACGATTGCCCGCCGAAATAATTTCGCCTGTGTATCGGGATAACACTTCATCACTGGAAAGTTTACTCTCTAATAAATCGGTATAACCGAGGATAACCGCAAGCATATTGTTAAAATCGTGTGCAATTCCACCGGTAAGTTTACCAAGCGCATCCATTTTCTGGCTTCGTCGTAACTGCTCTTCCGCTTCCCTGTTTTTAGTGATATCGCGATTTGTACCCACCACCCACTCAGCCTCCCCCGCCTTATTCAAACGAATAGATTCTATGGCCTGGATAATTCGTACTTTTCCATCATTATGTCGACGAATATGAAATTCTCTTTTGCTCTTACCCTGGTTTTGAATAGTTTCCTGTAAAATGGCTTCCTGTTGTTGCAACTCATCCGGGTTAACCGCTTTACTCCAGTCTGTGTAATCAACAAAGCCATCATCAGTTGCCTTTAATCCATAAATGAGAAACATCTGAGCATCCCAGTGAATAGTATTGTTTTTAGTATTCCACTCCCATATGCCAATTTCAGCTGTTTCAGTGGCCAGGCGCAATCGCTGCTCCGCTTCAATCAGGCTGGTCTCTGCCTGGTGACGTTGTGTGATATCACGGGCCACACCTAGTACACCGATTATGGCTTTATTTTCATCACGAAGGGGCAATTTATGGGTATCAAAAACACATACCTTACCTTCAACATTAGCCGGGTCGTATGGGTTATGGACTTCTTTTCCCGCCAGCGCATCCTGATCATCATTCACAAAACCACGAATACCCTTATCCGGGTTTCCCATCACCAGTTCTGGGTCCCAGCCATTTTCAATATCCGTGTTACCGTACATTTCTTCCCGGCTTTTACCCACCGCATTGGCACACGCTTCATTACAGAGAATGGTTTGCAACTGTCTATTTTTTACAAAAACCAGGTCAGGTGTTGAGTTAATCACATTTTCTAGTAGCGTATTGGCTTCATACAATTCATATTCAGATTGCTTACGCTCAGTAATGTCATAAAGGATAACCAGGTGATTTCCAGAGAAAGATCCGGTCAGTGACGCAGCACTTGCAAGTATCGTTTTTTGTGAGCCGTCTTTAGATTGAATATCCAGTTCAATCGGTTCAAATTCTGATTTTGTTTGTTTGGCTTTATCAATATGTGCCTGCCATGTTGTGACCACCCAATGACGATATTTTTCATCTGGATAAGCTTTGGGCCACCAGTCATCCAGGGTGGGAATGTCATTCAGGTTATAGCCAAAAGTGTGGATAAACGCAGGATTAAGATAGGTAATTGTCTGATTTTCATCATTTAACGCATAGGGTATAGGCGATGCGTTAATAATTCTAAACGCTTCGTCGCTCAACTGTATACCAAGAGACTGGATATCTGTCATTAAGTTGCCGTATTATAATTTAAAAATAATCGCTTATTTTATTTTCTATAGTTATGACTTACTTATAGCACCAATTATTATTTTAAAAGGAAAAAGTCCTCAGGAATTTTTCCCTAACTAGGGCGACACTTGACTTAGAACAAGCTAACAGTCCTATGCATACCCCATTATTACGCCACTTTTTCACGTTTTAAGCTAAATCCTAACGTTTAACCGGTGTGAGATAGCTCATATTTACACGTAAAATATGCTTCGATCGTCATTGAATTTGCGGGGAATGGGTTAAATTTTGTAGACATCATCATAAATTAGTAGCACAATTCACCCTCAATAAACACGGTGATTCCAGAAGAATTTCTTTATGACACAAATTCTTGTCCTTAATGGCCCAAATTTAAACCTGCTTGGTACCCGAGAGCCGGAATATTACGGCAGTAAAACATTAGACGAGATCGTTAAAGATGTTTCATCGCAGGCGAAAACACTGGGGCATTCCATTGCACATTTACAAAGCAACCAGGAACACCAGTTAATTGAGCGAGTTCACGCTGCACAAACGGATGGCACAGCGTTCATCATTATTAATCCCGCGGCTTTCACACATACCAGTGTGGCATTACGTGATGCCCTGAGTGGCGTAAAAATTCCCTTCATTGAATTGCACCTGTCAAATGTGCATGCCCGTGAAGATTTTCGTAAACAATCTTATTTTTCTGACATTGCGCTAGGCGTAATTTCAGGTTTAGGCGCACAGGGTTATCAACTAGCCCTGCTCGCCGCACATGAACATTTAACTGTTCAGCTTACCCCTGAATAGCTCCATACCTGCGTTAAAAAATGGACATTTACTTTTGTAAACTCACATTTTTCGCCTTAGTCTGAAGCTAATCAGGAGCAAGCTGAACAGTTAAATAGGTATTTAAACAAACACATTAAAAAGGTGTATCACCCAAATGGATATACGCAAAATAAAAAAACTGATTGAGCTACTGGATGAATCTGGTGTTGCTGAAATCGAAATTAAAGAAGGCGAAGAATCTGTTCGCATATCTCGTCAACAAAATGTAGTTGCAGCACCTGCACCGGTCGCCATGGCGGCACCTGTTGCACCTGCACCCGTACCCGCAGCAGCTGCGCCTGTAGCAGCTGCCGAAACACCCGCTGCTGAAGCTGAAGTTACTGGCCATCAGATTACCTCACCAATGGTTGGAACTTTCTATCGCTCAGCATCTCCCGGTGCTGCGGTGTTCACTGATGTCGGGCAGAACGTTTCTGAAGGCGACACGCTTTGTATTATTGAAGCAATGAAAATTCTTAACCAAATTGAAGCTGACAAGTCTGGTAAAATAAAAGCCATTCTAGTTGAAAATGGTCAGCCTGTTGAATTTGGTCAACCTCTCTTTATTATTGAATAGTCCAGAATGATGATAGAAAAAGTAGTTATCGCTAACCGGGGTGAAATAGCCCTGCGTATTTTACGTGCCTGTCGCGAGATGGATATTAAAACCGTGGCCATTCACTCAGAAGCCGACCGTGATTTAAAACACGTACGTCTGGCAGATGAGTCGGTTTGTATCGGCCCCGCACCATCCGACCAGAGCTATTTAAACATACCCGCCATAATCAGTGCCGCTGAAGTCACAGATGCCATGGCCATTCACCCGGGATATGGTTTCCTGTCTGAAAATGCAGACTTTGCAGAACGGGTTGAAGACAGTGGCTTTATTTTTATCGGCCCAAAAGCAGATTCAATACGCACCATGGGTGATAAAGTGGCTGCCATTGCCACCATGCAAAAAGCGGGTGTGCCATGTGTACCCGGCTCAGATGGTGTATTAGATGAAAATGACAATGAAGGTAATCTGCGCATCGCCAAAGAAATTGGTTATCCAATTATCATTAAAGCTTCTGGTGGTGGTGGCGGTCGCGGCATGCGAGTTGTGCACACGGAAAGCGCTTTAATCAGCTCAATTTCCTTAACTAAAGCTGAGGCCGCAGCTGCCTTTGGTAACGACGCAGTCTACATGGAAAAATATCTGGAACATCCTCGCCATGTGGAGATTCAGGTGCTATCTGATGGACAGGGCAATGCGGTTCATTTAGGCGAACGTGATTGCTCAATGCAACGTCGCAACCAGAAAGTCGTTGAAGAAGCACCCGCCCCCGGCATTACTGAAGAGCTACGTGCAGAAATTGGTGCAGTCTGTGTTAACGCCTGCCTGGAAATGAATTACCGCGGCGCGGGTACGTTTGAATTTTTATTTGAAAATGATAAATTTTATTTCATTGAAATGAATACCCGTGTTCAGGTTGAACACCCTGTAACGGAAATGATTACCGGTGTCGATATTGTTAAAGAACAACTCTATATTGCTGCAGGTGAGCCTTTACGCTTAAAGCAGGAAGACATAACCATAACCGGTCATGCCATAGAGTGTCGTATCAATGCCGAACATCATAAAACCTTCATGCCCTCACCAGGCCTGATTACCCGTTACCATCCTCCGGGTGGTCCAGGGGTACGTGTTGAATCACATATTTATGCAGGTTATAGAGTACCACCCCATTACGACTCAATGATTGGCAAATTAATTTGTCACGGTAATACCCGTGATGTTGCCATTGCACGTATGCAGGGCGCATTATCTGAAATGGTAATTGATGGCATCAACACCAGCACAAGATTACAGATGAGCATTATGCAGGATGCTAATTTTCAGGCGGGTGGTGCGAATATTCATTACCTTGAAAAGAAACTTGGAATGTCTTAAAACATTCTGATATTAAAACTTTGACACAGAGGCACAGAGACACAGAGAAAACACCGAGCTATTTTATAAAAAAATAATAACTCTGTACCTCTGTGTCTCTGCGTCAATAAATATGCCCTGGATTCAATTAATACTTCAAACTAACAAAGCCAATAACGAAAAAGCTGAACAAGCTTTACTCGATGCCGGCGCACTTTCTGTCACGCTTAAAGACGCAGAAGATAAACCTGTTTTAGAACCCTTACCCGGTGAGACACCATTATGGGATGAAATAACACTTACGGGATTATTTGAAGCCGATATCAACACTGAATCTTTGATGCTTCAAATACATTCTCAGTTAGGTGAAAAAACCTCACTCAAACTTGAAGCACTGGAAGACAAAGACTGGGTTCGTGCATGGATGGATGATTATAAACCCATGCAGTTTGGAAAACGTTTATGGGTTTGTCCCAAACACTTACCACCTCCACAAACTGATGCGATAAATTTAATGCTCGACCCGGGTTTAGCCTTTGGCACCGGCACTCACCCCACAACGGCTTTATGTCTTGAATGGTTAGATTCAGCAGACACTAAAAATAAACAGGTTTTAGATTTTGGTTGCGGCTCCGGGGTGCTGGCTATTGCCGCATTAATGTTAGGTGCAAAGCATTGCGATGGCACTGACATTGATCCACAGGCACTTATCGCAAGTAGAGACAATGCTATAGAAAATAGTGTAGCCGAAAAACTGGATTTATATTTACCCGCAGACATGCCAGCCAATCAATCACCAGGATATTATGATATCGTATTAGCCAATATTCTTGCTGGTCCATTAACTGAACTTGCAGAACAACTGGCGAATTATTGTAAGCCGGGTGGTGACATCGTTTTATCCGGCATACTGGAAACCCAGTCTGAAAAAATAATTCAGGCTTATTCCCCCTGGTTTGAGCTGGAGCCGATCAAAGTAAAAGATGAATGGATCAGGGTAACCGGTAAGAAAAAATAACACATGCAAACTGAATGCCCACACTGTAATACCGTTTTTCATGTAAGTGAAGCCCAACTGGAACAGGCAGATGGACAGGTACGTTGCGGCCACTGTCTGGCAATTTTTACGGCTGATAACCCTTACAATACGGCTGACTATCAGCCAGATGGAACAAGAGAAGAAAGCCTCAAAGAATTAGAACCCACTCACATCGTTGCCGATGTAATTCCACCCGAGTTACGTGCCGAAACCAGAAAGGGAAAAGCACGATTTGGTTTTGTAGGAACCCTGATTATAACGCTTTTGATTTTAACAGCCATCGCCGGACTTTTTTTACAATACGCATACTACAACCGTAACAACCTGGTAAAAATAACTGAATTACGCCCCTGGCTGGATATCATGTGTAAACAGGCAAATTGCACACTGCCTCCACCAAAAGATCGAAGGTTGATTATTCTTAGTAGCAAAAATATTTTTTCTCACCCAAACACAGAAAACGCACTCATGGTTTCCGCAAGTATTGTGAACCAGGCTGATTTTGCACAGGACTTCCCTGTTATTGAATTACGCTTTGAAAATGTACGGGGAGAAGCCATTGCGGGCAGGCGTTTTAGCGCTACTGAATACCTGGGTATTCCCGAAGACCAAATATCAAAAATGCAACCGGATGTATCCGTAAATATAAACCTGGAAATTAAAGATCCGGGGGATGATATGGTTAGTTATGAGTTTGAGTTTTTGTGAAAGAATAAAGACTACCGCAAATGAACGCTAATGCACGCAAATAAAAGCTAAAGCCTTATTAAGGTGCTGTACGCCGTAGGCGCACAAACCGAATATTTGCGTTTTCTTTTGACTTTAAATCATTTCGTGGGGATAGCTCAGGCTCCGCCCCCTGTTGTAACTCCGATCAACTTGGCAGAGCGATGAACGACTTCGCACAGCTCTTGGTGGTATCAATCAGGGGACAGAGCGCTAAAAAGCAGCGGTTTACTCGGTTCAAACAAGGTAATGTAATATTATCAGTTCTATGCAATTTACTTTTCCCCGATGGAGATGTTCCATAACAGAGTAACTTTGCGTCGAGTAAATTAAACTGTTAAGTTCCAATAATAATTGCTTTTTACCAGATCAAATCATCCGGCACTTCATAATCCGCATACGGATCATTCTCATCTTTTACTTCTTCTTCAAAAATAACCACCCGCTTTGCATTGCGTTGCTGTATTTTTTCCGCAATCGCTAAGGGTACCAGCTCATACATACCTTCGATACGGGCGATACCCAGTTTACCCTTAATCAGTTGCTGCTTCATTTCCGCATTTATATAAATTTTCTTAACTTTATTTTGATGTTCGAAGTTATAGGCTATTTCACAACTTTCATCGCGCTTGAGTTTATTTGTAATGATAAGTTGATTTATTTCCGCAGCAACCGCTTTACCTCTTGCCTGATCTTCTTTCTTCTTATTTAACTCACGATCGCGGGCGGCTTTTTCTTCGGCAATTTTTTTAGCTTTAAGTTGAGCCTCATTGGTTGCCGGTTTTATTTTTTTATTATTATGCTGCTGCTTTTTCTTTTTATTTTTGTCCTGCTGAGCTTTCTGTACCTGCTGCTTACTCACTACGCCAGCTTTAAGTAATTGTTCCTGAAAAGGGTTGTTCATTAGTCTGTCTCAATAAGATATCTGAATAGGGCTATTTTACCGTTATTTTATTGCAATGTCTTGACGTCAAACCGTTTTCTCCTCCCATAACCAGGCAGCTCCCCTCACACCACTGGCGTCACCATACATGGGTGCCACCAGGCGTGTATTTAGCACATCTGAAAACACATAAGCACTCAATAGCTCCTGCACATTTTCATAAAGCCTTTGCACATTCGACATACCACCCCCCAACACAATCACATCCGGGTCTAATATATTAATCACATGCGCCAGCCCCCTGGCCATGCGATCTTCATAGCGCTGCAGGCATTGATCCGCCTGACTGTTAGTATTGTTAGCCAATTGCACTATTTCTACTGCGGTACACCTGTCACCGGTTGCAAGCAGGTAATCATCTGAAAGCCCCGGACCAGACAGGAAGGTTTCTATACAACCCTGTTTACCGCAGTAACACGCCGGGCCGGGCAATTCATCGGCCACAGGCCATGGCAGAGGATTGTGCCCCCATTCCCCGGCAATCGCATTTGGCCCATTTAGTACCCTGCCATTAACGACAATGCCTGCACCTGTGCCGGTACCAATAATCACCCCAAAAACAATCCTTGCACCTTTTGCCGCACCATCCGTTGCCTCAGACAGTGCAAAACAGTTTGCATCATTACTCAAGCGAATTTCACGGTCGAGTAATTTTTCAAGATCCTGTTTTACAGGCTGGCCATTCATACAAACAGAATTTGAATTACGTAATAAATTATTTAGCGGCGATAAAGAACCCGGGGTGCCAATGCCTACGCTGGCTGACTGCTTAATTGATGACTCAATATATTTCACTAACTCGACGATTGAATTCAAGGTAGCTGAATAATCACCGGCGGGCGTTGAAACTCGGTGCCGAATGAGTTCTTTTCCCGTATTATCCAACGCTATACCTTCAATTTTTGTTCCACCTAAATCGATACCGATGCGCATATTAAATACCTGTCAATTGCTAAAGTGTCTTCGCCAAAATAATAAGAGAAATTTAATGCGACACCCACTTCAGGAAATGACACAAAAATGTTAAATAATCTGTAGGGCAGACCAGGTACGGCTGAGTCACCAATTTAGCTACAAGTTGGGCTGAGGCACGAAACCCAAAAATAAACACAACATTATCAGGCTTCAAACCTCAACTCAAACTACAAATATTTATGCCTCCCCTGAATCAAAAAAATGAGACCTGTACGCAGTTAACGCATCCGGGTGCAGCAGATAAACCCCTTTTTCAAGCCGGTATAAATATTTGGTTTGTGTCATGCAACTACGCCCCAGCTCAATAGTCGCCGCGGGCAAAAACGAATTAATATAATCACTTTTAATATCTGAAAAATACGTTTTAAATTCCTTAAGTCTCACCACAATCCCGCGATCTTCAATTGAACCCAGCTCACCGCTTATGCATTCTTAAACTCTGCGACAGCATAAACCCCAAAAAACGCATGTCATCTAAAGACTGATAGTTTTGGGGCTTGCTTGTGAGTTTTAGGTGTGTCAACAACACATTTAGATCTTGGGAACTTGTGGGTTTTAGGATGTGTAACAGGCGACACATCCCCGGACTACGCTTTGCTCCCTCCGGGCTACGTAAGATTGATTTTTAAATTAACCGAATTAACCGGACGGAATTAACCGGACACCCAATTAACCGGACACCCATCTTAACGAATTAACCGGACGAATTAACCGGACACCCGAATTAACCGCGAATTAACCGGACACCCATCTTAAAAAACTGATATAAACAATATTAAATCAATAGTTTAGCAAGTAGCCCGTATGAAGCGAAAGCGTAATACGGGAATGCATGCCGTTTATGCATTCTTAAACTCTGCGACATCATAAACCCCAAAAAACGCATGTCATCTAAAGACTGATAGTTTTGGGGCTTGCTTATGAGTTTTAGGTGTGTCAATAACACATTTAGATCTTGGGGACTTGTGGGTTTTAGGATGTGTAACAGGCGACACATCCCCGGACTACGCTTTGCTCCCTCCGGGCTACGTAAGATTGATTTTTAAATCGGAATTAACCGGAAAACCGAACCAAAAATTAACCGGACACCCATCTTAAAAAATTGATATAAACAGTAATAAATCAATAGCAAGTAGCCCGTATGAAGCGAAAGCGTAATACGGGAATGCATACCGTTTATGCATTCTTAAATTCTGCGACATCATAAACCCCATAAAACGCATGTCATCTAAAGACTGATAGTTTTGGGGCTTGCTTATGAGTTTTAGGTGTATCAACAACACATTTAGATCTTGGGGACTTGTGGGTTTTAGGATGTGTAACAGGCGACACATCCCCGGACTACGCTTTGCTCCCTCCGGGCTACGTAAGATTGATTTTTAAATCGGAATTAATCGGAAAACCGAACCGGACATATAAATCATAATCAGACACTCAAACCAGAATCCCAGATATAACAAAATATTTCCGCACCCATGATTATGTATCCTGATTAACGATCAGCCCGATAATTTTTGACTAAATACCAATATGAGAAACAGCCTGTTATTATTTAATCACCAGATGCTTTTATCCTGTCTGATTGCCAGTAAATCTCCGCTTCACCCTGGGCCTTATTTAATACCCTTGAAGCAACAAATAACCAGTCAGATAACCTGTTTATGTAAGCTATAACTTCTATCTTTACGGCCTGCTCTTTATTAAGTGAGACCATTGAGCGTTCAACCCGTCGGCACATTGCCCGCGCCATATGACAAAACCCGGCATCTTCAGCGCCACCGGGTAAGATAAATTCTTTTAGCGGCGTAAGCTTTTCATTCATTTGATCTAGTGTGCTTTCTAACCATTCAATGCGTGAATGATTAATTTTGTCATAACCGGGCATTGCTAGCTCTCCACCCAGATTAAATAAATCATGCTGAATAGTAATTAAATTTTCTTTCAGCTCTTCAAGCTGGCATTTATTAACCACCAGCCCCAGCATGCTATTCAGTTCATCCACTTCACCAATAGCATGCATAAGCAAGCTATCTTTGGATACTCTGCTACCATCTGCCATGCCAGTGGTGCCGTTGTCACCCTTACGGGTATAAATTTTTGAAAGTCGATAGCCCACGTTTAAACCTGTATGTTTATTAAGTTGTTTAAGCTTATAATTACCCGATCATTAAATAAACCCACAAACTAAATTTTTTTATAATGCATAAACCACCGCTCATTCTATTTCTCCTTGTTTTACTCAGTCTTGGAAGCTTATTTTTTGCACTCTCTGTGGGTAGTTTGTCTTTATCTTTTGTGGATATTTTACAGACCCTTAAAGGCAATGGCACAGATATCAACAGAACCGTTATTTTTGAGTTACGCCTGCCCCGTGCCTATGTGGCTTTTATTAC
>Ga0316207_10004786_pt1 | contig 11546 bp, 12 predicted proteins | sample 6weekpyrite_MG_FD_204943 | JGI IMG/M metagenome (GOLD analysis project Ga0316207, IMG submission 204943) | Microbial mat bacterial communities from mineral coupon in-situ incubated in ocean water Damariscotta River, Maine, United States -... | ecosystem: Environmental > Aquatic > Marine >...
GAAATCGTGTTGCTCGGTAAAAGCGCGGAATTGTTTACCCATCGCACCGCCGAGTCCAATCCAGTTTTCAGGTGCAACTTCGTAGAAATTGACCTGTGCCGGTGGATGCTCGGCCAGCGGGTCCATCAGGACCCGCCGGTAACCGAGACCGGCTCCATGAACGGGGAATGTGTTACCCATTGTTCATAGCTCCTTTTAGCTAGGCAGAAGGATTATTTCTTACCGCCGCACTTACCTTCACCACACTTGGCTTCAGGCTTCTTGCCGCCGCACTTACCTTCGCCGCACTTGCCTTCTTTCTTGGCTTTCTTCTTGGCGCCGCACTTACCTTCACCACATTTGGCTTCAGTCTTCTTGCCGCCGCACTTGCCTTCACCGCATTTGCCTTCAGCAACCTGCTGGTAGCCGCTAGACAGGTCTGACATGCCGAACGGGTTAGCTGTATCAGCTGAAACCGGAGCAGCAGCAAGACTCAGAGCAAGTGCTGAACTGGCAGCTAGAGCGATATTAGTTTTCTTTGACATGGGGTATTGCCTCCTAAAAGTTTACATACCTGAAATAATTTTATTATTGTGGTTACAGTAGTAAATGCTTACCACTTTCCGGGTAGTCCGGTTACCACGTGGTAAATGTGACAGTCATCCACCCAGGGAGTTCCCCCACAGGCTTTGTCCGTCCGGCTCATTATCATCATAAAAGAAGTGCCAAACAAGAGAAGATTGCACATAAACCTGATTTAAAGCGAGAACACCCTGACTTCAGTAGTACATACTAATATTCGTATGTGGCTACACGTCAGGGTGTTAATGTTCCGACCCTAATGGGTTAGAACCTGTGCAATGATATGAGCTTATTTCTTACCGCCGCACTTACCTTCACCACACTTGGCTTCAGGCTTCTTGCCACCACACTTGCCTTCACCGCACTTGGCTTCAGTTTTTTTCTTGTCGCCACCGCACTTGCCTTCGCCACACTTGCCTTCAGCAGGTTTGTCACCCATTGCAACAGAGTAGCCGTTGCCAAGATCGTTCATGCCGAAAGGGTTTTCAGCAGCAGAAACAGCAGTTGATGCAACAGATACGGCAAAAGCAGTACCCAGGGCAGCAGCGATAGGGGTTAATTTCTTAGACATTGATCAAGTCTCCATAAAAATTTTGTTGTTAGTTGCCATCAGTGGCAACAGTACTATGCCGGATAAGGAATGAGATGTATGTGGAATATTTCACATACCGAGCCGGTGATGGGTAGGACAGGAAAAATGCAGAAAAGTTCTTGTTTGTTGAATCGAGGAATGGGTTGGACAAAAATCGACCAAATTGGCTATTTATTCATCACTTTTCGCATACAATCAAGGTAGGCGACTTCGTCAGGCATGCGCTGGTCGCGTTGGGCTTGCCAAAGCATCTCGCCGAGACACTCCATAACCTGGTGTTCGGCATGGTGAACGTCACCGGCTTGTATAATAAGCTCCTGGAACAACGCGGCGATGCCCTGGGGACGATCGGTGCTGAGTTGCTCATGGATAGCAATATGCATACCCATATGCAGGAAGGGATTGGTTTCACCGCTCTCTGGCAGGTAGTCCTTGTCGACCGTCGCGTCAGGATCTTCAAGTAGAGCATGGTATTCGGGGTGTTGCGCGACAATATTGACAATCACCTCCTCGAGAGGCTCGAGCGGATGACTGTTGTTGTGTTTTTGCCAGGCATCGATAAACACCTGGCGCATCTGGTTGCGGTCGTTAGAAAACATATGGCTGGATTATGATGGATCGGCGTCCAGAACTCTATATTCAGCTTTTTGTCTTTGGCCGGTATTCACATGCCCTGAACCTTCGGTACGAAGGTTAGTGGCTCATAGATGCCTACGGCATCATCATAAGTACCCAACTCGATTTCCAATCTCTTCTAGGCAACTCATAATTACCAGAACCTGCAAAGCAGGTTCAGGGTATCCCTGATGAATCTCGGAGAGATTCTAGGGAGAACCTCGTAGAGGTTCTGTGAGCAATAAATCAATTTCACTTTGTTTTAGGTCGATATTCGCATATATCACTGATAATGCAATTTGGGCAGTCGGGCGTGCGCGCCTTGCAAACATAGCGCCCATGCAAGATCAGCCAGTGATGGGCATCGAGCTTGAATTCATCGGGTATGAATTTGAGGAGCCGTTTTTCAACCTCGTTGACATTCTTTCCAGGCGCGATGCCGGTACGGTTGCTGACGCGGAAGATATGGGTGTCGACCGCGATAGTGGGCTGGCCAAATGCGGTGTTGAGTACAACGTTAGCCGTTTTGCGTCCGACACCTGGCAGGGCCTCGAGTGATTCGCGATCCTGAGGAACTTCACCACCGTGCTTGTCGATCAGGATCTGACAGGTCTTGATGATATTGGCGCCTTTGCTATTAAATAGCCCGATGGTCTTGATGTATTGCTTGAGTCCTTTCTCACCAAGGTCGAGTATCGCCCGCGGGGTATTAGCAACCGGGTAGAGTTTATCTGTTGCCTTGTTGACGCCGACATCGGTCGCCTGGGCGGACAGGATTACCGCGATAAGTAACTCGAACGGGTTATGGTAATTCAGTTCGGTGGTTGGTTTCGGGTTCTTTTCACGCCAGCGCGTGAAGATTTCGATTCGTTTTGATTTGTTCATTCTAATATTTCTTTCAACGCAGAGACGCAAAGGCGCAAAGGCCGCAAAGAATATCGAAGATATTATGAGAACGAAGTGCTTTCATGTGTTTTAGTAAAGGATCTCTGCGACCTCGGCGTCTCAGCGCCTCTGCGTTAGATATTATTTAATTCTGTTCAGTTGCCAACATTGTTTCTACAACTGTAGGCTTGGTGGCTTTCTCATCAATAATGTTCTTCACCGCGATCAACAACCCAAGCCCGAGGAATGCCCCTGGCGGCAAAATGGCAAGCAAGAAACCACGGTAATCATTGATAAGTGTAATGGTCCAGTTTTCAGCAATACTGCCAAACATCAGGTGGGCATTGGCGAGCAATGTTCCCTGGCCGATGACCTCACGCATACCTCCAAGCAAGACCAGGACAAGCATGAAACCAAGTCCCATCATAAAACCATCGAGTACTGCACGGTCGACTGTCGTACGTGAAGCAAAGGCCTCTGCACGGCCAAGGATTGCACAGTTGGTGACAATGAGAGGAATAAAGATCCCAAGTACCTTGTGCAGGTCGTGGAGCCAGGCGTTCATAGCCAGGTCGATGGCAGTCACAAATGAGGCAATGATGAGCATAAAGGCCGGGATGCGTATCTCCGGGCGAACCAGGTTACGGATTACCGAAACAGACAGGTTCGATGCCACCAGCACGAACAAGGTAGCCAGGCCTAAGCCCAGTGCATTAATTACGGTTGAGGAAACAGCCAGTAGTGGGCACAGGCCAAGCAGTTGAACAAAACCGATGTTATTGTGCCACAGGCCATCACTGCTGATACCGGAATAACGGTTATCCATGTTGTTTACCCTCTACAAAAAGCATATCACCCTGTGCTTGATAGAACATTAGTGCTTTATAGACTGCCTTGACAACAGCTCGCGGGGTAATGGTAGCACCAGTAAACTGATCAAATTCTCCGCCATCTTTTTTCACCTGCCAGCCTGATACATCAGGGTTACTCAGGCTCTTGCCAACGAAGCTATTAATCCAGTCGGAGCGTTCGATCTCAATGTCATCTCCCAGGCCAGGTGTTTCCTTGTGCTTGCCAACACGCACACCGAGTAGGGTCGCATCGTGCTTGATGGCAACCAGCAAAAAGATATTGCCACTATAACCATCGGGTGCAACCGCTTCAATAACGACCGCAACGGGTTGTCCTTGTTTGCGTGCACGGAAAATGCGCATAGGCATATCTGAGCCGAGGTGTTCGCGATTGCTGATTGTTAGCACATCATTGAACATGTCATTGTCATGTGAGCCAGAGGGAACTAGTGCATGCAGGCTGCGGAGTAAGGCATCACGTTCACTTTCCGCAATGGGGTGTTCGGTGTATTTGAACGTCAAAGCCACCAGCCCGGTGCCGACAATGGCAAACAGGCCCAGTAATAAGGCGGTACGGAGCATGTGCGTGACCAACATCAGTGCTTGTCTCCGCGTTCACCAAAGGCGAGTGGCCGGGTGTAGTGATCAATTGTAGGGGCTGCCATATTCATCAGCAGCACAGCAAAGGCAAGGCCTTCCGGGTAGCCGCCCCAACTGCGAATGACAAAGGTGAAGACAGCGATGCCGGCCCCGTAAAAAAGCCGTCCGCGAGGTGTGGTGGCTGCACTGACCGGATCGGTGGCAATAAAAAACGCACCAAGCATGGTAGCCCCACCAAACAGGTGCAATAGTGGGTCGGCATAACGTGTCGGGTCGATGAGGTTAAACACTGTCGACAGTACGGTCAGCGTGACCAACATGGCAACAGGGATCTGCCAGGCAATACGACCCGTGACGAGCAAGTACAGTCCTCCGAGAAGGAAACCAAGGCTGACAACTTCCCAACCTGCACCTGCAAGCATACCGAATAATTGTCCGATCTCCGGGTTCGCGATGGCCGTAGGGATGTTTACGCCCTGGCCGAGCTGTGTTTTGAGTGCGTCAAACGGTGTTGCCGCTGTGATGGCATCGAGCCCGTTCTGTATCGCAGGCCAGGTGGTCATCTCGAGGGGGAACGAGATCAACAACATGACATAGCCGAGCATGGCCGGGTTAAATGGGTTGTAGCCCAGCCCACCATAGAGTTGTTTACCAAAAACGATGGCAAATGCGGTGCCAAACACGATCACCCACCAGGGAGCGATAGAAGGAATAGCCAGTGCCAGTAGCACCGCGGTAACCAGTGCGCTGCCATCACGCAGTGACGGTGCAAGTGGGCGTTTACGTAAGCCTAAAACGAGAGACTCCGTCACCAGGGCGGTGACACATGCCAGGGCGATCTGAACAAGAACACCGATACCAAAAAACCAAACGTAAGCAGCTGTGCCTGGGATCAACGCGTAGCCAACGTGTAACATCAGTTTACTGACGCTATGGGTAACCGGAACCTGTGGTGTGCTTCTGATCATGATGATTTATCTGTCTCAGTTTTTTCTGCGGTTTGGTTGTCCGCACGGCGTTTATCGGCCTGTTTAATTAATTCTTGTTGCTCGGCAGTGAGGTTATCCATGTTTTTGGGTTTTGGTTGGGCGGTCGATTTCTTATCCTGCACGCGTTTCATTGCGGCCAGTATTGCGGCCTTCTTGGGATCATCACCCTTCTCTGAATCTTTTTTAAGTGCGGCTTTTTTACGATTATGGCGTTCACGTTTTTCCTGTTTCTCACGTTCCAGCCGCTCGAGCCGAAATTCATGCCGTACGCGCGCCTTGTCAGATTTTTCCTTATCACGCTCCTGTTGCCAAATAGTGGTTTTGGCAAAACGGAAAAACTGCACAAGCGGGATATGACTTGGGCATACCACATCACAACAGCCACACTCGATACAGTCAAATAGATGGTAGTCCTGAATGTGGTCAAATTCCTGGGCGCGTGCATGCCAGTATAGTTGTTGCGGTAACAGGTTTGCTGGACAGACATTGGCACACTCACCACAGCGAATACACGGCATGCTGGCCTGTGGCGCGATGCGATCACGTTTATGCGTCGCCAGGACACAGTTACAGGTTTTGGTAACAGGCGCGTCGCTTGACGGTAAGTCAAAGCCCATCATCGGGCCACCAATCATGATGCGATCAATGTCGTCTTCATTGGCATGACACAGTGACAGCAGTTCAGTGATGGGTGTACCGATTCGTACCTGTATGTTACGTGGTTGTGGGATAGCTGAACCCGTCAAGGTCACCGTGCGCGACACTAAAGGTTCGCCTTGCATGATTGCACGAAATACCGCGGCGGCAGTACCGACATTATGGCAGATAATGCCGAGTTCGAGTGGTCGTGTATGGCTCGGCACCTGCTTACCGGTCAAAGTGTAGATCATTTGTTTTTCGCCACCTGCCGGGTAACGCGACGGCACACGTACAAGTTCAATATCATCCGAGCCAGCCAGCGCCTGCTGCAGCGCCGCATGGGCATCAATCTTGTTGTCTTCAATACCGATAATGCAATGTTTCGCATGCAAGGCATATTGCATAATGCGCGCACCGTTTATAACATCCTCGGCACGTTCACGCATTAGCATATCGTCACACGTAATATAGGGTTCACACTCGGCTGCGTTGAGAATAAGTGTCTCGACGGCAAACTTACCCGGATCGAGTTTGATAAAGCTTGGGAAGCCTGCACCGCCCAGCCCGACAATGCCAGATTCGAGAATGCGTGCACGGATATCATCAGGTGAGACAGTTGTAAAATCTGTCAGGCCGTTTGTTGCAATGGCATTATCATGGCCATCTGTTTCGATGACGATACAGACGCCCTTCAGGCCCGAGGCATGGGGCACATCACGTGGCTCGATGGCGATCACTGTCCCTGAACTGCTGGCATGAACGGGTGCGCTAACGCGGCCATCCGCTTCGGCTATGACCTGGCCTTTCAATACCTTGTCACCGACATTGACGATTGGTCGTGCCGGTTGCCCGATGTGTTGCAGGAGAGGTAATACAAGCATGCTCGGGATAGGCGCATCTTGAATTGGCTTTGAAGTCGAGATGGACTTGTGTTCATCAAGTTGCAGGCCACCATGAAAATGGAAAATGTTACGTATTGTCTGCATCATGATCCGGCTTCCAACGTTTGCTGGTCATCAGTGGGACTGGGCCATTTCCAGTTTGCTACGGTCTCTTTTACCGGCACAATGTAGATACAATCAACCGGGCAGGGTGGAATGCATAGATCGCAACCGGTGCATTCCTCGGCAATCACTGTATGCATTTGTTTTGCTGCACCGAGAATGGCGTCGACCGGACAGGCCTGGATGCACAAGGTACAACCAATACAAAGTTCTTCATCAATGATCACAACCGTCTTATCGGGTTTGACCTCACCGTGTTCCGGGTTCAGGGGTAACGGGTCACGGCCGAGTAGATCGGCAAGTGCGAGGATAGTCGGTTCACCCCCTGGTGGGCATTGATTAATCTCCGCTTCGCCGTTGGCAATGGCTTCTGCATAGGGGCGACAACCGGGATATGTACATTGGCCGCATTGTGTTTGAGGTAACAGTGCATCGATCTTATCAACCACTGGATCTGAATCGACCCTGAAACGCACCGCAGCAAAGCCGAGCACAAGCCCGAATACGGCAGCGATAACAACGAGTGTAATGATGGCGATCAGCATTCAGGCACCAGCTAGAACTTAACCAGGCCGGAGAAGCCCATGAAGGCCATCGACATTAGACCTGCTGTAACCAGTGAAATTGCCGCACCTCGAAATGGCTTGGGTACATCAGCCACGGCAATGCGTTCACGCAGACTGGCAAACAAAATCAACACGAGCGAGAAACCGACCGCAGCGCCAAAACCAAACAGCGCTGACTCGATAAAACTATGTTGTTTTTGTGTGTTGAGCAGGGCCACACCGAGTACGGCACAGTTTGTCGTAATCAGTGGCAGGAAGATCCCGAGTACCTGGTAAAGCAAGGGACTGGTTTTGTGCACGATCATCTCGGTGAACTGCACAACGGCAGCGATGACCAGGATGAAGGCAATAATGCGCAGGTACTCAAGCCCGAGCGGTAACAGGATGTATTCATTAACGAGGTAACTGCTGACCGACGACAATGTCAGTACAAACGTTGTGGCTAATGCCATGCCGGTGGCAGTTTCCACCTTGCGCGACACACTCATAAACGGGCACAGTCCAAGGAACTGCACGAGAACAAAATTGTTCACGAGTACGGTACTGACCAGTATGAGCAGGTATTCAGTCATAGTATTTTGATGACCATCGCATTTTTTTTATTAAAATCCAACGCAGAGGCGCAAAGACGCAGAGGTCACAGAGATAATCAAAGGATAAGGCCCTTAATACCCCTACATTGTCTGGATTTTGTGTTAACCAGTATTGCCAAACCATTATGTCATAACTTAACGTCATAACATGTGCAGGTAATGACTGTTGAGCTTAACTAATTTAGAACGCTTTGCGTACTCTGCGTCTTTGCGCCTTGGCGTTAGATGTTAATTACTTGATTTTCATACCGGGCTGCGCACCTTCATGCGGCTCGAGGATGAACAGGTCTTTGCCCCCTGGTCCGGCTGCCAGCACCATGCCTTCGGATACACCAAAGCGCATCTTGCGCGGTGCAAGGTTGGCGACCATGACGGTATGTTTTCCGATCAGGTGTTCCGGTGCGTAGGCCGACTTGATACCGGCGAACACGTTACGTTGTTCGATTCCGATATCGAGGGTCAGTTGTAATAACTTGTCGGCGCCTTCAACATGTTCGGCATTGATGATCTTTGCCACGCGCAGGTCAACCTTGGCGAAATCATCAATCGAGATCGTCTCGGTGATTTCCGGGTGGGCATGTTGCTGTTGCTCACTGTGGCGCGCCGGTGCCTGTTTCAGGCCCTGGTTTGGCTGCGTCAGGCTTTCCTTGTTGGCGTCTACCATGGCTTCAACTTTATCCATCTCAATGCGTTGTGCAAGGTGCTTGAACTTGTTAATCGCGTGATCGGTGAGCAGGGTCTTTGCATCGGTCCAGCTCATTGGTTCAACATTGAACAGTGCTTCGATCTTCTCGGCCATTGCCGGCAGGATCGGTTTCAGGTAAATCGTCAGCAGGCGGAAGGCATTTAATGCACTCGTGCACACCAGGTGGGCATCCGCCAGTGTGGCATCGTCCTTAACCATCTTCCACGGTTCCATTTCGGCAACGTATTCGTTCACCTCGTCGGCAAGGTCCATGATCGCGCGCACGGCCTCGCTAAAACGACGATCATTGTAAAGGTTGGCAATGTCATCACTCGCAGCCTGGAGTTTTTCATTCAGGGCCTGACCTTTATCATCCAGGTTCGCCGAGAGCTTGCCCTCGAAACGTTTCTTAATAAACCCGGCGGTGCGGCTGGCAATGTTCACGAACTTGCCAACCAGGTTACTGTTCACGCGCAGCACGAAGTCTTCAAGGTTCAGATCGATGTCTTCGATCTTGTCATTGAGCTTGGCAGCGAAGTAGTAACGCAGGTATTCCGGATTCAGGTGTTCCAGGTAACTGCTGGCCGTGATGAACGTGCCGCGTGACTTGGACATCTTCTGGCTGTTAACCGTCAAAAAGCCGTGTACGCAGATCTGGTCCGGCGTACGGTAGCCAGAGTAGTGAAGTGTGGCGGGCCAGAACAGCGCGTGGAAGTTGAGGATGTCCTTGCCGATGAAGTGGTACAATTCGGCATCACTGTCCGGGTGCCAGTAATCATCAAACTCGAGGCCATCGGTTTTATCACAGAGGTTTTTAAAGCTCGCCATGTAACCGACCGGCGCATCCAGCCAGACGTAGAAATACTTGCCCGGTGCATCCGGGATCTCAAAACCGAAGTAGGGCGCATCACGTGAGATGTCCCAGTCCATCAGGCCGGTCTCGAACCATTCCTGCAGTTTGTTCTTTGATTCTTCCGGCAGTGACTGGTGACCGTGTGTATTGTATTCACCGGCCATCCATTCGTTGAGGAAGGCCTCGCATTCACTCAGCTTGAAGAAGTAATGTTCGGACTCTTTCATGACCGGTGTTGCACCGGAAATCGCCGAGTAGGGGTTGAGCAGGTCGGTTGGTGCGTAGGTTGCCCCACAGGCCTCGCAGGAGTCACCGTACTGTTCCTGGGCATGACACTTTGGGCACTCACCCTTAATAAAGCGATCGGCGAGGAAGATATTCTTCTCAGGGTCGTAAAACTGCTCAATCGTACGGGTCGTGATCTTGTCATTGGCCTTCAGGGCCGTATACATGCCCGTCGCTAGCTCACGGTTTTCTTCGGAGTGAGTCGAGTGGTAATTGTCGAATTCGACGTGGAAACCGCCAAAATCGGCCAGGCGCTCGCCATTGATGCGCTCAATGAGCTGCTCCGGCGTAATACCCTCGGACTCGGCGCGCAGCATAATGGCCGTGCCGTGGGTATCGTCGGCACAGACGTAATAGCATGAGTGGCCTTGCATTTTCTGGAACCGCACCCAGATATCGGTCTGGATATATTCGACCATGTGGCCAATGTGCAGGCTGCCGTTGGCGTAGGGCAGGGCGCTGGTAACAAGAATTTTGCGTTGTTCAGTCATATGGCGTCTTTTTGTTAATTAATATCCCTATGAAATCCCGGTTAAAACAGTCAGGAATAGCCGACTGGAATTGTCTGGAATATGCATATCATGGTAATCTAATATATTAACCGAATTAAGTCGCCGGTGTTAAACATATTAAAGGTGTTACACCGGTGTTATTGCATTGAAATTGCAGGAGAGTAGAGAAATGGCAGAGGTAACTCGCGACAGTATTGAGGCCAAGCTGAAAGAATATACCGATCCTTACCTTGAGAAGGACCTGGTATCAGCAAAGGCCATCAAAGATATCAACATCGATGGCGGTGCTGTCAGCATTGATATCGTGCTTGGTTTCCCGGCCAAGGGTTACGTCGATACCCTGACCGAAAAGCTCACTGAGCTGGTTGGTGGTGTAGACGGCGTCAGCGGCGTAACGGTCAACGTTAGCAGCAAGATCGCTGCCCACAAGGCCCAGAAGGGTGTTGAGCCGATTCCAGGCATCAAGAATGTCATCGCCGTGGCCTCTGGTAAGGGCGGTGTGGGTAAATCAACCACATCCGTAAACCTGGCCCTGGCCCTGTCTGCCGAAGGCGCCAGCGTCGGTATCCTCGATGCCGATATCTACGGCCCAAGTCAGCCACGTATGCTTGGTGTGAACCAGCGTCCAGAGTCTCCAGACGGCAAGACACTCGAACCAATCAGAAGCTACGACGTACAGGCCATGTCGATAGGCTTCCTCGTTGACGAAGAAACACCGATGATATGGCGTGGCCCGATGGTTACCCAGGCCCTTAACCAGTTGATCAACGACACCAACTGGACTGATCTCGACTACCTCATCATCGATCTGCCACCCGGCACCGGTGATATCCAGCTGACCCTTGCTCAGCGCATACCTGTTAGCGGCTCGGTTATCGTCACCACCCCGCAGGACATTGCCCTGCTGGATGCCCGTAAAGCCTTGAAGATGTTTGAAAAGGTTGAAGTACCGGTATTGGGTGTGATTGAAAACATGTCTATCCACATCTGCAGCAACTGTGGCCACGAAGAGCACATCTTCGGCCAGGGTGGCGGTGCTAACATGTCAGAAGAATACGACGTCGACCTGCTCGGCGCATTGCCACTGGATATGAGTATTCGCCAGGGCACAGACGAGGGTAAGCCAAGTGTTGTGGCTGATCCTGAAGGTCGGGTCGCGCAGATTTACCGTGAGATCGCGCGTCGTATCGCCGGCAAGATGTCTACACAGGCCAAGGAATACGCCAGCAAGTTCCCGAATATCGTTATTTCGTAACTTGCCGTTAGCGTAAAAAACAGGGGTCGGAGTCGCTTTTAGACTCTGACCCCTTTTTTTA
>Ga0316207_10004788_pt1 | contig 11543 bp, 9 predicted proteins | sample 6weekpyrite_MG_FD_204943 | JGI IMG/M metagenome (GOLD analysis project Ga0316207, IMG submission 204943) | Microbial mat bacterial communities from mineral coupon in-situ incubated in ocean water Damariscotta River, Maine, United States -... | ecosystem: Environmental > Aquatic > Marine >...
CTAACTTTTACGGAGCTATGGACGGTTCGGCGAAGTTTGTCAAAGGTGATGCTGTTGCAGGTATTATTATTACCATTATCAACATCATCGGCGGCTTTTTGATTGGTGTTTTTCAACATGATATGACCGTTGCAGATTCAGCTTCTATATTCACTATTTTGACTATCGGAGACGGTCTTGTCTCTCAGATCCCTGCCCTTATCATCTCTACGGCAACGGGTATTATGATCACAAGAGCTTCTAGTGATCAAAGCAACTTTGCCGAAGGAACCATAAATCAGCTTATGGGAAATGCAAAGACTCTTCTTATCGTAGGGGGCATTATGGTTATGTTTGCTCTTGTCCCGGGTCTGCCGACAATATCTATGGGGTTTGTCGGTATCATCTTCTTGAGTATGGGTTATCTTCTTTTACAACATGAACGCGGAGAGTTACGACTCTTTCAGGGAATAGTCAGCCCAACTGCCAAAGACGGTACACCTTCTCAAGAGGGGCAAACCAGTGCAGGCGGAGGGAGTTCAGCTGAAGCACCTCCTCAAAAAAGTAATGAACAGATAGTCAAAGAAGAAGAGGCAGCACTTGAAGATATTTTGAAGATCGAGATGCTTGAATTGACCTTGGGTTATCAGCTTATCCGTCTTGCCGATGCAGGTCAAGGAGGGGATCTCCTTGAACGAATTCGTTCCATGCGAAGAAAGATCGCCAGTGACTTTGGTTTTTTAATGCCACAAGTGCGTATTCGTGACAATTTGCATTTAGATCCTAGTCATTATCAGATCTTGCTTAAGGGTGTCGATATCGGTCACGGTTCTATTCAACCCGATAAGTTCTTAGCTATGGACAGCGGTATGGCTACAGATGAGATTGAAGGCGATAAGACAAAAGAGCCTGCCTTTGGTCTGGATGCGATCTGGATCAAGCCTGAGTTCAAAGAAGATGCGATTATGAACGGTTACACCGTTGTCGATCCTGCAACCGTCATCTCTACACATATGTCTGAACTGGTTAAGTCTCACGCAGAAGAGTTATTGACACGTCAAGAGACACAGACGCTTATTGATAAACTGAGAAATGACTTTCCTGTTGTTGTGGATGATGTTTTAAAAGTTGCTTCAATCGGTCTTATTCAACGTATATTCAAGGCACTTCTACATGAGAAGATCCCGCTGAAAGATATGCTGGCTATCTTAGAGACCATTGCAGATATCGCAGAATACAGTAAGAATGTAGATGTCATCGTAGAACAAGTTCGTGCGAAACTGGCCCGAGTTATCACCTCTATGTACAAGGATCAAGAGGGTGTCATCAAGCTTCTGACCTTTGATACTTCCACTGAGCAGCGCATACTCGAAAAGTCTACCGAGCATGACGGTGTTCGCAACCTTGCGCTTAATGTTGGTGAGATCAATGGACTGATTCAAGGTGTAAGCGATAAAGCAAGTACGCTTTTACAGCAAGGTGTCTCACCCGTTATCTTGATCGTTGACCCTCAGTTAAGAAAACCTCTTGCCGAGATCTTTGAGCGTTTCAATCTTGAGGTCGTTGTTCTTTCTCATGCAGAAATCGACAGTAATGCCAAGTTCGAAGTTATGGGTAGTATCTCAATCGAATTATAGGCTATAATTATATAAGGTAAAAAAATGAATACAATATATCATCTCTCACACATAGACTTAGACGGTTATAGCTGCCAGCTTGTTATGAAAGAAGCTTACGAGAACATCATCTTTTTCAATGCCAATTACGGTGCAGAAGTCGGTGAAAGACTCAATGAGATCATCGAAGCTATCAAGAGTAAAAAAGAAGATGCCTCGATCCTGATCACCGATCTTAACCTTACCATGGACGAGTCGAAGTGGCTAAGTAAAGAGGTAGAAAAATTTCGTGACTATGACAAGATAAATATCAGTTTACAACTTCTAGACCATCACGGAAGCGGCCAAGACTCTGCGAACAAGTTTGACTGGTACCTTCTTGATACTACGCGTTCAGCTACACAGATTACCTTTGATTATGTCAATGAAAACTTTGAGCTCTCTGCTGAAGCAAGAACCTGGCTTACTCCCTATGTTGAGATTGTTGACGCGGTTGATCTGTGGCATCAGGAAAAACATGATGCTTTTGAATACGGAAAGGTCTGCATGCGCCTTGTAACAGAGACACGTGAGCTTAACCGTGTTATGTTTGCTAATGATGACAGAGCCTATAAGCATGCCCTACTTTTTGAAGCTGCACAGATGCTTCCTCTTGATAATTCAAACATCTTACTTGATGAGACTATCCACGCCCTCAAAAAGAACTACTTTAAAAAAGAGGATGATGATACTTTAGACAATCTTGCCACAGCACATATTGTTGAACTCTTAGGGAAAGAAAAAGCAGATAAAACGATCTACTACAAAGGCTACAAAGGCTATCTCTCCTATGCACTTGGAAATACCTCTATTATAGGAAACGGTTTTTTAACCGCCTTTGATGATTATGACTTTATTGTGGATGTTGGACCTCGTGGAACAATGAGTCTACGTGCGAATAACAAGGTGGATGTTTCCTTAATCGCCAAAGAGTGGGCCGGAGGCGGTGGTCACCCTAATGCTTCAGGCGGACGTATCAATGGTTTTAAAGAGCAGTTTAGATATGACAAGGTAAAAAGACAGATCCAAAATATTATTGATGATAATGAATCTAGATCAGGAAAACTAGAGTATAAGGCTTAATCTCATTTTTGATTAAGCCCTCTTTATCTCTTTACAAACTATTAATATTTTTAACGACACAGAGGTAATCAAACCTCTTTTTGAGTTTATTTAAAGATAGGATTTCAAATACCATATTAAAACAAATTTTATAATTTCACTTTGTAAAATTCTGTCACAGTTTTTTAAGTGAAGCCGCGTATGATGTCGTCATGAATAAAAATATTAATGAAATTTTCACCTACCATAATGAAACCAAACATTCACACCAACGTTATGCCCGTTCTCTTGGATATATGGACTGGTCGACTCAACCCGACCCTTTTCGCTCCTATGCCGGTTCACATCAGATACAGTTGCCTCTTAGTTTAAATAATGCCACTCCCCCCTATCACCTTATCTTTGACAACGAACTCCCTTCTGCACCTTTGCTTATGCAATCTATTTCTCAACTTTTTCAGTTTTCACTTGGACTGGCAGCATGGAAACAGGCAGGCTCAGAAAAATGGGCTCTGCGTTGCAATGCTTCCAGCGGTAATCTCCAGCCTACAGAAAGCTACATCATTCTGCCTCCTATGGAAAATATCTCAGAAAAAAGTTCTATCTCGCATTATGCCCCTAAGGATCACCGACTAGAAAGGCTATGTGAATTTGATTCTTCTTTTTGGGACGGCCTTGCAAAGGGGAGCTTTTTAGTCGCACTAAGTTCTATAACATGGAGAGAAGTATGGAAATATGGCGAACGGGCCTTTAGATACTGTTCGTTAGATGCAGGTCATGCCTTAAGAGCTGTTCAGGTCTCTGCAATGATGTTGGGATGGAAAGTTCAAGTGCTAAATAACTTGGACGATCACGACCTAAACCGTCTTTTAGGGTTTGATCAAGATGCTCGCTATGTTCAAAATGAAGATGAATTTCCTGACATGCTATTATCCATCTCGCCGATTGAGAAACAAGAGATAGATATTTCAAGTCTACTCAAAGAACTTCCCTCTGCCTATGAAGGAAATGCCAACCTTTTAAGCCCATCACATCAGCCATGGGAGATGATAGAACGCATTGAAGCCGCAAGTCTTTCAAAATCTACAAGACGTAAAGAAGTCACCAATATACCTGTTCCCAGAACACCCAGCCAAGAGTCCAAACAGATCGTCCTGCAGCGCCGTTCTGCACAGATGATGAATGCGAATAAGGCGAGTATAACCCAAGAAGAGTTTTTCAGTCTAATCACTTCCGTCAAAGAGAGTATGGACGGCTTTGAGAATGCTGCCAACCTAGTTTTCTTTGTACATGATGTAGAGTCACTTGATAGAGGGTTGTATATCTTGATTAGAAATACAGAACATCTTGCCCCTCTAAAACGTCTTATGCGTCAATCATTTTCATGGGAGGAAATTCGAAAAGATTTTTACCGTCTGGAGAGTGCTGACTTCAGAGCACAGGCAAAGACAATATCATGTAATCAAGATATTGCAGCTGACGGAGCATTTTCTCTGGGCATGCTGTGTGAGTTCTCCAATCAGATCCATGAACATGGTTCGCATCGATATAAAGAGTTATACTGGGAGTGCGGCGCTATCGGTCAACAGCTCTATCTTGAGGCAACAGCCTTGGGAATTTCTGCAACAGGCATAGGCTGTTACCTTGATGACAGTTTTCACTACCTACTAGGACTGGATTCCAATCAATTTCAAAGTCTGTACCATTTTACTATTGGACGGGCTATTCTAGACTCTCGACTAACAACCCTTCCTCCCTACTAAAAACCTATTTTCTAAAATAAGGTTAATCTTGAGTCTCTACAATTTATCTTGTAGAGACTCAAAGGTTTGTATCATCTCTGCAAAGCGTACCGGTTTCAGTAAAAAAGCATCATGAATACTACTTTTTTTATCAATCTCTTCATCGTCTCCTGACATAATTACCAAAACTGTCTTCTCATTGAGTTCGTGTATCTGTTTTAACATCTCAAACCCATCCATCTTAGGCATATTCAAGTCGCTTAATACAAGTCCGTACTCTTTTTCCTTAAAACGTTTAAGGCCTTCTTCACCGTCACATGCTGTATCTATATTTTGAAAAATCTCTTTAAAAAATTCCAAGGACATCTTTCGTAAGCTATCATCATCTTCAACATATAAAACATTGACCTGAGAAAATCTTTCACGAAACTGGGCTATATCCATTATCATCCACCTTAATTTGTTATTTTATTATAACTTAAAAATATTACTTAACATTAAAAATAAAAAAATAGTTTCATACCTAGATAATATAGGCTCCATATGCTACAAAATAGCCCTAAAATTCGTCACCTGTTTAGTCGTAAAACTGTAATCAAATGAGGCGACACTTTCTGCTTCATCCTGACGTAGATACACCTCACAGTTCAATTCAGAACTGTTCTCTCCCACTGTCTCAAAATCTTCCAAAAGATTACTGATTCCACCTGAGGCCTGAAGAACTCTTTCCATCTCAAGTGTCATATAAGCTTTATCAATAAACTTACTATTAAAGTCAATCCATGCATTCCAAGGTACCTTATAGACATTCATATCCTTGGTCTCTTTGGCATAGGTGTCAAGGAGTTTTAAAAAGTGGTGATAGTCACTTATCTCGCCCTGTATAAAGAAAGGATCATAGAGTACCCTTTCGCTTCCATACTGTTTCTCATCACTGTCTTTATCCAAAGAATCTTCTATCATATCCAAGATATACCCGGGACGCTGAAGTTCATACTCAAGAAGATAGGCATAAAGCTTCTCATAATGTTTTGCTCTGTCATAATGGTTGATATTAAACTTGGCCGATTTTGGGCGAATCTTTATGATGACATCAACACTCCCAATTTGAAGGGGAAGTTCTTCTGCACTTTGAACAAGAAGGTCAAAGGCTTCGGGTGAGCTTGAGATATCCTTGGTAAGCGCTTTCATCAGATTAACCGCGTCAACCATAAGCACTGCGCTTTGAACACGAAATTCATTACTGCTATAGGTCTTAAAACTTTTTTGAAACAGTGCCAGAGTAACACTCAAGGCTGCACTCATTGCCAAAAGCATAAAAAGTGTCAACATCAAGGCGATTGCCGAACGGTTTTCCATCTCTCTTAGCCTATATTCATCGAAAAGATTGGAAGAAGCATAGCAATGACAATGGCACCGATAACCCCACCGACAAAAAGCATTAACATCGGTTCCATCAAAGAGAGTAGAATACCGATTTTGTCTTTGTTGTCCTCAAAATAGAGATCGGCTACATTACTCAAGACTTCTGGTACATTAGACGTCTCTTCACCCAAGGCTAATGACTGAATAAACCCGATACCGACAATATCTTCATCTGAAGCAAGTGCAACAGACAGACGCGAACCTTCCACTACTTTTTTTGCTGCCTTTTGCAAGATAGTAGAGATTACTGTGTTTTTTAAGATCTGGGAAGAGAGGTTAATAGACTGGACCATAGGAACACCCGAACGGATTAAAAGGGCATTCATATACGCAAAACGTCCCAGTTCACTTTTTTTTACAATCTCACCGAAGAGGGGAAGTTTCAGACTAAGGCTGTCAACTGCGTATTTGAATGCAGGCATCTTTTTCATTAGGTAAGAAAAAACTGCGATGAAAGCAACAAAAAGTATCCCTATCACTTGTATATTCTCTCCCATAAAATCACCGATAGCAATGACAGCATCTGTAATAGGAGGAAGGTCTTGTTTCATCTGTTTAAAGATATCCGTTATACGCGGTACTACAACAGCGAACATAAAACTTATCGCACCCATCGCTACCAAGATCATAAATCCCGGATAGAACAGAGCCGAACCGACTTCTTTATTCAGGCGTTCTTGCTCTTTCATAAAACGTGCCAACTCGATTAATACGTCATCCATGACACCACGCTCTTCAGCCACTTTGATAGACTGTTTATAAAAATGCGGTAGAGAATAGACCGTTTGAACATCCAAGGCTGCATGAAAACTTTTACCCTCATCCAAGAGCGTTCCCACTGTGGACAGAAATAAAGAGGTCCGTTTATCGTCTTTATACTGATTTTTAAGAAGTTTGATTGTGCTTACGATCGTCATACCTGAGCGTACATAAGCTGCTATCTCCCTGGAGAGATTAATCAAAACCTTATTGGCGATGGCCTTGACACGAAGGGTCTTAAAGTTTTGAATAAATGATTCTCTCTCTTGTGAGATACTTTCATAAAGAATAGAACGTGCTTGTAGTTTTAACTTTGCTTCATCAAGACTTGAGGCTTCAATTGTGCCCTTCTCTTTTTTTCCCTTATCGTTAAAGCCCTTATATTTAAAAATCAATGCCGTCCCTTATGATATTTACGATTTTTTGATACTCTGCCTGAATAGAAGCTAAAGAGTCATACTCTTGCACCTCTTCATAACCTGCCCTATAATAAATAAACTTGCCTTCACTTTCTAAGACGATAGGTGATATAGAGTCATTGGCACGTTTATGTAAAATAAAACACGCTTCTGTATACCCATCTGTAATGTCATGTGGTACAAATTCTTTTTCCTGAGCAAAACCTTTGACATCTAATGCGTAAGAAGTTACATCAGAAGAAGAAAAAAGATCTATACTGTCTTGATTTAATTCTCCATCTACCATAAGCTGACACTTACCACAAGGCTTAAAACAGACGATTTTTGCATCCATTAAAGAAAAGTTCTTGCGAAGATACTGAGGAAGTGTCCTTAATGAAAAAGAATCAATATCTTCTTTTTCGGGTGCTTTAAATGACGAGAGTGCCATGGCATAGACTATCCCAATAATAACGACTACAAGCATCAGTTCAATCAGTGAAAAAGCAGGTCTTGACTTCATCTTAAACTACCTCTCAATTTGTCGTATTCGTTTTATTATTATCCATCCTCAAAGCCGGAGGGATTATGTCAAGATATATATCATCAATACTCTTTGCCTTGAGGTAAATCAGATAGTGCCCTTTTTGTTCGTACACCTTAAAAAGTTCTACCTCATCAACAATATCATTAAACCGAAAAACCGCATCTATTGCATCGATCTTTTCAGTAGGGTGTTCTACTCTGCGCAGAGTCTCATTATCCCTATATATCTTATAGCTTACATACGGTCGACTCATATCATGTAGACTATTACTGCTTTGTATTATAATCATATCCGAGTCTTTCTGTGTATCCTTTCGCTGAAGCGAGTAAGCATTGATAAAATCATTATAGAGAAGCTTTAATACTTCTTCTCTTTTATCTACCTTCTTCGTTTTATGCAAAAGGCTTTGATTTGAACTTTGCAGCTGTGCTATGGATTGATACAAAAAACTGGTAATCAAAGAGAGTAAAACAATAGAGATCATCAATTCAATGAGAGTAAAAGCCTTCTTCACGGTTTTATCATCCTGTATACAGAATAGGTCTCATGTTCCATCTGGATGTTCTGTTTATACACTTCCAAACGAAAACCCTCAAAAATAGGTTTCAACTCACTGCTTTGATCTTCTATCATTTCTGATATATCTGAGGCATCTATACGTTCTACAAGCTCGGTATTTATTTTGACCTTGTGCTTCAAGCTTTTTCTCACAGTATCTTCATCTATATTAAACGGTTTGACTAAGGTATCAAAATAGGTATTTTTCGTTATCTTTTCAAGCTTTGACTCAAAAACTGCTATCAAAGGCCAATCAGAATGTTTGAACTTTTTTTGCATTTTACGACTTATCTCTGTACTATTTTGATGCATCTGTAAAAGGGAAAGACCAACGACAGAGATGAGCATAGCAGCTATCATGACTTCGATCAGGGTAAAAGCATGTCGCTCAGTAGTTTTCCCTCTCACTGTTGTATCCTACTTATGAGCTTTCATGAAGCCCGATTCTAATTGCCTCATCTAGAGATGTCTCTCCTTCAAGCAAGATCTCTTTTAGCTGCATAGGAATAGTTTTAAGTCCTGTACTGACACTGTACTGACGAATATCTATCTCGTTGGTACTTCGTTTAAGTAACTCCCGCAGTCCATCATCCATAATCAGCAACTCACCCAAGGCCTCACGTCCGCTGTACCCGCTGTACTCACATTTCGAACAGCCAACAGCCTTATATATCACAGCATCATCGGGAAGTCCGTACTCTGCGACATACGATTCCGCCGTTTCGTCTTCTTCTTTACACGAAGAACAAAGCTTTCTTACCAGTCTCTGTGCCAAGATTCCAAGAAGTGAAGAAGAGATCAAGAAAGGCTCAATCCCCATATCAGATAGACGGGTCAAGGTTGCCGCAGCTGAGTTTGTATGTAGTGTTGAAAAGACAAGGTGCCCCGTAAGCGCTGCACGTACCGCGATCTGAGCAGTCTCTTCATCACGTATCTCTCCGATCATAATCGTATCGGGATCTTGACGTAAGATAGAACGAAGAGCAGAAGCAAAGGTCAGCCCGACTTTTTCATTCACCTGTATCTGATTGATATTAGCCGCCTTGTACTCGACCGGATCTTCAACCGTAATGATATTTTGTTCCGGCGTCGCTACATATTGTAAAAATGAATGCAAGGTCGTTGTCTTACCTGAACCCGTCGGTCCTGTCACCAAAATAATCCCGTGGGAGGATTGCAGTACTTTTTCAAAACGGTTGACCATAGCTGTATTAAAACCTAAATCAACAAGAGGAGGAATCTGGTCACCTTGCATCAAGATACGCATAACCACGCGTTCTCCATAAAAGGTAGGCAAAACAGAGACCCTGACATCTACATTTTCACCCGCTATACGAACCTGAGTCCGACCATCTTGAGGAAGACGCTTTTCAGAGATATCAAGGTTTGATACAACCTTAATACGGCTGATTACAAGATCAATAATCTTTCTCTCCATATCCGCATTTTTGTGCAGTATCCCATCACTTCTAAAACGTACTTCGCCCTTACTCTCATGGGTCTCAATATGAATATCACTGACCTTTTTCTTTACGGCCTGATAAAAAAGTGCATTTACAAATTTGATAATCGGAGCTGACTCTTCGGAGGTCAGGATATCACTTGAGGTTCTCAAGAACTCATCTAAAGAGAGTTCTTCTTCATTAAAGTCATCCTCATGCTTCTCATCTTTCATCGAAGCGATCTCTCTGTCCGTTTTTGTTTCCAAGTATTTGTTATGAAGTCTGTCATACGAGACCTCATCCAAGATCACAACCTTAGCATCTATATCTAGCTTATTAAGATAATTTGTACTTTCGGCTAGTCTGTGTTCACTTAGTGCTGCAACAAGAGTCTCATCAATCCTACTAAACAGAAGATGATTTTTCAATGCAACATTAAAATCTACACCTTCCACTTCAGCCATGGGCAGGTTAGTGTTATGATAATACTCTTCCACGATCATTAGGCTACCTCAACTCTTTTATCTCTTAACTTATTCATCATTTTCATTTTCTGTGACTTCAGTACCGGTATTTAATCTCTCTTTGGCTGCATTTTCCACCTTTTCAAAAACCCTGCTGTTATACTGTTCTTGAATCTTGCCTAAAATACCGAGGTTTTCTTGAAGTGTAGAGAGACTTGCACTGTTGGTTACCACATAAGGTGTAATCACAATTGCCATGGATTGATTTCTGACCTTATCATCATTATGTGTAAACAGAGATCCAAGAAGAGGTATACTGCCTAAAAAAGGCACCTTAGTCTCAGAGGTAATAGTCTGATCCTTGGACAATCCACCGATAACAATCGTCTCACCATGGGCTAAGATAATCTGCGTCGTCACCTCTTGTTTTACCGTTTCAGGCTGTCCGTTCTCATCTGTACCTGTGACATCTTCTAAAATTGCCGTTACTTCCAAGGTCACCTTATCTGCAGATGACACCCGTGGTTTTACCTTCAGCGTCAAACCAACGTCTTCACGCTTGAAAGAACTTGAAACAGCTGCTGTTGAGCTTGAAGAGGCATTTGTCAATGTTCCTGTCTGAAAAGAGAGCGTTCTACCGACATAGATAGATGACTCTATGTTGTTAACACACAAAATAGAAGGTTCAGATATCGTCTTGGAGACACCATTGGTCTGTAGGAAATCCAATGTTGCACCAATAGCAAGCCCTTCTGAGATATCTCCAAGACTTGCGATTAGACCTGTCGCAAGAGCTGGGTCAACCGGTGCAATGGAAGCACCACCAAAATTAGCTGCTAACGTATACAGACCACTTGAGTTTGCCACTCCACCGTCTAAACCATATTTAATACCTAATGCTTCCGTGTCTTGATTGTCAAAGTCCATAATACGTGCTTTAACATAGACCTGATACTTCTCTCTATCAAGTACTTCAATCACCTTTACAAGAGACTTAATCGACACGGCCGGCCCGATTAAGATAATTGAGTTGATCTCTTCGTTCAAAGAGATGTCAGGTTTTAAGGTCGGGTCAGCATAGGTCTTTTTAGCGATAACTGCATCGAGTGTTTTCATGACATTAGCCGCACTCGAATTTTTAAGTGCGATAATCTCAACCCCTTCAGAACTGCTCTGATCTGACGAGTCCAAACGCTTGATATAGTTTTCAAGCTTTTTGATATTACTCTCTTTTCCAATAAGTACCAAGGAGTTAAGATCTGTGTTTTGCATAACCTTTACCACTTCACTTGGAACAGTCTGATTAAATATTGTCTTTGATATCTCTAATATCTCTTGATATACTGTAGTAATCTTAGCGTTTTTAACACTAATGATCTTTACCTCAAAACTGCGTTGACGCTGGATCTCATGAACTATTTTCTTCACGGTCTCAACATTTTTAGGGTAGTCGCTCAAAAGCATTACACCGCTCTCTTTGAGTGTGACCAGTTTTGCCGACTTTGAGATAAG
>Ga0316207_10004789_pt1 | contig 11542 bp, 9 predicted proteins | sample 6weekpyrite_MG_FD_204943 | JGI IMG/M metagenome (GOLD analysis project Ga0316207, IMG submission 204943) | Microbial mat bacterial communities from mineral coupon in-situ incubated in ocean water Damariscotta River, Maine, United States -... | ecosystem: Environmental > Aquatic > Marine >...
GGCTTCACGAAGCGCAGAGCATCCGCGGCAGCCCCCGCGCCGACCGTGGCGCCCTTCGCAAGGGGGCCCGCAGGCGTGAGCGGGAGCATGAACTCGACCATCATCCCCGTGGCCCACGGCTGGTTCGGGTAGCCCTTGTCCTCCCACTCCTTCACGTAGTTCGGCAGCTCCGTGAACTCGTCGGTTGCGTCCCGACCCTTGGCGATGGCCACCGCCACGTCCTGCCAGTAGTCCCCGGTCTGCTGCGCAGCTCGGGGGCCGGAGGTCGTGCGCGTGCTTGCCTGGAAGGGGCGTGGCAGCGTAGTGAACCCCGGCAGCGTGGCCTTCGCCACCGTCCCCGGCAGGTGCTCCTTCAGGGTCTGCTCCGCCCGATACGCGAAGTCGTTCTTGTCCAGCGGCTCCCCGTTCTCGTCGACCTCGTAGGTGGCCGCCTGCATGAGCGGCTCGGAGACGAACCGCCAGGGCGCGTTCAGCGCCCGGAGCCCCTGCGCGAGGCCCGACTCCACGACCCGCCCGCCGGGCCGGCGCGTCGTGAACGTGTCCGCCACGAGCTTCTCCCCAACGTCGCCCAGCGTCTGCCTGCGGTTCTCCACAAGCTCTGGCGCCAGGATGCGCACGTCCCGATTCCACATCCGTCGAGACAGCTCCGCCACCTCCGGGCCGTCGGCCTCGGTCTGCGGGTCCTCCATCTGGAGCTGCCGGCGGGCGCTCTCCGTGTACTTCGGTCGGAGCGCGAGCACCTTGGTGTGGAACGCCTTGCGTCCCTCCCTCTCACCCTCGCGCCGGGCACGCACGAGCCTCTTGGTGTGCTCCCTGTCGGCCTCCACATCCTCTCTGGTCACCTGGACCTGGGGCGCCAGCGCTGCAAGCACGGCTGCGGGGCCCTGCTTCTCCTGCACGTTGCCGACCCGCCGAGCGGCGCCGGAGGTGGTGCGGTTCTGGAGCAGCGCGCGAGACGCTTCGCGAGCCGCCTCGACCTCCGCAGCGCTGTAGCTGGTCCGCCGGTCCCCGAGCTGCTGCGCCCGGCGCTCCTTCGCCTCAGCGAACAGCTTGAGCGCGTCGCTCTGGATGGGTGCGCGGAACTGCGGCTGTCGCGGGGTGGTTCCTGGGAGGTTCGGCGGGCGGGCGCCGACCATCTCCCGCACAACGGGCTCCGGCGCCACGGGCGGGGGTGCCACGGGCGCCGGCTGGTTGGCGAGGTACCGCTGCTCCAGCTCCGCGGCCGGCTCGTCCCCGTACTTCCCTCGAACACGGTCGACATTTCGCTGCTGCTGCGGAGTCAGGGGCATTAGAACAGTCCTTCGGGGACCTCCACGTTGAGGCCGCCAGTGCTCGGTGGCGCCTGCGGCTTCTCCACAGGCTTCTCCACAGTAGCCTGTGGAGCGGGCAGCGTCGAGCGGTTGACCTCGTTCTGAAGGCTCATCACCCCTGTGAGGAGGGTGTCCCGGTCCTGCACGTTGCCGCCACGCATCTCGGCTGCGGTGCGCACGAGGTCCTCCGCCTTCAGGCTGCCGTCCCGCATCATTCGGTGGAGCTTCTCCGCGTCCGCGTCGGTCTTGACTCCCTTGCCACGAACAGCGCGCCACGCCGCCAGAGCCAGGGGCTTCTTGCTCTCCGGCACGTTCTCGTAGCCCGGCGGCAGGTCCGCAAGGGCGCGCTGCGTCCCCTCTCGGGTGACCGGCCTCGCGACCTGCTTCGCGGAGCCGAGCGCCGCAGTGCGCCCCGCCTGCTGGGCGGCACGCTCCTGAACGTGGCTCAGGAAGCCGCGGTCGAAGTAGCGGAGGCTGGCGTTGTCCACGGCCCCCGGCGTGGTGGTTGCGATGGCTCGGGCCCGACGGTAGGCGTCCATGTCCTCGGGCGTCAGCTCGCCGTCCTCGAAGGTTCCGTCCGCGAGAGCCCGCACGACCTTGTCGAACGCCTCGCTGTTGACGTAGGCGCGGACGAACTCCACGTCCTCGGCCTCCTGCGCAGCGGCAGCGGCGGCCTCCGGGCTCGCGGCCTCCTTCTCGCGCAGGAAGGCCAGCCGCTCCTCGTTCGCTCGGTTCGTAGCGGATGCACCTCCGCTCCCCCCTTGCGGGGCGCGCGCCTTCGCTGCCTCGATGTCCGCGGCGCGCTCGATGTCGATGGTGTCCCCGTCGAACGTCCCGGCCGGCACGTTGAGCGCGCCCGCAGCAGCCACGTCCGCGACCCGCGCATCCACGCCCGCGCTGACGAGCGATGCCGAGAGGTCTCGGGCCGCAACGCGGCGCTGATTGTCGGTCATGGCGGACGACGCCTTGAGGATGCCCTCGTCCGAGGACAGCATCGCCTGGAGCGCCCCGCTCAGGTCCCCCGTATCCGTGACCGACCGGAGCAGCGCGGGCATCCCCGCCTGAATCTTGCCCGACACCGCGGGCGGGACAGTCCAGTCGTCGCTCGCGAGCTGAGCGGACTCCATGCGCCGGTCCATGTCCGCAGCAGCCCCTCGCTGCGCCGTCGCCGTGAGCTGCGTGGCGGCCTTGATGAGTTCGAGCTTCTCCTTCGCCTCCTCAGCGGAGAGCCCCCCACGAGCGCCGAGGCGGGGGCTCGTCACCCGCGCCTCGTAGCTGTCGATGATGCCGTTCAGCTCGTTGATTCGGGCGTCGAAGTTCGTGATGCTCGCCTGGAGGAACCCGAGCTGCACGTCTCGGTGCTGCTCCAGCTCCTCTCGTCGCGCGTTGTAGTTGCGCTCCAGCGTCTCCACCTTGGTGGTCACGTAGTCGTCGTAGTAGTCGATTGCGGACTTCGGCATCTCAGACCCCCATCTGCTTGTTGAGCAGGTTGTACTCGCTGGTCTCCTGCTCGGAGGCTGCCGGGCCCTTCTCTTCGGCCTTCGCCCGGGTCTTCAGCTCGCCCCCAATGAGGCCGACCGTGGTGTCCAGCAGGGTGCTGGCTCCACCGAAGATGGCGCCGGAGACCTCCGCCCGGCGCTGCTGCCGCGCAAGCTCCAGCTCGGCAATCTCGTCACGCTGCTCCCGGGCGCGCTGGGCGTCCTCGGCTGCGATGACTGCCTCGACCTCGCGGGCGCTGCGCTCCTCCAGCGTCTGCGCTGCGATGGACCGGCGCATCACATCCGCGGGGGACGCGCCGACCGTGCCCGAGAGGAAGGACAGGTCTCGCTGCCGGGCCTCCTCCCGCTGTGCAGCCAGGGGCGCCGTGAGCTGCGCGCGACGCGCCTCAGCCTCCGAGCCGAGAAGGCCCAGGTCCCCGCGGGCAGCGAGGTCGAGCAGACCCCCCAGCCGGCTGCGCTGCCGCTGGCCGAACCCTGCGGTGGCGCGGAGCGTGTCCCCCACGGCGGTGCCCAGGCCGGCGCCGACGGTTGCGCCGGTCATGACTCGTGTGAGGTTTCGCGTTGTCGGTGGTGCCATGCAGGTCCCCTATCGGTAGTACGCCTCGACTGTCAAGCCCCACGATATCACGGAGCACTTGGCCGTGTCGGATGTTCCTGCGAAACCCAGCGCGAGGCGGCCCGGGGAGCGGTTCGCGAGCGCCACCTGCCCCCCCGTGTGGATGAACCTGTTGGCATCCACACGACCCCCCTCGTCCTTTCGCGCCCGCGTCGGCATGTTGGGGCCGTAGAACGTCCCGGTGCCCACACCTGCGTGCAGCCGGTGCTCTGCCCAGCCCACGTTGCCGTCCTGGTTGTCCCGCGTGGCGAGGTTGGCGTGCCACAGGATGAGCACGTCGGCGGCGCGGCGGAGGTCCAGCGCAATGGCCGTCCCCGGCAGAGCGCCCCAAATCTTGGTGGAGGTCCAGGTCCTGCTCGTGTATGACGAGATGAACGTGCCTCCGCCAGTCTCGAACGAGCCTTGCTGTCCCGCGTAGCTGCCGGACACGTGCTCGTAGAGGTTGAGCGTGGGCTCGTAGCGCCCCTGCATGAGGTGGCGCTTCTCCACCCACTGCCCGGTGGCGAGGTCCGCGTGCGGCACCTTGTGGGCGTAGAGCTTGAGCGCGTCCTCCGTGTCCTGAAGGTCGGCGGCAGTGATGATGTCCGTGCTCGCCCAGGTCTTCGGCGGGGTGAATGGCATCAGTCGCTCCTCATCAGCATGGAGACCGCGTCCACGGCGCCCACGTTCAGAATCTCGGTCCGCCACAGGTTTCCGCGAGGGCAGCCGCCCTTGAACGTGTGTGGGGTGGTCCGTGGGTGCGCCACGCCGAACAGCATGAACCGCACAGCGTAGATGGTCAGGTCGCCCCCACTGTGCAGGTAGTTCTGACTGCGCTTGTGCCGCCACCACGAGGACATATGCCATGCCTCGACGGCTGCCCCGCCCCAGGACGCGAGGGTCCGATACGTCGTGCCGTGGGGGATGACCAGGGTTCCGGGCATGTCGTCCGCGGCTCCTGTGAACGTGGCTCCGGAGACGCCGAAGTCCGTCTGATTCCCGAGGGTCGTCCAGGTCGTGAGCCCCGCGTCCGTAGCCACCTGCGGCCACACCATCCAGCAGGGCTCGTCCGCGAACTGGAACGGCGGGTTGGCCGGCGTCGTGCTGAAGCTGGTCATGACCCCAAAGTGTAGACGGAAGAGGTCCCCGTCCTCCAGCGTGAGCCCTCCCGGCCAGAGCAGCCGGCTTCCGGTCCCGTGCGCCAGCTCCTGGGCGTTGGCTCTGTCCCAATCCGTGGTGTTCCCGGCGTCCGCTGTGTATGCGGTGCCGACCGTCACGACGCCGTTGTCGACCTCGTTCACGTCCTTCACCAGCAGGCTGCCCGAGAGGTGGTCGATGTCGACCGCCTCGGCACGCACGTTGTCCGCACCGACCGCGGCCGTGCCTACAGCCACGAGGTTCGTGCGCGTGTTGAGCGTCACCTCCGTGACGACGGCGCCGGGCGCGAGCGGGGAGTAGAGGATGGTGCTCATCGGTGCCTCCCGATGTAGAGCAGGTGCCCCCCACCCTGGAACAGCTCGAACTCATCCTCGTTGACGCCGTCTCCGGAGCCTGGGGGGTTCGTCATGTAGGGCGGGCTCGTGGTGTATTCCACAGCCACCGTAGCCGACCCGGAAGCAACCGGCACCTCCGCCACGAGATTCACGTTGGCGTAGCTGTTGTAGACCTTGTGGGAGTCAGCGACGACGTTGCCGTTGACGAGCAGCCGCCAGCGGTGCCAAGCCACGTGGCCCGAGGACTTGATGGCGTCCCGGACGTGGTTCATCCAGACGAAGGTGGACCACTCCACGTGGAGGACTCCCGCGCTCAGCTCGGGGTTCACAGAGTGGAGCTGCCTCCACCCCCGCTGTCCTGTGCCGTACTGCTCCCCGTTGAGCGGAACCTGCTGCCATACGGGCGTTGGCGTGCCTGCGGGTCGGCCCGTATCCATCGTCGTCTCGCTGTATCCGACGTTGTGCACAGCGTTGTCCGCAAGCACTGCGGTCGTGATGCTGTTGCCGGGCAGCGCGGAGCGGTCAAGACCGCCGTTCATCCAGGCGATGAACCTCTCGAAGCACTGGTCCAGGGACACAGCCTCCAGCGTCTGCTTGTCCACAGGGTAGGAGCGGGTCCACGACTTCATGCCTTCCTCCCGCTCGACGTGCGTGCGCCGTTGACGATGTACTCCAGCTCGTAGCCCCTAACCGCTGCGGGCTCTGTCGTCACCACTCGGAACTGGAATCGCTCCGCGCCCTTCTGGTGCACGTCGAACTGCACCCGGACGTGGTTCTCGTCCTCGACCTTCGCCGTCCCGTCCAGCACTGCCGTCCCGAACGTCGCCAGGGCGCGACCCTCCGCGGGCATGAGCTGCCGGAGCTGGGTGGTCTGCCAGTCCAGGTCCGTGTCCTTCCGGTACTGCACCTGGATGCCGGCCCGGGTCGTGGCTCGAACCACGAGGGCCACGTGCTTGACCTCCGCCTTGCGGGCGGGGTCGGCGAAGTCGTGCCACCTGGACCGCAGCTCCGAGGTGTGCGGCGCGTTGTCGACAATGGCGTCCATCACGACGCTCTGGCCCGCTGTGCGCCGGCTGCTGATTACGAACAGCCCCGTCGGTGCTCCGATGCCTCCCGTGTTGTGCCCGAACAGGAAGTCCCCGAGGTACGTCGTGGAGAGCGCGCCCACAGGGAAGCCCTCGCGAATCGACCACGGGCTCTGCCCGAGGAGCAGCTTGTCCACAGAGAGCACGAGCCCGAGGCTGGGCTTGTCCGCCCCGTCCGCCGGCACGTAGCAGTGCCACTCCCGCCAGCGCGGGGAGTACGCGCTCGTCGCGCGGGCGAGCGCGTCCTCGTTGATGCGCCTGAGCGTCTTGGAGATGGGTGCGGACAGGTCCTTGAGCTGCACCTGCCCGCCGCCCTGCACGGAGCCCTGAAGCACCTTCACGCCGTCCGTGGTGAGCATCAGCACCCCCACCTCGGGGACGTTGTCCACAGCGTTGGGGGACAGCACACCCGCGAGCTGTACCAGGGGCTCGACGGCGAAGTCCCCGTAGGCCCCGCGGACCATGTCAATGCTTCGCTCCCGGAGCACGAGCAGCATGTTGTAGTAGGCGTACAGCCCCGTGCCGTCGCCACCCTCGCGCGAGCCGAGGCTGTAGTAGTCCAGAGCCCCGAACTGGTCGATGGCCCCGGGGCGGCTCCACACGAGGTCCGTCCCGTCCAGCAGGAAGAGGCAGTTCTTGAACCCTGCGGCGTGCTTCGCCCGGGGCATCGGCATGAGAATGGACTCGTCCGGGCTCGGCGCCTCGACGGACAGCGCAGCGTCAGAGCGCCAGGACCACCACAGCTTGTCCTCGTTGTTGGGGAGCTGCCCCTCGTAGAAGTAGGTGCTCCCGCCGTTGCGCGTGCGGTAGACGAGCCGGGCCACGGTTCCGGGCGGGCCCGTGGGCACCTCCATCGGGACAGTGAATCGAGAGCCGCTGTACGCACCCGCGCTCGGAGTGTCCCACACAATCTCGGGGGAGTCGTTGCTGAGCGGCGAGATGCCGCCCGCGTCGCTCAGGAACGCCACCTTCCAGGTGTACCTGTTCTCCTCCCCGCCCGTGTCGGAGCCGAGCCCGCCGTCCGCGGCGCCCTGCCACCACACACCCGCGACGTGCTCGTCGGGAGCCATCGAGTCGGGGGTTGTGTCCACACCCCAGGGTCGCGGGGGCGGGGGCTCGTAGCTCCAGCCTACGCCGTACAGCCGCACCGCGGGGGTGGTCGACGTGACGGGCCAGCCGCCGAAACGCACGACCTCGTTGTGTCCGTTGGTCATGACCAGCCAGTCGCCCATGGGCGCGAACATCGTGCCCGGCTCGCTCGGGCGAGGGACGGGTCGACCGCTCAGAAGCGGCACAGCTCGCGGAGAGGCGATGCCGCTCCAGTCGTCCAGCAGGTTGAGCGTCCCGTCGGTCTCGTAGAGGATGTGCTGCTGAGCCCCCTGGTGCTTGGACCACACGAAGAGGCTCGTCACCGGACCCCCGTTGGTGAATGGGGCGAAGTTGCCGCTGCCCGGCCAGAACCGCTCCCAGCCGAGCCCGTTGCTCCAGTCCCCAGTGGTCCGGTCGACGGTCATGTTGACCACGAGCGCGGCCCCCGTTGCACCCGGGAGCGCCCGCTCGTCCATTCCGCCAACGAGCGGCAGGTGCGCTCGTTGGCCCTTGTCGATGGTCGGCATGGCTCAGTTCCTGTCGAAGTATTCGGCGTTCAGGTAGCGGTCCACGCGCGAGCTGCGTCGCATCCCGCTGCCGCCCTTGACGATGGGCTTGGGCGCCTTGTCCAGGTGCCTCTGCGCCATCGCTCGGAACTGCCGGTGGACCTTCGCCGCGTAGGCGCGCGCCATCGTCGGGCTGTTCAGAGTCACCCACCCCTCGTCCATCAGGACGCGGTTGACGACGTACTCATGGAAGGGTCCCGGGATAGTCGGCGTGTCCGCATCCTCGACAAGCGGCTCCGGCCGGCGCCGGTACGTGAGCGTGAGCGTCATGTCCGCGTCCTGCCGAGGGTACAGCCGGAAGGTCTGATAGTTCCCGTCCTGCCGCGGGACTCGGTCGAGGAGCTGCCAGTTCGTGACCGGCAGCGCGGTGATTACCCGCGTTGTCACGCTCTCGTCGATGTTCTCCTCAAGGAGCCGGAAGCTGTGCGTCCCCGGCACGCTGAACCAGATGGCTCGCCGGATGCCGAGCGTTCTCGCGGTCCCGAGCGTCTCCAGCGTGATTGTGAGGGTCTTGTCCGTCGCGGTGGTCGTGACCGTCACAGGGGGCGTGGGCGCGCTGTGCCTGCCGTGCATGTCGTGGTGCGTCACCACGACCTTGATGTCCCCGACGGGCAGCGTGCCGCCTGCGGAGACCGCGACCGCGGGGGCCACGTGCCTCGGCGCGATGCTCACGTCGTCGCCCGGGACCCACATGCTGGGCGACCCCACCTGCGACAGGTCCAGGTTCCACTGCCTGTCAGAGCCGCGAGACAGCGGCTCGTGCTCGCCGTCTGTCGAGCCTGGGGAGACCCCGCTGCGGCGACCGATGCTGACGACCTGCTCGCAGTCCCCCGGCAGCGTGATGAAGCGCTGCTTCACCTTCGCCGCGCCGCCCGTCACGTTGTTGGGGTAGTTCTCCGCGAGCCGGAGAACGGTGGTCGAGACCACGTCCAGAATGTAGTGGTCGACCCCCTCCAGCTCGATGAGCTGCCCCTGCATCCAGTCCGCGAAGACGCCCAGGCCGGAGGCGTCGTTGACGTTCGGTGTCCCCGCCACGATAGTCGCGGACACGACGACATCGCCGTACACCGCGAGCTTCGACTCCCGGGTCGCGAAGTTCCACGCCTCTGCGCTGAAGACCTCGTTCTGCGCCTCGTTCAGGTGCCCGAGCATCTCCTCCCGGTGCGCATCCGTGCCCGGGTCGTAGGTCGTCTTCTGCGCAATGCGCTTGAGCATCTCGAACACGTTCATGTTGACACCGTACCACGAAGGCGCCCCCCTTGCCAGAAGCCAGAGCAAGAGGGGCGCGGGGTGCCGCGGGGGTATCAGCCCGTTGGCAGAGGGTGGAAGACTACCGGGTCATGACGATGGGCACGTTCTCCGCGCCTGCACCGCCCGTGTCCGCGGCGAGCGAGACGCAGACCGCGGTGCCCGTGGCGGTGAGGATGGTCAGCTCACCGCTGGCGCCCGTCATGAGCAGGGCGCCAGCGGTGGCGGTTCCGTCGGTGCGCGCGCCCTCCATGTAGCCGTCCTCCGAGACGCGGACCTTGTCACCGGACACGCAGTCCTCCAGCACGATACCCACGAAGTGGGTGCCGGCGCCGCCCTGGACGACGTAGTTGGCTCGGTCCTCGCCGGTCTGCGAGGTGTCGTAGGTGACGTGCTCACCGGCAGAGATGGTGCCTCCGGCGATGTAGTCCTTGATGCGGGCGAACTTGCTGACGGTCAGCGCGGAGTCGATGTCGTTGCGGTTGTCGACGAGGTCGAGGGGCATGTTGCTCTCCAGAGCTTGAGATTCGGGAAGGGGTTGCGGGGAGAGCGGTGTGGTCCGCTCTCCCCTGGGGACTACGCCTCGGCGTTGATGACCACGCAGTGGCCGGCGAGGTGGTACGGCGCCATCTGCATGGCGACGAAGAGGCGCGCGCCGTAGGCGAACTGGCCCTCCATCTCGCGGAGAGCACCCAGCTCCCACTCACCCTCGGTGTCGAAGTAGAGGCGGAGCAGCGCGCTGTTCAGCATGTACATCGAGACCTTGTCGGAGCCGCCCGCGACGGTGAAGCCGAGGTTCGGGTTCACGACGAGGGGGACGCCGGAGAAGTCGAGGGCGAGCTTGCCGCCGTCGAGGCGGAACTCCTTGGCCGCCATGTACCGCTCATCGTCCCGCAGGCTCTCCTTGTACCGGAGGTACGAGGCGGGCGAGGCGTGGATGATGTCGATGTCGCCCTCGGGGGCGTAGAGCTGCGTCTGCACGACGCCCTCTGCCATCTTGGTCTCACCGTTGGCGGCGAAGTTGCCGGCAACGTCGACGAGCTGGTTCTGCCAGGACTCCGAGTAGGTCGCCTTGCTCAGCGTGCCGACCACGTTGGTCTGCGACCCGTAGGCGGCGTTCTCGAACCAGCCCTCGGTGCGCGTCCCGAACCCGTTCATGGTCTCCAGGTCGGTCAGGATGGTGGAGCTGGCCGCGATGAGCTGCTTCTCAACCTCCTTCATGAGCATCTGCCGCATGCTCTTGAGCCGAATCTCGTAGATGCGGTTCTGCGCCTGGGGTCCCTTGTTCCGGGTCTTCTCCTTGTGCGTGATGGCGACGGTCCCGACGAAGTCGGCCCACTCGTGCTTGGACAGCCGGGTCGGGTCCTTCACGTTGAAGGGCGTCTTCTCGTTGCCGTTGGAGAGCTGGATGATTTCGCCGTGCTCGGCGAGCAGGACGGGGTTCTCGACGCGCTGGCCGCCCGCGATGCGTTCGATGAGCCCGTTGGCCTGGGCCTGCGAGATGAACGGCGTCTTGCGGTAGAGCTGGTCCGTGATGCGCTTGTTGAGCACCTGGAGGGTCGTGGACTGGAGGTCGTGTGCGGTGGGCATCGTGTTGCCGCTCCGTGTGAGGGTCTGCTGTTCCTGGTTCGGGTGGCGTATCCCTCACGGGGGCCGGGCAACCCCGCCGCGCGTGTCCGTTATCCGGGGCGCTCTGGAGTTGTCCACAGACTATTCCACAGCCTGTGGACTGTCAAGCGCTTTTCTTCAGGTATTCTGCGCGCGCTCCAACATCGCGTAGATGTCGTTCGCGCTGAGCGTCTCCTTGGAGTTCACGAGGTCCGTCGCGAGGTCCGGCTGCACGCCGCTGCGCCCCCCGGAGAGCTTCAGCCCCCGCTTGCGGACGGCCTCCTCGATGGCTGCCGTGTTCGCCTTCGAGGTCTTCAGCTCGCCCTGGACCTGTGCCAGCTTGACGATGGCGTAGGCGGCCTTCGCCCCCATGTCCTGCTCGGTCATGACCGTCTTCACAGCCTGCCGGAACTCGGCGTTCTCGGGCTTGTTCGCCATCTCCGGAGCCTCGGTCTCGACCCAGGACGTGTACGCCTCCTGCGCCGCGGAGAGCTGACGCGCCTCCTCCATCGGCTTCAGGAGCGCCTGGAGCTTGGCCGCGACCTTGGCCTCGATGGCCGCCTCCACCGACTTCGGGTCCCACAGGTCGAGGTCTCCGCTGCCGGCCTCCGCCGCCTTCTTGAGCGACGCAGCCGTGTCCGAGCCGAGCAGCGCGGCGAGAAGGCTCTCGGCCTCCTTCACCTTGGCGGACGACTCCTGGCTCGTGCGCGTGGCCTGGGCGCGCAGCGAGCGCATCAGGTTGTAGGCGTCGGGGTCCTTCTCCTTGAGCCGGGCGAGCGTCGCGTCGAAGCCGGGGCGCTTCTTCTGCGCCTCGAACTTCGCCTGCTCCGCCTTCTCCTCTTCGCTGAGCTGGAGCTTCAGCAGCTCCGCCACCTTCGCGTCGTCGTCGAGCTTGTCGTTGTTCATGATGTCGGCCATGCGCTGGTCGACATCCGGGCCGTTCACCAGAGCTTCGGCCTCCAGGGCTGCGGACTCCACACTGGTGTCGACAACACCATCAGCGGCATCACCACCGCCAGCGTCGCCAGTCGAAGCATCGCCGGAAGCCG
>Ga0316207_10004790_pt1 | contig 11541 bp, 9 predicted proteins | sample 6weekpyrite_MG_FD_204943 | JGI IMG/M metagenome (GOLD analysis project Ga0316207, IMG submission 204943) | Microbial mat bacterial communities from mineral coupon in-situ incubated in ocean water Damariscotta River, Maine, United States -... | ecosystem: Environmental > Aquatic > Marine >...
ACTGTGACACTCTGTTGCCTATGGCCAACTATTATCAACACAGCCGTGGGTGTAGCGGGTGTCGATAAAGATTTAATCAATGTTAGTCGTGTACTACGTCTTAGCTGGTGGACGAAGACAGTTAAGATCGTTCTTCCCTCATCAATTCCAATGATGTTCACAGGTTTGCGCTTGTCTCTTGGCATCGGTTGGATGGTACTCATTGCAGCAGAAATGCTGGCTCAAAACCCAGGACTTGGAAAATTCGTCTGGGACGAATTCCAAAACGGTAGCTCCAATTCACTAGCACGCATCATGGTAGCGGTCATAGCAATCGGTGCCATTGGTTTTCTACTCGACCGCAGCATGCTATGGCTACAAAAAATGGTCAGCTGGGATAAAAATGCAATCCTTCGTTAAACCTAATTTAATTTAAAGACGGAAGAAACAATGAATAAATATCTTGAAATTGATCATATCGGTATCACCTTTCCAACTGATAGTGGTCCTCTAACTGTACTCGATGGTGTTAACCTTAAACTCGATCAGGGTGAATTTGTCTCCCTGATCGGCCATTCTGGCTGTGGCAAATCCACAGTACTCAATATTGTAGCGGGACTGCTACAGGCAACTGAAGGGGGTGTTGTTCTTGAATCCAAAGAAGTTGACCAACCAGGCCCTGATCGTGCCGTGGTCTTCCAGCATCATTCTCTGATGCCTTGGCTTTCCGTTTATGACAATGTACGTTTGGCTGTTGATCAGGTTTTCAAAAAAACTAAAACCAAACAAGAACGCCACGAATGGACCTTGCATAACCTGGAACTGGTACATATGAGCCATGCACTAAGTCGTAAACCTGACGAAATCTCAGGCGGCATGAAACAACGTGTCGGTATTGCACGCGCCTTGGCCATGGAACCAAAGGTATTATTAATGGATGAACCTTTTGGTGCTCTCGATTCCCTAACACGGACTCACATGCAAGACAGTCTTATGGAAATTCAAGCTCGCTTGAACAATACCGTAATAATGATTACACATGATGTTGACGAAGCTGTCCTACTGTCTGATCGCATCGTTATGATGACTAACGGCCCCAAAGCAAAAATTGGAGAAATTTTAAATATTGAATTACCTCGCCCGCGTGATCGTCTCGCATTAGCAGAAAATCCAACTTACAATCATTACCGTGCAGAAGTCGTACGTTTCCTACATGAACGTCATTTGCAAAAAACGCAGAATAACGACGACAGCAACAATGTCTCTGAGAAAACCGAAGAACCGGAGGATGCTATCGTGCGTCTGGTGAGTTAGAATCTAAAAATACAAGATTCTTGCGGTAGTGTGTAGAACATGAGTGTACTTGATGAACAATCCATTTTTACCACAATGCGGCAAAATGGCCCCTTCGCTGTTACTGATAACATTTCGCTACATACCCCCTTCTCTCAACGAGATTGGGTGCACGCATTACGTGCTGACGAAGTTCAAACATCCAAGTACCGCGCAATACGTTCACAAATATTCAACCTGCTAAATGTCAATCAATTCTCTGACATTAATGACTTGATTGAGGATAAAAAACTTAGAGATGAACATCGCATACAGGCGCATTTGCTGTTAGGGAATTTATTTAATATTGATGCTGGACCGCGCGAAACCAGCATAAAATTAAGCGAGTTTTCCACCACTGCTGATTCAGTGATTGATTACCTGCGCAATAAAGTCCTTGCAACACATGCCGCGCACATCGAAATCAGTAATGAAGTTAGTGCTATTAACGATCCTGTCGATTTACTATTGCTATTTTTCGATAACCGCTATCACAAAAAGGTTCGATTTGAAGCCAAACGAAAACTGGTTCTAATGAACCTTGCCGGTGCTATCGATCAACAAGAAAGACGTGTTGATATTGAAGTAAGATTTGCTGAATTCATCAACTTTCTGAATGACCACGCCTGGTCGCCCGGCCTGAAACGGGGCGAACACCAACTCGCCTATCTTCTAAGTGAGCATGCAGATAACGACTACGCCTGCCAAAAAGTCGATGTTATCGACTCAGCGACTGCCACAACACTAACACTCGCGCCTAACCAAAGGCTCACCTTGCTTAAACGCAGACTATTTCGTTCTGGAACAAAAGAGATCCCCATTTACGTCTCAGTTCGAAAGAAAAATTCTGCGGCAAAAGTCATTAAGCTATTACGTAAAAATGAAAAAAATCCCGTTGTTGCCGTCGATGATGAATTAGGCTTAATGGCTGTACTAGACAGTCGCAACGACGTTAAACGATTCGTTGAACACCTTGGTGAATCCGCTGCACGCGCTGGTATATTAATGACCCTTGAAGATATTTCCGACACGCTGACGGGTGGAAGCTATGCAGCGCAGTCCACGGGAAGCAGCAGTGCAACGGCCATGTTAAAATTTTTCGCGCGTCTCGGTGACACCCGGGTGGAATTTATTATTCATACCAACCAGTCTTACCTTGACTACCATCTACGTCATGGCGTTTCTCATGACGAATACGAAGTGCGACGACTCTTTGATTCAGGCGTTGCTGAATTCCTGTTTCCAGAAGATATCTATCAGCTTGATATGACTGAGATACGTCAACAGCAAATGGAACGGTTTCGGCAAAGAGATGTTTAACTTTATTCGTAAACGTATCTATTAGCCTTATATAACAGGCTTATTCCCACTCTATGGTTGCCGGCGGTTTCGAAGATATGTCATAAGCAACACGCGAGATACCGGTTACTTCATTGATTATACGACTCGATACTGTTTCTAAGAAATCGTAAGGAAGGTGCGCCCAACGTGCCGTCATAAAATCAATGGTTTCAACTGCTCGCAACGAAACTACATATTGATAGCGGCGACCATCACCGGTAACACCCACTGATTTTACTGGCAAGAATACGGTAAAGGCTTGACTGACCGTTTCATAAAGGTCGTTGGCATGCAGTTCTTCAATAAAAATATTATCTGCCAGCCGCAAAATATCTGCGTATTCTTTTTTAACTTCACCCAGAATACGTACACCTAAACCTGGCCCAGGGAATGGGTGGCGATAAACCATGTCATAGGGCAACCCCAGCTCAACACCGAGTTTACGGACTTCGTCTTTGAAGAGTTCGCGTAATGGTTCGCAAAGTTTTAACTTCATGTAGTCCGGCAATCCGCCGACATTATGGTGTGATTTAATTAAATGCGCTTTACCGGTTTTTGCGCCGGCTGATTCAATCACATCCGGATAAATCGTACCTTGTGCGAGCCATTTAGCATTTTTTAATTTGTTTGATTCTTCTTCAAAAATATCAACAAACAAATTACCGATAATTTTTCGTTTAGCTTCAGGGTCATCGACACCTTTTAATGCTTCAAGAAAACGATCTTCGGCATCGACACGAATAACTTTAACGCCCATGTGTTCGGCAAAAGTTGCCATGACCTGATCGCCTTCATTAAGACGTAACAAACCATTATCAACAAACACACAAGTTAGGTTTTTACCAATGGCCTTATGCAATAAGGCCGCCACCACGGACGAATCAACACCGCCCGATAACCCTAAAATAACTTCATCATCGCCAACTGCCTTGCGCACAGTTTCAATGCTATCGCTGACAATATTATCGGCTGTCCATAAACCGGCGCAGTCACAAATATCATGCACAAAACGATTTATGATTCGTTCACCCTGATGGGTATGTGTCACTTCAGGATGAAATTGCAAACCATAAAAACGGCGCGACTCATCGGCCATGCCCGCAATCGGCGCACTTTCAGTTGAGCACATTAAGTCAAATCCATCAGGCAACTCAACGACCTTATCACCATGACTCATCCAGACATCAAGTAGTCCATAACCTTCTTTGGTTTGGTGATCTTCAATGTCTTTTAATAATTCGGTATGGCCACGTGCGCGCACTTGCGCGTAACCGTATTCATGCATATCAGCCGACTCAACACGACCGCCTAATTGGGCAGCCATCGTTTGCATGCCATAACAAATGCCTAGTACAGGCACACCCATATCAAATACACATTTATGTGCACGAGGTGACTCACCTTCTGTGACCGTCTCCGGACCACCCGATAGGATAATACCTTTAGGATTAAAATCAGTGATCGCTGATTCTTCAACGTCGTAAGGATAAATTTCACTGTAAACGCCTGCTTCACGCACACGGCGCGCAATCAATTGCGTGTACTGAGAACCAAAATCGAGAATCAATATACGATCAGCATGAATATTCGTCATGGAAAAACCTGTTTAACTGGAAATAAAAAAAGCGGGTTATTTTTCATAACCCGCCTTGGCAATATTAACTTGAACGATAGTTGGGTGCTTCTTTAGTGATGGTCACATCATGAACATGACTTTCACTCATTCCGGCACTGGTCACACGCACAAACTCGGGCTTGGTACGCATTTCGTCCATATTGGCACAACCGGTGTAACCCATGCTGGCACGAATACCGCCCACCATTTGATGAAGAATCGCCAATACCGAGCCCTTATAAGGCACACGCCCTTCAATACCTTCAGGCACCAATTTATCTTGATCCGAGCTTTCCTGAAAATAACGATCACTCGAGCCATCTTTCTGCGCCATCGCACCCAATGAGCCCATGCCACGATATGATTTGTATGAACGTCCCTGATACAGCTCAACCTCACCTGGTGCTTCTTCAGTACCGGCAAACATGCTCCCCATCATCACGCTGTAAGCGCCCGCCGCTAATGCTTTTGCGACATCACCCGAGAAACGCACACCACCATCTGCAATCAATGGAATACCATCTTTTGCCAGCGCTTTCGCCACATTAGTAACGGCCGTAATCTGTGGTACACCAATACCGGTCACAATACGTGTGGTACAGATTGAACCAGGACCAATACCTACTTTCACTGCATCAGCACCTGCATCACGTAGAGCTTCTGCTGCCGCAGCGGTGGCAATATTGCCGCCAATCACCTGCACATCCGGGAATTGCTGTTTCACCCAGCGAACTTTGTCGATAACACCCTGAGAATGACCATGCGCGGTATCCACCACGATCACATCAACACCGGCTTCAACCAGTGCTGTCACGCGTTCATCGTCGATTGATGTGCCAACCGCTGCTCCCACACGCAAACTACCCTGGTCGTCCTTACAGGCCAGCGGCTTTTCGGTGGCTTTTTGAATATCTTTAACGGTGATCAAACCACGTAACTGGAACTTCTCATTAACTACCAACAATCTTTCAATACGGTGCTTTTGCAATAAGCTGATAATTTCATCCTTATCAGCGCCCTCTTGCACTGTCACCAGCTTGTCTTTTGGGGTCATTACCTCGGTAACGGGCGCGCTATAACGGGTTTCAAAGCGAATATCGCGATTCGTCACAATACCAACCAAATCCCCGTTATCGATAACCGGCACACCTGAAATCTTGTTTTTTCTAGTTAAATCAAGAAGTTCACCAATCGTTGTTGACGGCGACACGGTAATCGGGTCTTTAATAACACCACTTTCAAACTTTTTAACCTGATGCACCTCGGCAGCCTGCTGCTCAACCGTCAGGTTCTTATGAATAATACCCATACCACCTTCCTGAGCCATGGCTATCGCCAGACGGGCTTCAGTGACCGTATCCATGGCCGCTGAGACCAAGGGCATGTTCAAGGTAATATCGCGGGTCAGGCGCGTTGCGAGGCTTACTTCTTTCGGCAATACCGTAGAGTGCGCAGGCAGGAGCAAAACGTCGTCAAAAGTGAGGGCTTCTTCAATAATCCGCATACGAGGCTTCCATTTGTCGGGCTGGCCAGAGGTGGCCAGTTAATTAGCAGATAATTATAGAGATTGACGCGGGCGGGGTAAACTAGATAGCCTATGTAAATGGTCAGAACATGTGAGATAGCTGTCGACTCAGGCCGAATATAAGCATATATTTAACCGACAGCATGAATTAATAATTATTAATACAATAACAATGCACTTCCGGAGGAGAATTACCCATGAAGAAAATTGCACTAATCGCCGCAGCCGCTTGTCTAGCAGTATCAGGCGCTACATTTGCTGATGGTCACGGTAATAAAGCTAAAGGCCCAAGCAAAAAAGACGTTGCTGCCGCTATCCAGGCTGCTGTTAAATCAGTTGAAGCAGCTAAAAAGGTTCGTGGCGAATGGCGTGATAGCTACAAGTTCCTTGGTAAAGCGAAAAAGGCTTACCACAAGGGCGACATGAAAACAGCAATGAAGCTGGCTAAGAAAGTAGAACGCCAAGGTAAAATGGGCAAAGCTCAAGCTATCGCTGAAAAGAATGCAGGGATTTCAAGCAGCATCAAAAACTAATCTGTTTTGATATAGCTTGATAAAAGGCCGGCATTTGCCGGCCTTTTTGTTTTATTGGATGCTCGACTCCCCTGCCTGATACACTGTCGACATGGAAGATTACGAAATAGAACAACCACAACGTGAGATTTTATCCGTTTCTCAACTGACCAGTGGCGTACGTCGGACACTGGAACAAAACTTTCCGCTGAGCTGGGTAGAAGGTGAAATATCTAACCTCGCCAGCCCCGCCTCAGGGCATATTTATTTTTCATTAAAAGATCCCAATGCACAGGTGCGTTGTGCCATGTTCAAAATGCGTCGTCGTTTACTCGACTTTGAGCCGGAAAATGGCATGCAGGTATTAGTGCGAGCCAAAGTCGGTTTGTATGAGGCACGTGGTGATTTTCAACTCATTATCGAGCATATGGAAGAAGCCGGCGATGGAGCAATGCGACGAGAATACGAAGCACTCAAGCGTCGCCTGCGCAATGAAGGTTTGTTTGAAGCACAGCATAAACAAACTTTACCGAAGCTCCCCTCACAAATTGGGATTATCACTTCACCAACCGGGGCCGCTGTTCACGATATGTTAACGGTATTAAAACGGCGCTTCCCGAGTATTCCGGTACTTATTTACCCGGTTCCCGTTCAAGGAGAAGTCGCTGCCGGCAAGATCTCGAAAATGATCAAGCTCGCCAATACGCGCAATGAATGTGATGTACTGATTATTGGCCGTGGCGGTGGTTCGCTAGAAGACCTCTGGGCATTTAATGACGAACATCTGGCTCACACTATTTTTAATAGCAAAATTCCGATCGTCAGTGCCGTCGGTCATGAAGTTGATTTTACAATCGCTGATTTTGTTGCGGATGTGCGTGCTCCCACACCTTCTGCAGCAGCAGAATTGCTCAGCCCAGATCGTCATGAGTGGTTACAACAACTCACCTCTTTAAATCGCCGACTGGTATCCACGATGCAAAACCAGCTTAGTCAACATGCACAACGTATGGATTGGCTAACTCAACGCATTGCATCACCACAACAGCGTTTGCAACAAGCCAACTTACATATCAACGCATTGCAGCAACGCTTATTTGCAACACAAAAAAGTCAGCAACAGCAACGTATCAGTCGGTGTGACGTTCTGCATTCAACATTGTTACGACATAACCCGCTACAGCGTATTAATAGCGATCAACAACGTCTGGTGTTACTGAGAAACAAACTACATCAATCCATGCAACGAACACTACAAAAACATAATGAACGTTTATCCTTACTAAGCAACACGCTGGATGCTGTCAGCCCTTTGGCAACACTAGGCCGCGGCTACTCAATTGCGCGTCGTGTTGATACCGGGGAACTGATTCGCGATGCTGCTGCCGTAAATGAGGGGATGGAAATTGAAACGCGCCTAGAAAAAGGTCGTCTGTTATGCACAGTGAAAGAGAGCCAAAAAGACACATGAATATTTTACGCTTACCTATTTTAGTTTTATTACTGATACTAAGCAGTGTTACCCATGCATTGCCAACCCATAGTGCAATACCGGGTGGTGTTGCCATTATTACTCTGGATAAATCTGAACCACGAAAAAGACCTGTCGTCACTTATAACAAACACCGTGTAATGGTTGTTCGTGATAAAGACAACTGGGTTGCCGTGGTAGGAATTGGCTTAACTGCAAAAACGGGTCGCCACTCTATTAAAATCAAATCAAGCGGCGAAATCCCCTATACCAAGCATTTTACGGTTAAACCTAAGAAATATAAGACTCAACACCTTACCATTAAAAATAAACGTAAAGTAAACCCTTATGCAAAAGATCTTGATCGCATTTACGCCGATAAAAAAGAAATCCTCGGTGCACTTAAACACTGGAGTGATAAAGACACGATAACACCAAACTTTATTTTGCCAGTCAAAGGTCCGTTTAGCAGTCCGTTTGGTTTAAGACGTTTTTTTAATAATCAACCACGCAAACCACATAGCGGTCTCGATATTGCTGCGGCACAAGGCACACCGTTAGTTGCACCGGCTGATGGCACGGTTATTGAAACTGGTGACTATTTCTTTAATGGCAATTCGGTAATGATCGACCATGGCCAGGGCTTGATCACCATGTACTCCCATATGCACGAAATAAATGTTAAACCCGGGCAGATATTAAAACGTGGCGATAAGTTTGGAACAGTTGGCAAAACAGGTCGCGTCACCGGCGCTCACCTTCACTGGACAGTGAGTCTTAATAATCAGCGCGTTGATCCAAACCTGTTTCTAAGCGAAACAAAAAACAAAGAGTAGTTTTATTCTTCAATAATTAATAAAGGTGCCGGACAATCCAATATTTCAGAAATAGCTCGATATAGCTCTGCTTCTTTTACACTGATCTTGCCATCTGCCGTTAAGGTGGCGGCACAGGCCTTAAGTAAGTCACTTTTTTCCAAAGGCACTAAGTTTGAGAGTTTTTCCAATGCGGCCTCAAGTTTAATGAAACTTATCTCGTCCTCATTAACTAATGAAATGTCTGTACCAGCTATGTGCTGTTTTGCTTCATCAAATGCCTGCTGGCTTGTTAAATTATGCTGCGCATCGATTTGCGCCATGACTGATATTAACAAGGCTATTTCATTTTCCAGTTGCTTCTTCGTTAAATATTGTCGAGCTCCCACAGGGACTTTTTCAAACACACGTTGCAGATGATGGAAAACCAGTTGCTTTAAAATCCATTCAAACAAACTAATACGGCCGTCCAGCTCTATTAAGCGTTCGACTATACTTTTAAAGAGTTCGTATTGGGGAACTGATAGTTGACGCAAGGAAGGTAACGCCAATTCAATTAATGGCAAACGCATGTCTACCGTCAATTCACCACGCGCTGTCAGTAACTCCATTACTTGCTGAGGAACACCTGAATCAGCATTATATTCAATGTGCGATAACTGTCGGCTAGCAATGTCTTCATCCACATCATCAATCAATAGCGCATAAATAACCGCCCTCGCCCCATAGGGTTCACGAACAGCCTTGGCGAAAATTGCCGGTAAATTGTCGAGCAAATTAATTGCGGCCTGAAGATGAACATGCCCGGCCTGCCCGGTTTGATTTAATTGTTCTGCTCCGGCAAGAATCACCGCGGCGGTGGCTGCCACAGTGCGTTTGTGCTGTTCTTGTTTTGATGCCTGCTCTGCTTTTGAAGAAGCAGGTTTTGTTTTAGGTTTATTCGCAACAAACTTTCCATCCCATGATGGCTTAACGCGTCTAATTCGTTCTTCTAATGGTGGGTGGGTGGCAAACAATCCGGAGTAAAAACTATTCATGCCTGCGCCAAACAAACAGTGACTGATTTCAGATACTTCCGGGTTTTCAATATTAGAACCGTATTGGCTTGCACCAATATTAATCAACGCACCAGAGATGCCATCAGGGTTGCGGGTAAACTGAACCGCAGACGCATCGGCAAGAAATTCGCGCTGTCGACTAACTGCCGCCTTAATCATGTTGCCAAAAAACGTGCCGGCATAACCAATAACTACCAAACCAAGTCCAAGCCCTGCCATCGCCGCGCCATTCTTTCTACTATGAGCACCCGAACGCATCATGTAATAACCAATAATGCCGAGCACTAAAATGCCATGTAACACACCAATTAGGCGAATATTTAGGCGCATATCACCATTGTGAATATGACTAAACTCGTGTGCAATCACGCCCTGTAGTTGCTCGCGATCCAGTGTTTCGATGGTGCCACGTGTAACACCAATCACCGCATCACTGGGCGTAAAACCGGCAGCAAAAGCATTGATGCCCGATTCTTCTAACAAATAAACAGGCGGCACCGGTGTGCCTGAAGCAATCGCCATTTCTTCAACGACATTGAGAACTTTTTGCTGATCTGGGTTATTACTGCCATGTGAAAGTAGTTTCCCACCAAGCATCTCGGCAACCGCCGTGCCACCAGAAGATAAATTGCTAATTTTATAAACACTACCAATAAAAATGACCACCAACACAACAGCACTGATACTGGCAATAATCTGCCAGTTAATCATCACTGCTGAACCTGTGGTTCTTTCTATCTCGGTGCCGATAAACCCAAATAAAAACATCACCAGAAGGTTAGTCATGGCGATGAGCGAGACAACGGCAAGGCCAAATAAAAAAATCAGTTTACGCGTACTAGTACGCGCTTGCTGTTGATGCTCGAAAAAATTCATGCGTTACTAAGAAAAAAATTAAAAGGATACTTTAGGTGCTTCCTGAATCTCGGCACTGTCTTCAAATTCAAGTAAGCTGGCATCTTGTGCATGACCGAATGGCCCTGCCACCATATTCTGTGGAAAAGATTGCTTGTAAGTATTGTAAGCCATAATTTGATCGTTAAATGACTGTCTGGCAAAGGCAACTTTGTTTTCCGTCGTGGACAATTCTTCACTCAACTGCATCATGTTTTCATTGGCTTTAATATCAGGATAGGCTTCCATGAGCATACTAAACTTACCCATTGCGCCGGTAAGATTTGCTTCCGCACCAACAAGATTTTTCATGGCATCAGCATTGCCCGGATTATTAGCCAATGCCTCTAACCCTGCTGAAGCACTATTACGCGCAGAGATGACTGCTTCAAGCGTTTCACGTTCATGCTTCATGAAACCTTTTGCGGTTTCAATTAAATTCGGAATCAGATCGTAACGACGTTTTAACTGTATTTCTATTTGTGAGAATGCATTTTCATAGCGGTTTTTAAGTGTAACCAGCTGATTAAAAATACCGATAAAGTAAAAAACGATGAGTGCAAGAACGACCAGTGAGACAATAGTTGAGATTTCCATTTCGACCACCTTAGTTTTTATTAATTAGCTCAGATATGGTGTCAACTTTAACAATTTCAAGCTGATAACAAGAAACAAGTTTTAATCGTCCTCATCGGGCGGTACAACTTTCATTATTTCTTCTATCGTTGTTAAGCCCTTGGCGACTTTATTGGCACCAGAAATTCTTAATCTTGTCATACCTTGCTTGACAGCCATGTCTCTTATTTCAACACTGCTGGTATCGTTACCCACTTGTTTGCGCAAGTTTTGATCGAAAATAATAAGCTCATAAATACCCATTCGCCCCAAATAACCGGTGTGGCGACACTCTTCACAACCTACGGCTTTATGAAAATTCATTGTGCCGGCAACATTCCAGGGAGCAATCAAACCTTTCCAAACAGCTTCATCAATTTCTGT
>Ga0316207_10004791_pt1 | contig 11538 bp, 5 predicted proteins | sample 6weekpyrite_MG_FD_204943 | JGI IMG/M metagenome (GOLD analysis project Ga0316207, IMG submission 204943) | Microbial mat bacterial communities from mineral coupon in-situ incubated in ocean water Damariscotta River, Maine, United States -... | ecosystem: Environmental > Aquatic > Marine >...
AAATATATCAGCATCTTCTTTAAACGTTACGGCCCCCTGTGCACGCAAGTAAGCTTTACCTTTTTTAAGATAAGAATCTAGCAATAGCTTTTCACAACTCAATACATAGGTAAACTCAACTGATTCTCGCCAATTAAATCCATCTATAATAAGGTTATTACCATCACGTGATACTTTAGGACTTGTATAGCTATTGATTTCTTCATCAAAAGCTTTATCCGCCATAATCCACGGATTGCCTTCCCCATTTATACGAATTAATGGTATAACCCTGACCGCTTCATCAAATAATGGGTCAGTGGTATCAGTGGCCGCATTACTGACCAAAAATTCTTTTTGAACCATCATGGCTTCGCCCTGACGTTCTTTGCTAAGATTGTAGGAAAACTCATTCGGCAGGTCGTCGTTGATAAGCTCTAACACATCATCATTATTGTAATCATCTTTGGGATCATTAAAGCCTTCAATGTCTGCGTAAACTGTGGGTTTAATGGGTAACCATATTTTGCTTTTCGTTCCTTTACCTATATTGACCTGTAAACTGTAACTCATATCGTCCAGATTGCCTGCTTTATAGTAGTCATCAATATCATCGTAATACAAGCGACCTAATACAGATAACCATTTAGTCGACACGAGTGGCTTAATACCAGAGACAGTCAGCGTGCCAAACTGATACATGGGGCTAAATAAACATGCATGTTTTCCTAGTAACTCGTTTGAAGATATCCCAGGGGTACTCAAGTCCTCTAAGTCGCCACTTTCAAGTGTTTTTGCTAATCCTTTATAAACAGGTCCCGCAGCATTATGCCCATCCACTCTATGCACCTGTAAATTTACGGGTACAAAACCATTTATGCCATCGTCTCCATCATTAAATACAACTAATACTTTAAACTGATCATAAGGTGATATTTGTTCTTTTAAAAGCTCCCTGTTCAATTGTGCCAATTCCTCTTTTTCACTATCCGTAGCAGTAGGAGTAAAATAACCTCCAGAACTCGCAATTATCAGGTCTCTTTTAGTATAATAACTATTTAGCTTAGCCTCTATAGCTGCAATTTTAGCCTGTTGATCCTCAAGTAGCACCCATGTTTTAGATGAGTTTTTTCGCACATAAATCGCAGTATACTTATACACTTTTGCCGTAATATTTGGCCAGCTTATTTGAAAGTTTTCAGCTAAAGTTTCAACATCTGAAGTTGAAAACTGGTGTATAGGAAACATATTATGAAAATCTGCCTTCACATCATTCGGTAAACTGGAGTTAAATAACGACATCATTTGAGTTGTATCAAGCAATGCCTCACGCACAACATGATCCTCTGTCACCAGGTCTTTAACTAATTCAACTCCCAGAGGCGAGGGTATTAAGTCCTTTGCTGGCACGTCTTTTATTAACTGAAACTGGTCATTAAGACTAAAACCATTGCTGAGCTTTATGTTCTTAACACCATCGATTTCATGATTATATTTACTAGTAGCAAACAACCACATTTGATCCATTGATAAAGTACTAAAAGTAAGTGTTTTCAACGGGAACAGCCATTGATCATTTAAAATAAAGTTATTGATATACTCTTTAACATGATAGCTTTTTAATTTTTCACTCAGGCTCATTTTTATATTCGATGCATCATCTTCAATAGAAGTGACGGCTCGAGTAATTAAATTCATTAATCCATTAATAGCCTCTGCTCTTAAACGCGTCTGCACAACCGGCAAGTGTATATCATCAATTTTTTTGTCTTTAAACATACTACGTATTAAAAATTGATTCGCTGATGACTCATGACGCATCTGTTTTTTAACTTCTTTATATTCATCCAGAAGTTTCAACTCTTCACTCTCTATGGCCCGTTTCATTGTTTTTGCATTTTCACCAACAGCTTTAGCAACCGTTATGGCAAGTGCAGCAGGTGCAGTTAAAGGGAACACAGATAAAACAGCTAAAGCTGCATCCATTGCTTTTGAGGCCATTTCAACATAACTGTCTAGCTCAGCTAAATAGGTTGACAGGGTTAAATTGCGGTACTGCTCACAGCTTTGCATACCTTCACGGCAGGCTGTACCGTCTGCAGATGGGGTAAAGTAATTAGAAATAATACGGCGATTCGCCGCTCTACCCTGCTCAGTGGTATTGGGAGCAACAGGCGCTAACTCGCCCTTACCTGATATGCTAATTCGCGTATCAGGTACAACTCCCATCTTAACCAGCTCATCTTTAACTGCCTTTGCACGCCGCTCTGACAAGCCCTGGTTATATTTTACCGAACCAACCCAGTCCGTATGCCCTTCAATGACCAGAACGACACTTTTATGTGTTATAAGCTCATCAGCAATAGCCCTTAATGTGGCAGTATACTCAGGTTTAATATCGTGTTTATCAGTATCAAAATTAATTTTAATTTCTTTTTGAGCCAAAGATCTAAAACCGGTTTTTAACATATAGTCGTCCATAACCGTTTGTAAATCTTTAACAGAATTTTTGGCATTTTTCTGGGCACGACCCATGCCTGCATAACCATCTGCGACCGCTAAAGCCGTTGTCGCGGCTCCTACAACGGTCGCGACTTTACCAAGCCCGGCAAAAACTTCTTCAGGTATTTTTAAATACTTGCCTACTGTTTTGGCATATTTACTCTCGCCTTTATCATCTTTCCCCAGGCTCCAGTCCGTAAAAAAATCTTTAGCTCCAACCGGTTTCCAACCGCCTGCGACATGCGATCGCTCTAATGCCAGGTCAACTGCATCATGGTAGGCTGTAATTGCCTTATGGGTGCTTTTAAGAGAAAAGGCATGTTCTAAACTGTTATAAACATTAACATTCATGTTTTTTTGAAAGTTTGTCATAACAAAATCTTTCAAAACCAATGCAGCTAAACTAAATGATACCTTAGAAGTGCCAATACCGTTTGCCAGATCTATATATGATTTGCTTAACCCCAAATTTTTAACATATGAAGTTAAACCCGTAGATTTATTCATGCTCGGATTTGACTTTATTTTAGCCAGGTGTTTAAAATCACTACCGGCATCAATTATATGCGCATACTGAACTGGGTATTGAGTAATCAGTGTCTCTTCAAGGCTAATAGGGTCCGCATTTATTAAGCAAAAATCACCGCTGGGTACATTTAAATCAAAGCGCCCCATGGCTGCCAGGCTGTATGAAGGCTGTTCGTCATTAACTGTTTTATTTGTTGTGTCTTTTCCTGAGACATTGCCTGACCAGTGGTCATCTCCGACAGGCAATTTATTCATAACAACTTTAAAAGTATACATACCTATAGGTAATTCTTCTTCTGTACCCGTTGTTAAACCCACATAAAAATCATTGCTTTTTGATTTAGTTATTTCTGATGCATCAATTCGTACAAGATCTTCCTCTTCTTTGTAATTAGGCGTCTTAACCTGTATTTCAAGTATCTGTGAAACTAATTCCTTATTAGTTAATGTAAAAAAAAGACCTCGTTTTATAGGCAAACAGTAGCCGACAAAACGTTTAACGCTTTTATGCGCGTTATACCAATCTTTATACCCTTTATCGGCCTCACTTAAAGGTTCTTTATTATTTGGTTTTGCCAGCTGATTAAATTTAAATGACACCCATTTTAAATTTATTGGTTTTAATGGTGATTCCTCAGTCGCATTTTGTTTAAGATTCTGTATAAATTTTGATACCCATTCTTCTGGATTTGTCATGACTTGATAAAGTGCGACCTCTAGTGGTGGGATTATGACAGGTAAGTCTGGCTTTTTCCCCTCCGTTTTCGCTTTATCCTGAAGCAACTGGTTATAGGGCAAATGAGCTTCCAGGCTTTTTTCTTTTACCCCTTTAAGAACACCGTTTTTATCCGTGCGTAAAACAACTGGTTTGTCCGCTTTTAATTGCACTGATTTTGGGTCAGCCGCTAGTAAAAGCTGATTAAATACAGGTTTATATTGATTGGGTATTCGTTTACCATCCTGATCAACTAGGGATGAAAATAGATAATGCTGGTGAATATCAAGTTGTTTTGCAGCCATTTAGATACCTTCCTTGATTTTTTGTCAACTTAATGAGTCTGTTTTTTATTAATAAGAGCTATTTGACGACCATTAAAATCTGAACGAGATATCAATGTTCTTTTTTGTGTAAAAATATTCATGACATACAGGCCACGATCTGCATAAATTAGTTCTTTTTCATTTAAAAAAACAGCTGCCCTTATTTTTCCTTTTTTAGGCTCTCTACCATGAAACAGGAAAAATAAAGACTGACCCGTTTTTACATTAACAACGCCCAGGACTGATTTGTTCCTAAAAAACAAGTGTGTTTCATCTGACGACAAATCACTTCCTTTTATTCCTCCAGGAACTTTAATTCTACCGTTACCACTCATTATTTCTCTCAGATCAAGTCGTTTTTTCGTTTCTTTACCTGTTTTGATATCATACCAGCTGATATGAAGCCCAACAGCCGAAAGAAAGATTTTTTGATCTTTTAGTAAATATAATTGATTAGCCAAAATTTCATCAGGTAAGGTATCAAGTTTTTTTGATTTCAGGTTATAGCGCTTTAAATCACCACTTGCAAAAAAGTATATCCTATTACTGTCTTTGCTCCAGACAAAGGAAGGCACTCCATAACCATCCATAATGATTTCATGGGTTTGTTTATGCAAATCAATTAGCACTATCTGACGCGCTACATTGCCAGCCAAATAACGGCTATTTGGAGACCTGACTAAGGGATAATTACTGGAAGCATCTTTATCTCCAGTTAATTTTTTAAGTGAGTATGCAATACGTAAATCTGTACCATCTGTTTTTGAGCTATAAACTGTAAAGCCTAATTCGCGAGTATCACGTGTAAACTGCAATCTAGGCTCTGACCATTGTTCTGTATCATTATAATCTTCATAAGGTATTACAACTTTTGTAGACTCTTCTGCTTTTACCTTTATGGGTTTATCTTTAGAAGCATCACCACAGGCACTGTATGTAAAAACAAACAGCAGTGTTATAAACACAATTTTTATATTATTTAGCATAGCAAACTCATAGTTTTAAGGTTAAGTTGTTTATCTTACAATAGTAAAATGTAATCTATAAGTATACCCTGTTAAGTTAAGCAACCGACCTTTAAATAAATTCACGCACCAGCCTCTAAATCAGGTGTTAACTCTGCTAGCGAAGCAAACGGAACATCCTCAAATAGCGTATACACATCACTTCCTTCTTCCTGAGCGTCAAACAACAGTGTGTAGTTACCATTGTGCGGGGGGTCTGGAAATTCGAGTCGAACCCAGTCAAAGTCAAATACCTGTAACATGCCTAAGGTTAAGCTGCTTTCGTACTTTCCACCACTATGCACAAGTGTGAGTTTGTCATTACGATATCCAGCTTCAGATATATCAATTTGAAAATTAATGTATATGCTATCTTCTACATGTACTTCAGGCCCAAGCAACGCTTTCTTATCAATCATAGACTCAATCGCATCAAGGGCTTCAACAGGAACAGGCGGAGCAATTGAAAAGGGCTGGGTGTAAACCACAATATCTCCCGCCACAAGCAAACTCGCTACATAACTCAGGGTGTCCTGGCTTTCTGTATTCAGCGATGATTTTTGTGCAAGGCCATGCTCTTTTAAGTAGTTATCCCAGTAATTTCTTTCTACCTCTAAGCTACTAAGTATTTCAATTGCAGTGGCTTCAATATGAATATCAAGGGGCTTTTCATTACCCGGTAAGTTTTCTGGGCCTTTTATAAAGTTATAGCCTGTACCTTTTCCGTTATGTGCCATTACACGGTGACTAATTTGAGGTAATTCATAGAAGCGGATATTTTTGCGCATCACTAACTCAGCAACTTTGTCGATAAGCTGCCAATCAGAGAGTTTGTTGGTGGCACTGATAAGAGAGCTCTGACGCTGTAAAAAATATCGCCACTCACTCGGGCTGGTTTTAAGCTGGCCTGATATAAATTGCCTCGCACTGAGTGGACTATCAAACATCTTTAGCTTAGCCGAGGGGTGAATGTCCCCACCTCGATCACTGATAACCTGAAACTTTTGTCCAAAAATACTCTGAAGCGTGTTAATCATTGTTCCTTCCATAGTGTGCTAACTAATTTCTAGTGTGCTAACTAATTTCATAGCGTACTCTTCGGTAGCGTAATTTCCGGTGTTCAAACATTAGCGCTATGTTGTCTGAGATAATTTCCACCACCACCTCGACACTACAGGCCAGTAGCTTTATTTGTACCGTCAATAAATAATGTATAAAAACTTACTAGTCTGCGACGTTCTATATTGTATAAAGCCGTCCCACTATCTTTCTAACGCTTTTAAATTAACTATGAGGGTGCACTAAGCCTGAAATCATTTACATAACACAACCAGAACACAGCGAAGTACCGCGATTAAAATACATTCATTCGTAGTTTTTTATTTTTTGACTATTCTTGAGTATTAAGCACCCTTCTAACTAGAAAGACACCGCAAGTTGAAAAAGGGTTTAAAATATTTTTTATTTTTCCAGGCACTAAGCGGACTGGTTATTATTTAATAAATACATTCAGGCGCTGGACGAGTAGTTTTGACCTGTATACCTTTGATAAAAAAGACACAGCTGCGTCTATTCATTCATTAGTCGCAGCTATTTAGATCCTATGTATTACATTCCGTACACCATGAAAAGCGAGATTTGATTTAAACCTTTTTCAGAGTTGTGGTTTCTAACCTTATAGTCAAAAACGAATTGAGTTTATGGGGTAATTTTATGTTCATTGATACGGCCCGAGTGCATTTAATATCAGTCATGCACCGGCACATGGCAAATATATTAACTTTCGCTTTAGCACTGAGCTTGCTCGCTTGTGGCGGTGGTAGTGGCGGTGATAGTGGCGGTGGCACAAATGACACAACCGCCCCCACGGCAAGCATTATTTTTCCAACGGAGAATTCTTTAACTGACGGCAACACGGTAACCGTACATGGCCATGCCGAGGATACAGAAAGTGAGATTACCGTGGTACGCGTTAATGGGGTAGATGCCACCAGCAGCGATAACTTTGCTAACTGGCAAGTGGAGGTGCCACTAAACACGGGGCAAAATATTTTGCGGGTTGAAACCGGTAATATCGCCCTGAACAGCAATATGAACGCAGCACAGGTGGTTATAAAGCGTAATATTGCAATGCTTGAGCCTCAGGGTTTATTACTTGACAGTGCCAATAACCGAGCGCTGTTGTACGACAACCGTCTGTTATCCCTTGATTTAACTAATGGTTTACGTTCGGTTTTTTCTGACAGTAGCACTCCGGATAATGTGAATCCGTTTAACACTTTCCGTGACATGGTACTGGACAGTGCCAATAACCGCGTATTGGTGTTAGATGTAAATTCGAAAGCCGTGCTGGCGGTGGATTTAAGCAACGGTGCACGCACGATCATTTCTAATAACACGACACCAGATGATGTGAATGCCTTCTTTGGTCCCAGGTCTCTAGTGCTGGACAGTGCCAATAATCGGCTGCTGGTAGCGGATAGAGGATTGAATGCGATACTGTCGGTGGATTTAAGCAGCGGTGCCCGGTCAATCCTTTCTGATAGTGCAACGCCGGATAACACCAATGCATTTAGCAGTCTCGAAGACCTGGCTTTAGACAGTGCCAATAACCGCTTACTGGTATTAGATAATGGTTTAAAAGCGATACTGGCAGTGAACTTGAGCAATGGTGCACGCTCAGTTCTTTCAGACAACACAACACCCGATGCAACAAATCCTTTCAATCAGCACATAAATATGGCGCTGGATACTGCCAATAATCGTCTATTGGTGGTGAGCTTTTTAGGCAATATTCTTTCCGTGGATTTAAACGACGGCACCCGTACCATTTTGTCTAACAATACTAGCCCGGATGCACTGAACCGATTTAATAGACCTATCAATTTAGCGCTTGATAGTGCGAACAACCGAGCGCTAGTGATCAATGCCGGTGCAAATGAGGTTCTCGCCATAGATTTAACCAGCGGTGCACGTACGGTCATTGCTGACAATGCATTCCCGAATCAGGTTAACACTCTCAGTGCCCCCCAGGATCTGGTTTTGGACAGTACGCAAAACCGTGCTTTGGTAGTGAACGGCAGTGAAAAAAGTGGAAACCCTTCAGTAACAGCGGTAGATATAAGCAGCGGTGCCCGCACGGTTATTTCTAACAACACGACCCCGGATAATGTGAATGCGCTCAGTGCTCCCAAGGCCCTGGTACTGGACAGTGCTAATGCCCGCTTACTGGTGTTAGATACCGATTTGAGAGCTGTGCTGGCTGTCGAATTAAGCAATGGTGCCCGCACCATTATCTCTGATGATTCAACCCCCGATAACGTGAACGCATTCAGCTTAGCTACAGATTTAGTACTGGACAGTACGAATAACCGCTTGTTAGTACTGGACAGAAACCTAAATGCACTACTGGCGGTGAACTTAAACAGTGGTGCACGTACCATTATCTCTGACAGCACAACCCCTGATAGTGTCAATGCACTTAGCTTTCCTACCGATCTGGTATTGGACAGCATTAATAACCGCGTGCTGGTGTTAGATTTACATTTGAGAGCCTTGCTGGCGGTGGATTTAAGTAGCGGCACCCGTACAATTATTTCTGACAGCGTAACACCGAATAGTGACAATAGATTCTCGAGTCCCCAGTCTCTGGTGCTGGACAGTGCCAATGATCGAGTACTCGTAACAGATAGCAGTCTGCAAGCAGTACTGTCAGTGGATTTAAGCAATGGCACACGCACCATCATCTCTGATACCTTAACGCCTAATGGTTTTAACCCACTAAACACTCCAGTCAGCCTGGCGCTAGACAATGTTAATAACCGATTACTATTGACAGATAGAGAGCTGAATGCTGTCATGGTGGTTAGCCAGGATAGTGGTGAGCGTGTGGTTTTATCGAAATAATATAAATACAAAATACAAGCATAGTAGAAAGGAGTTGCTAACCCAGAAACCAGTGGCGACGGCAATAGTTTCAAGAATTAACGTAGAACTAACGGAACTAACGGAACTAACGGGGACAGACCACGTTTTTCATTTACCATTTTATATCAGCTTTACTTAAACGTGGTCTGTCCCTGATTTGTGCAAGCTTATCTAATTAGCTATGCAAGTCGGTCAAATTAGTGTACGCACAAAACAGCGCACACTTGTACGAGCAAAAAACGGTTCGCCGTTTAACTCAGCATTTTAAGCCATAAGAGGAAAAAAGAATGCTTAGATTACTCGCCTTAGTTCTTCCCGCATTAATAATTATGACTGGATTTGCTGCACCATTTCTTGTGTTAGGCGCAAAAGGTTTTGTTCTAGCAACCATTCTTGTAGGAATTGGTAGTGTCAGTTTATGGTGGATCGAGAAAAAGACTACTAGCCGTCTAGAGAAAGAAACTACGCTAAATAAAATACTTAACACAAAAGATGGGCCAGATAACTAACAGCTCCAGAGCACAATTATTTCTGATATTAGAATAAATCATACTCTGCCCACGACTTTTTAAAAATTAGATAACCCCCTGCTTTTAATTTTTTTCAATATTTATTGAAAACTTATTTCAGATGCTTTTTATTCCAACAAATTCTACGCTTCTGATCCTGCCTTATTGTTAATTAGATTAGCATTCAAAAGGTCGATAACAACTTGCCCCATATAACCATGGTGGGTGCTCTATTATTATCTGTACACTCTTTTTTTAATTTACACATTCTATTAATCCTTTTTAACTTTAGTGGTGTCAATACAAATGAGTGGTTCGTTTATTTCATCAGGATACGGTATGCAGCGTAAATCCTTCGCAGCTACATTACACATTAAGGCTTGAAGACGTGCCCTGGTTTAATGAAACAGGCAATATATAGCAGACATAAATCAGGTTCTTTCTATAATGGTATAAATAAATTACAGAGGAAATACTGAGTCTATACACAATTTGTCTGAAATTACTCTGTCTCAATTAAATAATTTTCACCTTACAAAGGTATTACCTTTGGTTTTGACGTTTAACTCAATTAGTAATATGGGGTTAGTATGTATACATTACACTCGAAGAAAACACTCTCTTTACGCTTTATACCAGTTACACTTTTAAGTAGCACATTATCTATTTTGTCACCTCAACTGCTTGCTGGGGCATCGACTTCCTCAGTGCTGCTATCACCAGGCATTACAACACAGGCGAGTGTAAGCAGTGAAGGAGTACAGTCTAATAGCTACAATTACAACTCAATGATTAATTCAAATGGCCAGTATATTCTATTTGCTTCATCAGCAGATAATCTTGTCGCGGGGGATACAAATCAATCTACTGATGTTTTTTTACGCGACAGAATTAATATGACAACAGAGCGTGTTAGTTTGGCAAATGATGGTTCTCAAGCAAATGGGCGATCATCAAGCTCAGCGATGAGTGATGATGGGCGTTTTATCGTTTTTGAGTCTATAGCGAGTAATCTGGTCGCAGGTGAGCAAACATTTTTTTCACAACTCTATGTGAGAGATCGAATCAATGGAACAACACAACGAATTAGCGTTGACAGTAATGGTGTGCTAGCAAATTCGAGTAGCAGTAGTGTTGCTATGAGTCATGATGGTCGATATATATCATTTTCATCATTTGCATCTAATCTCGTAGCGAATGATACCAATGGAAAATCAGATGTTTTTCTTCATGACAGACTCAATAGCACAACTCAACGTATCTCCGTTTCCAGTACGGGTGTTCAGGGAAATAACAGAAGCGCAGGTTCTTCTATGAGTGCAGATGGTGAAAGAATCGTATTTCTTTCTTCAGCAGATAATCTGGTAGCTAACGATACTAATAATGTTTTAGATATCTTTGTATATAATCGCTCGAGCGGAATAACTCAACGTGTCAGTGTAAATAGCCAGGGAGTCGAAGGTGATGATTCGAGTGGTGGAGGACTAATTAGTGCTAATGGTCAGGTTGTAAGCTTTTCATCAAGTGCCAGAAATTTAGTGCCGGGAGACACCAATTACTTAAACGACGCCTTTGTTCATGACCTTGTAACCGGCGTGACAGAACGGGTTAGTGTTAAAAGTGATGGCACACAGGCTCGTGATTATAGTTTTAGTGGTGGCTTAAGTGCCGATGGGCGCTATGCAATGTTTACTACATATGATCAAAGTTTTGATATTGGCAATGTTGACTGGTGGTTCGAGGATGTTTTCTTACATGATCGTTTAACTAAAACAACTGAGATAATGAGTGTTTCAAGTGATGGTATACAGGGAAATGAAGACAGTGGAACGCCCTTAATTAGCGGTAATGGCCAGTTTGTTACATTTCAATCTTTCGCAAAAGAGCTGATATCAGGTGATAACGGATCTTATACTCAGGATATCTTTATTCGGGACAGGGGAGTGCAATAGAACTAACGGGGACAGACCACGTTTTCATTTGCCATTTTATATCAGCTTTACTTAAACGTGGTCTGTCCCTGATTCCCTGATGTCATGGATATAAAG
>Ga0316207_10004792_pt1 | contig 11538 bp, 12 predicted proteins | sample 6weekpyrite_MG_FD_204943 | JGI IMG/M metagenome (GOLD analysis project Ga0316207, IMG submission 204943) | Microbial mat bacterial communities from mineral coupon in-situ incubated in ocean water Damariscotta River, Maine, United States -... | ecosystem: Environmental > Aquatic > Marine >...
TGGATAAACAATTACCCCAGAAAAATCGTGACCACTATCACGAACTTTTAACACAGATCGGAAAGAGGCAGGCACAGAAACCCTACCTTTCTTGTCTACTTTGTTTCTAAACGTAGAGAAAAATAATTTCATTTACACCCCTACCACATTACAAAAGAGACCACCTGCCTCCAACCTTAAAGACTCACACTCTGGGAGAGAGATTCCACAACAGGTTCGGGAGAGAGACCATGTATGGGATAGTATGGGCCTTTATGGGATATATACCCATAAATTTGGGAAAAGTCAATACTAATTTGGTTTTTTATGCATTTAATTGCATATATTTTTTACTAATCTTTAGAATTATGACGCACTTAATTATTTATGATTTCTGTATTTAGTGATTTATATTGATAATATTTCGATAATCGGTATAAGCTAATAACGGACTATCAACTTTTATTAGAGTCAGGCAAATGAAACGCTATAGCTTTTTTCACTCTTTAATTATGTGCTTTGGATCATCTAATTTTTATATAGATGTAAAGGAAAACAGGAAAGGAACAGGTTTCCTTAACCTCTTTTCCACTACAATACTTGTCAATATTATTGCCTTCCTTATTATTAACTCTTCAATTTCAGATTTAAACAAGCCTGAAAATATTAAAAAGGCAAAGGACTCAATTTCGAATTTTTTGGATAAAGACGGCCTATTTGACGCCAAAGAACAGGTTAACCGTGCCTTTGATATACTAAATCAAATACCTGACATCACAATTGAGAATAATATATTATCTTCCACTGAGAAAATGCCAGTTGACATAGTTGACCCTCAAACAGAAACTGAATTAATGAAAATCGACTTATCTGAAAGTATAGCCTCACTAAAAGGAACTGGATATTTATCTTACCTCACCAAAGATCGATTAATTACTAAAGGAAATAGCAAAAAAAGCGGCGAAGATGAAAGAATACTCTACATTGATAATCTAGAAGCAAAAGATGAAAAAATCCTCAATGGATATCTTTATTACCTGTCCAAATTACCTAAACTTTCAATAAAAAATAATCTAGCATCAATAGATAGAGAATCCCCTTATATTATATATAACCCAAATAGAAGGAATAAACCTGATATAGTTTTTGATATGTCAGATAATGCTGACGAAAATTCTCTATTATATAAAGAGTCATATGTAATATTTACTAAAAGTAAAATATTTTTTCCGCAATATAATAGCAATGAAGAAAACCCTAAAAATAATGAATTTATTGGAGAAACAATCCAGATAAAAAATATCAATAATGAAAATATGCTTAAAGCGATAGATATATTAATGCCAGAGTTTATCATGATTATAAAAGAGAACATATTACCTTCATTATTATTATTTGGTATCGTTTTCTACTATGGGGCATCTTTATTACTAGCACTATCAACATCATTAATTGGCATCTTGATATCAAAATATTTACGCTATTCAATTGAATATGATGAAGTTCTGAGATTATCTTCATATGCGATTTTACCATTTATAATAACATATCCAATATTCCTAATTTTATCATTCACTCATAGTGAACTAATATTCTTACCACCTAACATCTTATTTATAACGTGCTTAGGATATATAACTCTCGCTATACTAGTAAATAAGAACAATACAAAACAGACTAATATAAAATAAATCTTTATATTACAGTGTGTTACCATGATATATAAAATTTTATGTTAATTTTTTATTAATTTTGGTTGATTTATATGAATATATGAGATATTATTATCTTATAAGGGAGAGAGATTACACAAATTAATAATTTGCACCCCCTTTATACTTGAAAAATAGTTTTTATATTATGAAATTGGGTACGGTAGTAGCCGTTGGGTCCTAAAAGTTATAAGAAATTGCACAACTACTCTTATATCACAAATTCTGGCCTACACCGAGACGGCAAAACAATCACACACACACATTCCTACTTTACCCCAAAAGGCCAGCTTTCCCCTAGCTGGCCTTTTATTTTTCTGGAATATAATTTATTTTCTAAAATATAATTCGTAAAAAATTTCTATCTATAAGTTAATTCCCCATCATTTACACACATTAAACAGTTTTTGACAAAAAAAAACACCCCTTACAAAGCAAACTTAAGAACATTCCAGAAAAATTATCTATTTATAGATTTAAAAAATAAATTACCCAAATAATTAAATACCAGATGGTCTATAAGCCGGGTTCTGTTTGCATTAAAATGCTCAATGGCCATTCATCTTGAACATATGTTACCATATGTTTCCAGCAACCTACCCAAGCAACAGGATTAGGGTAATCCACTAAAATAAGCATAAACTAATTTTAGTAATTGCTTCTATTTGGTCTTGCTCCCGGTGGGGTTTACACTGCCAATTTCATCACTGAAATTGCGGTACGCTCTTACCGCACCATTTCACCCTTACCTCAATATTAATATTAAGGCGGTATATTTTCTGCTGCACTTTCCCTAAAGTCACCTTTGCTGGACGTTATCCAGCACCGTTACCCTGTGGAGCCCGGACTTTCCTCACCATAATAATATAGCGCGACCATCCAACCATCTGGTGACCTTATTATAAAATGTTAAAATTTGTTTTCAAGAAAAATATACTATGTTAGTTTATCCAAACTAGAATCACATATAGATAACCCCAAAAAAAGGAGGAGAAAAATGAGGTATTTTTCTGCATTATTTGCAATTACACTACTTATTTCTTTATTTACAATACCCACCGATACATCAGCCAAACAAATTATAAGCCAAGCACAGTGCCAATATGGAGGCTGCCCTTCATATAGTTTCAATGGATGCTCATATGATTTTATACCAGATGTAGCCATAATAAAGGCAGGGATTGCTCTAGAAGGAATGAAGCCAACCAAAGCACGAGACGAATTAGCAAAAAGACTTAAACAACTTAAGTCATATATCGCAGACATCAAAGGGGCTACAGTAGTAACAAAAGGAACTATAAGAGCAACCAATGGAACTATCAGGCATCCAAAAGAAATGGTTGGCAAGTATATTCTTGGAGAGAAAATAGATATCTTGGTTCCACTAAGCACTGATATTGATGAACTATTGGAGAATCTACAATCATTAGGCGTTAATAAAATTGGCAATGATTGGCATTCAGGAAGGAATTATAGCGGCGTAAGACCACTGGTACTATATTCCAGCAATAATTTTGAAGAAACGATGGAAACAATAATAAAAGACTGCAAAAAGGAAACATGGGAAAATTGGTGCAAATACAGAACTGGGCAACATATGGCATATTGCCGTGTAAAATTTAGTGAAATTGAAGAAAATTTATTAGTTACTAATTTTAATATTAGAGGACCGCAAATATACGAAAATAATAGTTTCAACAATTTCTACTTCAATTACCCACAAGATTTAAACAGAACAAGAAATATACTTTTCCAATCAAGCGAAAAAGTTAATTTTAAAGGTAATTTGTCCATACAACTTGTGCCATTCTTTATCAAATAAGAATAATTTTGTACATTGTTCTAACATCTCTTTCCTACTATTATTTATATAGTGCTTATAATAATAGGAAGAGATGTTAGTTAAATTATTTTATAAAAAAGAATTTAATAAACTTTCCAAAGACATATCTGCATGCTGATGCCATTTATCACCTATATTGGTAGGTGTGAATCTTCTACAAAAGGCCACAACAACATAACAAGTTTCTATACCATAATCACCATCAACAGTTATCTTATAACCAAAATCCGATAATTTTTGTTGAAGTTTTTTTACATCCTCACCTTTATCACCTGGAGAAAGCAATATTTTATTAGCTATATCATTAGGCAAATCTGGCCATATAGCAAAATTATAAGAAGCCAATAATTCCCAATTAAATAACTCGCCTGGATCTTCTTTTCTTGTAGGCGCAATATCTGAATGACCAACAATATTTCGAATCTCTATTGGATATTTCTCCAGCAATTCTTGTAATAACCTCAACAAAGAATCCATTTGCCTTTCTGGAAATGGTTCATAACCAAATTCATGCCCCTTATTTACAAGTTCAATACCAACAGAATAATCATTTACATTATCACTACCCCGCCAAGAACTAACACCAGCATGCCAAGCTCTATATTCATCATATACCAAGTTTATAATCTCTCCATCTTCTTTAATTAGATAGTGGGCACTCACTTCAGACTTTTTGTCACAAAGTCTATCAAATGCCTCATCAAAACTTTTCATCCCCGTATAGTGAATAACAACAGTATCTATATCAATGCCATCTGGCCTATCATTAAAATTTGGAGATAACATATATTACTTCCTTGATCGCCTCTGTTTTTTTATAACCTGATAGGCTGTTGCCAATGTATTTATTCTGGTATTTGCCAATATAACCATATCATCTGAGGATTCCAAGAATGCCAATTTATCAGGGTGACATGCTTGAACTGCTCTAAAATATGCCACTTTGATATCATGAATCGAATCATTTTCGCTTACACCCAATATTTCATAAGGCGTTCCAGACACAGGAACAATATATATCCTGAGCTTTTGCATAAAAAAATCTCTAGATAACCCAAAATAATTTGTGACTTTATTTAAAAGAATGATTTCTTCAGAATTTATCCCGCCATCAGAAACAGAAAGCGTAAATAATTTTGAGACGATTTTTCTGTAAAATTTAGTATCATCAGGAAAATAAGATTTGATTCTATTTATATAGAACTCTATGGAATCTTTATCCGTATCATTACTAAGAAAATAACTTCTTAAGTTTGGATATTCAGCATCATTTATATCAAATAACTTTTTAAAAGAATCCACTTCCTTATCAGAAACTTCTCCATCACACCTGGCAAGTCTTGCAGCAACAGATATTACTGCATTTTCATATACCTTAACCCGAACATCGTTTTTATATTGTTCTTTTAAAAAAGATCTTCCTATATTTTCATCTTCTAATAAAGATTTTTTTTTATCTGAGAACGACACCATATTAAAAGACATCTATAATTAAACCCATAGCAACAATATATCTCATCATTCTAATGTGTTTAAAAAATTAATAAAACAATTATTTTATTATTATAGAAAATAATACAGGAACTTAATCAGCTAATTATAATAATTTTTCCATTTCTGGTATTGCCTCAAATAAATCAGCTACCAAGCCATAATCTGCTATTTCAAATATAGGAGCGTTCTCATCCTTATTAATAGCAACTATAACCTTACTATCCTTCATACCAGCAAGATGCTGTATAGCACCAGATATACCAACAGCTATATATAAGTCAGGGGCAATAATTTTTCCTGTCTGCCCTACTTGCATATCATTAGGAACATAGCCAGAATCAACCGCAACCCTTGATGCGCCCATTGCAGCACCAAGCTTATCAGCCAAAGGTGCTAATATTTCCTGAAATTTTTCTGCACTGCCAAGACCCCTACCTCCTGAAACAACTATAGATGCAGAGCTCAAATCAGGCCTATCACTTTGAGAAGATTTAATTTCAATTAACTCAGATAAGCCACTATCACCCGTAGCTACAATCTCCTCTATAGAAGCATTACCAGTATTACCAACCTTATCGAAAGCAGTGATCCTTACTGTAACAATTTTTATACTATCTGATGATTTAACAGTAGCTAGTACATTACCTGCATATATTGGCCTGACGAAACTGTCATCTGACTGAACTTTTACAATATCAGAAATCTGTGATACACCTAACATAGCAGCTACCCTAGGCATAAAATCTTTGCCAAAAGTATTAGCTGGAGCTAATATATGAGTATATCCAGATGCAATAGAAAGCACCAAAGAAGAAATATTTTCCGGCAAAAAATCCCTATACTCAATTGAAGAAGCCTTAAGAACCTTACCAATACCAGAAATCTGTGATGCCATTTTCATGCAATCATCTGAAATATTATCGCCAATAACCAATAAATCCACATCAGAACCAATTTCTGTTGCTGCTGAAACAACATTATAGGTAGATGAATAAACCTTATCACTATCATTTTCCGCTATAACAAGTATCGCCATTTATTTTCCTCCATAACATATAAGACATTACCAAAATATTTTTTACTTTAGTGCCGTCAGCTTTACCTTACCATCTTTTATATAGTAAACACCCCTATTCGCAGTAGTTCTAGTCATTGGCATAGAAGTCTGCACATCTTTCCTATTCATCCAGAAATAAACCTCACAATATTTCGGCGCATTATTTTTTGTACAAATTATATTTCCTGCTCTCCTTTGTTCAATCTTATCACCTAAAAATTTTTTATCCATTAGAACAAAACTATAAGGACCATCACTTTTTATAACTTCAAAACCCTTTGGTATTACAGCTTCTTCAGACTTACACGAGAATAGTGAAAGCAACAAAAAAAACAAAATTCCAATATTTAATAAACTTAACTTCCTTACATTTACCATATCACCTAACCATTTCCCCAATATACCGCTGGCACATTATTTACTAAAGAATCTTTGCTTCATTTTTCAATTTATCAACTAATTCTTCAACACTATTAACTATAACACCAGCACTCCTTGACGATGGATCTTCAACATGAAGAATCTCAATTGTAGAACTAATATCTACACCTGTTTCAGATATATCTATCTTATCCATTGGCTTACTTTTTGCCTTCATGATATTTGGCAAAGCAATATATCTTGGTTCATTTAACCTTAAATCAGTAGTTATGACTGATGGCATTTTCAGCTTTACGCTTGAAATACCACTGTCAACTTCTCTATCTACAAGAACATAACCGTTTTCAATTTCTACCTTAGAAGCAAATGTCCCCTGCGACCAACCTAACAATCCTGCTAACATCTGCCCTGTCTGATTACAATCATCATCTATAGCCTGCTTACCCATGAAAATTAATTCTGGATTCTCCTTATCAGTAATAAACTTAAGAACTTTAGCCACAGCTAATGGCTGCACCTCATCTTCACAAACTACATGAATAGCTCTATCTGCCCCCATAGCTAGTGAAGTTACCAAAACATCTGAAGCCTTTGAATTTCCGATAGTTATAGCAACCACCTCAGACGCCTCTCCTGCCTCTTTCTTTCTTATGGCTTCCTCTACAGCAATTTCGTCAAAGGGATTAATAGACATTTTCGCATTAGCAATTTCCACATCAGTTCCATCACTTTTTGCACGCACTTTAATATTATGGTCCACTACGCGTTTAACCGGCACTAATATTTTTATGTTTTCCTCCTTATAACGACTTACATTCTTTAAAAATTTAAAGACCCTTTAGAAATAACTAATGTTAAAATAACCTAATTAAAACTTGAGATATTCGTTAATAATTAATTTACACAACTTTAAGCATATAAAAATACCAGATGTTATTATAGCATAATCTTCATAAATACTCAAATTAGACGAAATAACTTATAAAATGTTTATAAACTACAACATAATTGCTAACTAATTTCTTTTAATATAGTTAATTATCTTTGCTTTAGGCATAGAATATGCTTGCTAAACCTGAATATACCAACTATAAACAGCTCGTTTTTATTATAGCAATCGACAAACAACTTAGTTTAGCGAATCAATATATTAAGAATTTTATTAATAATTATTTAAACACACATAGATTAACTTTAGTTCGCATCTCATGCGTATCGGTCCCTTTTAGGGAAATAATCTATGGAGGCATAACCGATAAAAGGAGAATAAATATGTCAGTACTACCTAAATTTACTATGCGCGAGCTCTTTGATTCTGGAGTTCATTTTGGTCACAAAACAATGCGTTGGAATCCAAAAATGGCACCTTATATTTTTGGAACAAGCAACAATATTCATATTATTGACCTTCAAAAAACAGTTCCTCTTCTATATAAAGCAATGGAAGTAGCACGTGACGTATCAAAACGTAATGGGCGCATATTATTTGTCAGCACAAAAAGACAAGCATCGCCAATAGTTGCTCATGCAGCAGAACGTTGTGGGCAATATTATGTAAATCACCGTTGGTTAGGTGGCATGCTCACAAATTGGGGCACTATCTCAAAATCAATCAAAACATTAAATCAGCTTCACGAGACACTAGAAGATAAAGAAATCACTCTTAGTAAAAAAGAACGATTACAAATCGAAAGAAAAGTTGAGAAACTTGAGAAAGCCCTTGGTGGTATCAAAAATATGGGCGGAACTCCTGACCTTATCGTTGTTATCGATACGAATAAAGAGCATATCGCAGTAAAAGAAGCTAATAATCTTGGCATCCCTGTGATAGCTATCGTTGATACAAATTGCGACCCAGATAATATAACTCACATAATACCTGGAAATGATGATGCGATTAAATCTATCGATAAATATTGCTCATTAATATCTGATTCAATCCTATGTGGCATACAAGAAAGTGTTATTGCATCAGGTGCAGATATAGGTGCAAATGCAAATGCTGGAAGCGGCAAGCCTGCTGCTAAAATAGTAGACTCTAAACCAGCTACGAAAGCAGCAGAGAAAAAACCTGCAGCTAAAAAAGCCGAAGCTAAACCAGCTACTAAAGCAGCAGAGAAAAAACCTGCGGCTAAAAAAGCTGAAGCTAAACCAGCTACTAAAGCAGCAGAGAAAAAACCTGCGGCCAAAAAAGCTGAAGCTAAACCAGCTACGAAAGCAGCAGAGAAAAAACCTGCGGCTAAAAAAGCTACTGCAAAAAAAGATGAAAATCAACCAGCTGCATAGTAATCAGCTAGATTTATTTAATATAAAATATTCTATATAAACTAATATTGAGAGTAAAATTATGACTAAAATTACAGCAAGTGTTATAAAGGAGTTACGTGTAGCAACTGGTGCAGGAATGATGGACTGCAAAAAAGCACTATCTGAATGTGATGGTGACTTTGAAAATGCAAAGGACTGGCTAAGAAAGAAAGGTATTGCAAGTGCCGATAAAAAATCTGGCAGAGTAGCTGCAGAAGGACTAGTATCATTCACAACTAATGAAAATGAAGCAGCGATTGTTGAAATAAACTCTGAAACAGATTTCGTAGCGAAAAACGCTGATTTCCAAGCGCTTGTGAAAAATATCTCATCTCTTTCTTTAGGAGCAAAAGGTGATCTGGAAGCTTTAAATAACACAACTGATTCAGAAAGCGGAAAAATTGTATCTGAGGTTATTACAGAAGCAGTTGGTTCTATTGGCGAAAAGATATCTCTACGTCGTACAGCATATTTATCTGTAGATAATGGAGTAATATCAACATATATGCATAATGCTCAATCAGAAGGATTAGGAAAAATTGGAGTTCTTGTAGCTTTAGAATCTGAAGGAGACAAAGAACAGCTAGCAACAATTGGAAAACAAATCGCTATGCATATTGCTGCCGCTAAACCTCAAGCCCTAACAAAAGAAGAAGTTCCTGCTGAACTTCTTGAAAGAGAAAAAGCGATCTTCTCTGAAACTGCAAGAGCTTCTGGAAAGCCAGATAATATCATTGAGAAAATGGTTGAAGGTAGAATCAGAAAATTCTATGAGGAAATTGTTCTTCCTGATCAGGCTTTTGTTATTGATGGCAAAACAAAGATTTCTGAGTTTTTAGCTGCTGCGGCAAAAGATGTTGGTGCGGAAATCAAAATTTCAGGTTATGTTCTTTTTGTTCTTGGTGATGGAATTGAGAAGAAAGAAGATAACTTTGCAGAAGAAGTTGCTGCTGCTGCTGGAGTTGCTTAAACTTCATTATTTGACATTCTTACTTATTCTTTATAAGAATGTTTAAGAAATTATTTGTGGGGTACCAATATGAGTTCAGATTGTAACTATAAACGCGTAATGTTAAAGCTATCTGGTGAGGCTTTAATGGGAAACGATGATTTTGGTTATGATCTACAGGTATTGGAACGCATATCCAAAGAGATTAAATCCGTCCACGACCTTGGAGTAGAAATCTGCATGGTCGTTGGCGGAGGAAATATATATAGAGGCGCAACTGCTGCCAAAGCAGGAATGGAGAGATCCAGTGCAGACTATATGGGTATGCTGGCAACGGTTATGAATGCCCTATCCCTACAAAATATGATGGAAAAAAATGGAATGGAAACCAGAGTTCTATCCGCCATTCCAATGAATACAGTCTGCGAACCTTTTATAAGAAGAAGAGCTGTTAGACACATGGAAAGAGGACGAATAGTAATTTGTGCCGGAGGAACTGGCAATCCATTTTTTACAACAGATAGTGCAGCTGCATTGAGAGCAATTGAATTAAATTGCGACGCTCTTTTCAAAGGCACACAAGTCGATGGAATTTATTCATCAGACCCAAAAACTGATAAAAATGCAAAAAGATATGATGATCTATCATACAAAACCGTTTTGGAAAAAGATTTAAAAGTTATGGATGGAGCCGCAATTGTTCTTGCAAGAGAGAATAATCTGCCTATCCTTGTATTTTCTATACATACCGAAAATGGTTTTAAAAATGTTGTATGTAATAAAGGTGATTTCACAATTGTAAAATAATTTAGAAGGGTAATGATATGACAGAAATACAAGATCTTAGAGCAAGAATGGAAAATACCATTTCATCTTTTCAAAAAGATTTAGCAGGACTCAGAACAGGAAGAGCTTCTGTTGGATTACTTGATAAAATTACTGTTGACTCTTATGGCAGCATGGTTCCTTTAAATCAAGTTGGGAATATCAGTGCTCCAGAACCAAGACTTCTAACAATTCAAGTTTGGGATAAAACAATGGTACCTATCATTGAGAAAGCAATTGTTACTTCTGACCTTGGCTTAAACCCGTCATCTGATGGTCAATTAATTAGAATACCAATGCCTGATATGACAGAAGAACGTAGAAAAGAGATGGTAAAAATTGGTGGTGGCTACTCTGAGAAAGCAAAAATTGCGATAAGAAATATAAGAAAAGATGGAATGGATAGCATCAAGAAAGCAGAAAAAGATGGAGATATCTCTCAAGATGAGATGCATGGCAAAAGTGACGAAATACAAAAAGCTACAGACGAATTTGTTAAAAAAATTGATGATCTTTTTGCTGAAAAAGAAAAAGACATAATGACGGTTTAATTTTTTTCATTAATTTTTTATCTGGGGTTTACTAATGTTATCGCACTTAGCTATCATTATGGATGGCAATGGAAGATGGGCAAAGAGCAGAAATCTTCCTCGCGTTTCAGGACATAAAAAAGGATCAGAAACTGTTAGAGATGTACTAAAATCATGCATAGAAAATAAAATACATTATCTTACATTATATGCATTCTCTGCAGAAAATTGGGAAAGACCTAAAGAAGAAGTAAATGACTTAATGAATTTACTTAGATTTTATATTGGAAAAGAATTAAAAACTCTAAACAAAAATGATATAAAAATTCTTGTCATAGGCGATAGATCAAAACTCCCGCAAGATATCAAAGATCAAATAGAAGAAGCAGAAAAATTAACAGAGAACAACAAAACATTATCGCTTCAAATAGCAATTAGCTATGGTAGCAGACAGGAAATTT
>Ga0316207_10004794_pt1 | contig 11536 bp, 11 predicted proteins | sample 6weekpyrite_MG_FD_204943 | JGI IMG/M metagenome (GOLD analysis project Ga0316207, IMG submission 204943) | Microbial mat bacterial communities from mineral coupon in-situ incubated in ocean water Damariscotta River, Maine, United States -... | ecosystem: Environmental > Aquatic > Marine >...
AAGGATGGCAATGGAACTTAAATTAAACTTAAAACCTAAGCTTTTAAGTTCTCGATTTAAATTTTTAAAAAGAATTTAACAAAAAAAATTTTTTTATGATTTGAAATTAAATTTTCTTTAGATTTCAATTGGGACGTCAATCTTTCTTGTTGTCTCTTCACGTTTTGTAACCATTCTATCAATCTTAAATGCAAATACACTCGAGATTCCAACACCAATTAGAAACATGACACTTGCAAAATTTTGATCGTACTCAACCAAGCACTTATAAGGTTTAGCTCTAATCAAGGTGAATACAAATAGATTAAATGTAAGAACTCCAGATTTTAAAAGAATGGAAAGGAATTCTTTATTACCCCAACTTGAATTAAATGGAATGTAATAGACAACTTCAAACATAAAAGTAAGAAGATGAAGTAAGATTAGATAAACTAAAACTAAAGTATCATTGTGATAACTACAATCGGAGGGAAGTCTAACAGCGATAGATAGATGGATAATTAAAGGAATGATAGGGACAAATCCAAGGAGTTCAGTCATTTTTGCCTTGAGAATTTCCTTTTTTTGTGAGAACTGGGCAGAATCCCAATTAGGAAGATCATACAAGTTAACAACGAATTGTTGTTCAGAAAGAATGGAAGCGATTAAATTCTGTTCTTGATTTGAAGAAGCCATAATTTGAGAAACAAGAATGTAAAAAAAAAATCAATTTGGAATTTAGAATTTAGAATTTAGAATTTAGAACCTGGAAATTAAAGAATCATTTTGTTTTTTATTTGTTGAATAAATTAACGTTTTCTAAAGCAGATTCAATGTCTTCAAGGTATCTGATAAAGAAGTTTTCAAGCATAGCAAATGTAATATCTTTATGAGTATTTCTTAGCTCTTCAACAAAGGAATCGATTTTATCAGTTGGGTCAACATTCAAAGTCGTATAAAAGTAATTAATGTAATCTTTAATGTCTTGATCAGAGCAGTAGTCAACAAGTAATTTGATGTCAACTCTACCGGGTCTAATTAGAGCGGTTCCAAAATCGGAAACATTACTATTAGTAAGAATGAAAATCAACCTACCTTTAACAGAGTTAACACCATCGAGAATGTCTAGTATAGTATTGTAAGTGATCTTAATTTCACCACCTTCTTTTGAAGTTTTGGTAATCACACCGTTTTCTTTGAAAAGATCAGGGTCAATATCTTCAAATAAAATGATTGAATCAACACTTGTACTTTTTAGTAATTTTTTGTAATCATCATTACTAACTTCGTTTTCATTAAATGTAATTTTATAAACAGGTTTCATAAATTTAGAAGAAATTGCATTAACAATTGATGTTTTCCCTGTACCAGGTGGTCCATAAAGTAAATATACTCTTTTATAACCAATGTTAAGTTTTTTGTAGTAAGGACCTAAAGTTTCGATAAATTTATTAGTATCTTCAAGGACAGTTTGCATAGAATTACCAATAAGAGATTCAGGTGTTTTATGGTGGACAGATCCAGTTGACATCCAATTTTTATCAACAATTTCAAATATGTTAGATTGAACAGTCTCACCTTTTTCTGAAATAACATTTATATAGTAATCTTGCAATTCATTTATAAATTGTGAGATAAATTTATCTAAATCCTTTTTAGTTTCAGATTTCTTTTTTTTTATATATAAAAAGTATTTGAATAAAATAGAATCTGAATATTGGAAACATGCAACTATTATTTTCCTCTCTTTATAGTAAACCTCCTTCTTTGAAACTAAATTATAATAAACATCACCGTTACCATTACCACTTGGATTTGATGAATTTATGGAATTCTTATATGGTAATTCAAGATTAGATAAATTAATTATAACTTCTTTTTTAGTTCCAAATGAACATGCATATCTTTTTTTAGTGATTGAATTTAAAACCTTTGAACTTGTTTTTGAATAAGGGAAGGCTTTTTCGACATAATTTAGTGAACTATATATTTTACTGATGTCATTTATACAATATTCATAAATATCAGGTTTGTCTCTATCTTTGATATAACATTCTTCTCTAAAGTAATTCGATATAAAATTTGATAAGACTTCAAAGAACCCAGTAAAGTAACCTGTTAAGAATGATACAAACAAAGTAACAAGTTTCTGATCAATTGAAAGCTTACCAGTAATCGGATAAGTTTTAATCAGATCAGTAAAAAGATTACTCAATTCAATTGTGATAATCGAATTCATTCTTGAAAGGTTTTAATGAAAAATAAATCGTAACTGTTAAATTCAATTTAATCTGTATTCTAAAGATTAATTCGTATAATCTATTTTTTATTTTTTAGGATTAAAAGTAAATGATCTTGAACTTGAATACTTTAAATAGAGATCTTTTATATTCTTTAGTTGATTTAGTATTAAAGATTTATGTCAATGTTTTTCCAGAGAAGATTCCAGAATTTCACAAAAAGATTCAAGATTCAAATATTGGTCCTATTACAATTCACCCAAAGTATAAATTTTTCTTTGAAACAATTTTGACTCCTGAAGAAACAGAATCAGAAAATTGTATAAAACTTTATACTCCTAATAAGAATCTTCGAAATAAAAGAAGATGTTTTGTTGAAGATGAATTAGAAAAATATCCAGTATCTTGTAATTGTGGACCTGAAATCTCAAGATTTTTTATAAACGAAATAATTCATCTTATTGAATTGAATGGTAGTTTAATATTCTCAAACATTCCAAGAGTTTTGTATAGTTTTAGGAATCCTTCAGCTGTTGAAATTTCAACAATGATGAATAACATTTCAACCAGTTCCCGTGACCTTAGTTGTATGCTACCTCTTTTTGTGAAATCATTTCAAGAAAATTCAGGATTGATTTGGAAATGTTCAACAGAATACCAAAGAAAGTGTCTAATAGCGTATTTTAATTACTACAATCTTTACAAGGAAGGTTTAGTTGATTTAGTAGAACTTGAACGTAATTTCAATGAAGATATACTAATTGAGATGAAAGAGAATGATGACACTAATTTAGTGAATAAAATGTCTTATGATTTTCTGATAGGTTACAAAAGATTATTATATAAACATAAAGTCAAATTTGAAATGACTGAGGAATTCCTTTCACCGAATTATCCAGGTATATTAGTCAAAGAAATTAGTAGCAATTGTGAAAACACAACGAAAGAACTAATTAATTTTGTGAGAGACGTACCATTGAAAGATATATTTAGATTAGTTTTAAAAAGTTCAATTGACAAAAATAAACTTGATACTTTTTATTCTGTTTTTAAGATTCCTCATTTTGATCCTGAACTCGTTTTTAAAAAGTCATTTAATCTTCCATTGATCACTTACTACATGAATACACTAAATTACAAACCGGATCGATTTGCATTGGACATAGTCTTAAAAGAAGCGATAAAAGAAACGCGTTTTAGACAGAATTGTATAAGTATAGCAAATTTTTATAGAAACAAAGGGATCAAAGGATCAGAGAACTTACTAGAAAGATTTGATATCATTAATGGTCAAATCTTTGAAATTAAAAAGAATAAAAATCCGGAAAAGTGTAAAGTTTGTAAAGTTGAGATGAACAATTCAACAGATTCAAATACAAAATTGTGTAATTTTTGTTCAGATAATACATATTCAATAATTCCAGATAAGTATGAATTTAGTTCTGTTAGAAAGATGTTTAAGTATACACCAAGAGTTCAAGAATCCAAGAAAGAATTCAAGAAAGAAAAAGAAATTTTAATTCCTTTAACTAAAGAAAAGGAAATTAAAGAAAAAGAGGAAGAATGGGAAGTTTTATAGTTAGAGTTAGAGTAGGAAAGGTCATGGGTTTAATTTTTTAAGTTTAGCGAAAGCAGGAGGGTCTGGGAAAACAACTTCCTTGGGTTTCTTTTCAAATGTTTTTGGAAGGTCTCTAAGTTGTTTTCTATATTTCATTATTTCTTTTTTTTCTGATGTTGACAAAGGGAAGTCTTCAAGAAGAAAGACGTCAGTTTGTTTTAAGGCAAAATCTCTTTCTTCTCTAAGAATTCTATTGGGTTCAATAGTGTCAACAATTTCTTGATGACAAGCATCCATTTCAGATTCAGTTGGAAGTTCATTTTCAGTGTCTTTCCAAATGATTTTTTGATTGATAATTTTGTATTGAGAGTTTGGTCTAAGAATTTTTAAAATTCTTGAGTAATCTTTTTTCATCTTTGTATTTTTTTAAGAAAAAAGATATCAAAAAAATAAGTAAACAAGACTTCAAATAATTTTACCAATTCTTTTATTTTTTGCGATTCTACATTTTTCACATTTACCTGTTTTACAGATTCCACATGATCTTGTATTCTTAAGCTCAAGAGCTTTGCGACTGAGAATATTGAAGAATCTGTTGGATTTCTTTTTTTCGATTCGGCGACTTTCACATGTTCTTCTTTGGCACATATTTAATTCTTAACTTTTAATTCTTAACTTATTGAATATAAATTTCTTCGATTGAAATACTTGAACTAGGTAAAGCTTTAAAAGCATCAGTACTGCTTTCAGCTCTATTTAGATGTCTTGTATAATTAGCAGTTGTTTCACCTAATCTAGCGTTCCAATAAAGTGTATAGTAATGGACGTCACTAGAATTGGTAGCGGTATCAAGGTATTCACCTGAAAGATTTGCAATTTGAAAATGATAGTCACTGTCACTAGGTGTATCTGCTCCCCATGTATGTGAAATAAAACAAGTTGTACCTGCAGACCCACCAAGGCCGTCACCATCTGCAGCGGAAACGTGGGTCCAAGAGCCAGTTCCAATTTTTTTATAAAGGCGTATTCCGTACCATCTTGCATTGTCATTTTGTTGGTCAGCACCAAAGTGCATATTACATCTAATTAAAAGTTTGCTATTACTTGATTTTGGTGTTAATGAAGCGACGAAACCAGTAGAAGTATCATTATCAATATCAGCCCAATCTCCGGTGTTGTCAGTAACTTCAGAAGTATAAAGTTTGTAACTAAATTGTGTAAAAGCATTTTCACCAATAAAGTTTGAAGAAACGAAAGTTGATAAATTCTTAGATGACATAAATATCAAATAAAAATAATTTAAAAGAATAATACATATATATATTTTATGAATAGTATATTTCTTGAATAGAAATACTTGAACTAGTCAAAGGTGTAAGTGAAGCTGTTGTAGAACTTGCTCTATTAAGATGTCTTGTTTTGTTAGCGGTTGTAGCACCCAATCTACATTTCCAATAAAGTGTATAGTAATGGACGTCAGTTGAATTTGTTGCATCGTCAAGGTATTCTCCTGATAAATTAGCAACTTGAAAGCCATAATCATTTGAAATTTCTGCACCCCATGTATGAACAATAAAACAAGTTGTTCCTGATGCACCACCAAGGCCATCACCATCTGCACCGGAAATATGAGTCCAAGCACCAGATCCAATTTTTTTATACAATCTAATTCCATACCATCGAGAGTCGTCAGGTTGGTCAGCACCAAAGTGCATTTTGCATCGAATTAACAATTTACTATTACTTGAAGTTGGTGTTAAAGAGGCGACGTACCCAGTAGAAGTATTGTTGTCAATAGCAGTCCAATCACCAGTATTGTCAGTGACTTCTGACCGATAAGTTGTATGAGCGGTTTGAGATACCATTCCATCAACGAGAGTAGAGCCTGAAGATGAAACAGTGGAATATATACCTGCTGACATACTAATCTTTTAGTAAAAATTAGAAATAAATTTCTTGAATTGTAATACTTGAACTTGGCAAAGCTCTAAAAGCGTCGCCACTGCTATCGGCTCTGTTAAGGTATCTAGTTTTATTAGCGGTTGTAGCACCTAATCTACATTTCCAATACAGTGTATAGTAATGGACATCCGTAGAATTAGTAGCGTCGTCAAGATACTCCCCAGATAAATTAGTAATTTGAAAATCGTAATCTGATCCAGAGAGTGAATCTGACCCCCAATTACCTGTAATAAAACAGGTTGTTCCTGTTGCACCACCAAGTCCATCTCCATTTGCTCCGGAAACATGAGTCCAAGCACCTGAACCAATTTTTTTATAAAGTTTAATTCCGAACCATCGAGCGTCATCATTTTGGTCAGCACCGAAATGCATACAACATCGAATCAACAATTTACTATTACTAGAAGTTGGTGTTAAACTTGCGACGTATCCAGTAGAAGTATTATTGTCGATATCGGTCCAATCACCAGTATTGTCAGTGACTTCTGATCTATAAGTTTTGTGAGCAGTCTGAATGATGGTGCCATCACTTAGTGATTTGTTAGATTTAATGTTAGATAATATAATAGCAGCCATACTATATAATCAAAAAAAAACATATAAAGTTATCTATTTAATCTTTCATTAAACTAGAACAAATTCTAATTCCATACCTTTTGATGTAAGTTTGTATCCAGAAATATTAATCTTGTCTTGATGAACTTTTTGATGACAATCTCGACAAAGTACAACTAAGTTACATAATTCATTCTTGTGAACAGAATCGTGTTTACCCTTGTTGTCAGCATTGCATTGAAAGAGAATGTGATGAGTTTCAAGTGGAATGAATTTAGAATTCGTATAAGTTCCCTTTTTAGTTAAACAAACTTGACACTTTTCCATTTTGAGTTTTGAATTGTACTTTGAAACTTTTAATTCTGAAAATTCAGATTCGCCAGATTCTTCCTTTCTGATTAATTTGGCAAGCTCAATGAAATCTTTCTTGAGACCCATCGCTTCTGCAACTTCGATTCCATAAGTACTTTCACCGCTTCCCTCTTGTAATTTCCGAATGTAAACCAACTTGCCATTTTTATTACGAACTTCAAGATGAAATGTTCTTAAATTCTGAATTTCTTTTATTCTTTTTGATTCACTAAGATTGTGGAGGTGAGTTGCAAATAAAAACTTTACATTCTTTTTACTAAGATGAATTAAACTTGCTCCAACAATTCCAGATCCTGAATATTGTTCCGTACCATGACAAATCTCGTCTCCAATTACAAGTGAATTTCTTGTTGACCTTTCCAAAATTGTATTAAGTTCTGTCATTTCTACCGCAAAGGTTGACATTCCTTTTAAGATATTGTCTCCATCAGAAATTCTTGTTAGTATCCTATCAAATGGACAATACTTGAACTCTTTTGCCGCAACGTACATACCTGCCTGTGCCATGACAACAGATGTCCCAACTGCTTTCATTAATGTAGACTTTCCACACATATTAAGTCCAAAAAGTAAAATACCAGAATGTTTATCTGTAAGTTGGATGTCATTAGGAGTGTATCTTTCCTTTTTGAGAATTCTTTCAACAATTGGATGTCTAATTTGTTTTGCTTCAATGAAACTTGTTGAGTCTTCTTCAAGAACAATTTCTGGACGGTTGTAAGAATACTTTTCTGAGATCATCGCAACAGAAGTTGAAATGTCGATCTCACAAACAAATTGGATAATTGTATCAAATGATTTTTGGAATTTTAAATGGAACTCTCTTTGTCTATCTTTAAACCTTTTATCAAATAAAGTGTTGATGTCAGATTTAAGTTTACCAAGTCTACTTGAATGACTAACCATATCGTCAGAATAAAATTTCACTGAATTAGTAATTGGTTTTGTTGTAAAGTGTTTGACAACTTCAGGTTTGTTCTTTTTCAAGAGATTAAATCTGATTTTGGTTAATAGGAAATAATAGCCGTCTCTTTCATTAAATTCTAATTTAACAGGAAGTGTAGTTGAGTCTTTCTTTTTATTTGGTTGAATTTCCAACATTCTGTCATTTAATAATTTGTGAACGATCTCAAGTTTTGAATTTTCAGAATCAATTGTCTTTTTAATTGTATCAATCTCAGGTTCAACTCCTTCTTTAAATTCTAATATACCAAACTTGACAACAAATACTTTATTGATGTAATCTAACATTTCTGTTAGTACTTTTTCTACTTTTTCGTACGATCTAACAGATTTTGTGTCACTTCCCAAAAGTTTTTGTGTTGCTTCAAGTGACTCTTTAAGTAATAAAAATTGTGTTAAATTTGCTCTTTGAAGAGAAATTCTTCTGAATAGTCTTGAAATATCAGAAATTCCAATTAACCTTTCCCTTAATTTCTTGTAAGTCTCAGAATTCTTAAATATTTCGACTAGGTCATATCTATATTCTAACTCTGAAACATTTTTGATTGGTGTTAAAAGCCTTGATCTTAATTCTCTATTACCCATAGCAGTACAAGTAACTTTAAGGAGATCAAATAGTGAAGTATCACCTTTTGTTTCGGAAACTATATTCAATTGTTTGCTACAGTTGTAATCTAAAATCAGCTCGTTATCTGAATGTTCAATCCTTGGTTTTGAGATGTAATTCAACAAGTACTTTGATCGTTCACTAACAAATTGTAAAGCAAGTGTCAATGAAACAATTGCGTTTGGGTAAAGTTCTAATCCAATAGATTCGATTGGAGATAAATTCAAAGCAGACTTTTCAAGACTAAACACACTTGAAATCCTAGTATTTTGATAGTCAAGAATGTGATGCATACTGGAGTAATCGTCCCAGAACTTTTTAACATTACTACTTTCCAATTCCAGAAATTGTAAGATTTCATCTTTTGACTTTTTGATTCCTCTGAATGAATTCGAACAGTAAATCTGAATTTCTTTTGGTTTATATTTGTGAATAAATCTATATGATTCTTCAAGTGCTAATAAATCGTCATCAATTGTATCAGTTGATTCTTTCGTATAAATTTCACCAGTTGAAGTATCAATTGCAGTCATACCAATAGAGTACAAGCACAACCCTTTTGTTTTTGAGTACAATTCTTCAATGAAGAGTGTAAGAATAAAGTTAGAATCCCAAGAAGCCGTTTCAGATAAAAAGACACTTGGACTGAGAATTTCAGTAACTTCTCTTGTTGGATTTGGAGGATCGGAAGTTTGTGAGATAATTACAACAGTGTAATTGAGTTGATTAATAAGAATTTCCTTATATTTTGTTTCGAGTTTAGAGACAGGAAATCCACACATAAATGGATTGGAAATCGTACCAGGTTCTTTAGATTTGTCAGTTGAACCAATTTGAAGATTCAATTGTCCGGCTAATTTTTTAGCATCTCCTTGTTTATCTTCTTGAGTTGATCCAATTTCATAGAATTCATAAAATGAGCCAACTTGAATGAGAACAATTAGATCGTCAGTTTTAAATTCTTCTTTGTATTTTTTGACATTTTCAAAGTAAAATGAATAAAGTGATTTCTTCATTTTACCTTTTCTTTTATTTCTTTTTTTTCATTTTTAATTCGTTAAATTTGTCTGAAAAAATAAATTACTTTATTAATGGGATTTGATGAAGACTATTCTGCTTCTCTTAGAAATTTCTTAAATCCAACAAAAAATGTATATCAATGTATAAAATGCAAATCACCTGACTTAGTACTTTTGTCTTCACAAACAGGATACAGTAGATGTTATGACAAAAACCATTGTGATTATCGTATTTTATTAGATAGAAAGCAATTTAATTTGAACGAGGAAGAGTTTAATTGGTTTAAGAGGCAAGAAATTAGGGACTTATCTTTTGCTCCAACAAAAGAAGATATATGTTACTATTGTGGGAGTATTGGTTTGAATGTTTTTGTGCCTGGTGTTAATTCTCGTCAAGTGGAGAATGAAATTACATTAAAGGATATACCAGATGATTTAGACCCAGAAGAAATAAGAAAGTTATGTAAGAGAGCCAATGAAGGTACACCATTTGAGAGAATACATTTTCTCGAAAGCTTAAACAAAAATGTTGAATTTTATGCAATTTGTAAAAACGAACAAGATTGTGAAAAAAAAAGACAAGACAGAATCGAGTTTCTTGAAGGGATGATTGAATCTGAAAAGACTTGGTTTGGGTTTATATATAGTTTATATTACACTGAACCAGCTCCAAAGTTTACTAATTGGTTAATGAATAAATTAAAAATCCATAAATTTTCTAACATGTCCATTAACGAATGAAAGAACATTGATTCCAGAAGCTAATAATGTAATTTCATAATCTTGAGAGTATTTCATTTCAAATCTAAATGTAAAAATATCAATTTGATTTGTTGGTAATATACAATTCGTTTTAAAACTGTTGTATGGATCTAGACAAAATGAGTAATAGTAGTAACCTTTTGGTAATCTTGTTGATAAATACCTTTTTGGATATTTGTATTTAATTAATTCTGATGTAGCATTTATTAAATCATGTCCATTTGCTTGAACTTGAATACCAATGAGATCATCAACAAAATTATCTTTAGATTTAACTGTTATAATAAAATCTTTCATATAACTGTATATATTTGTATTAACGTAGAGCGACTTTCCATTGAAAGTAAAGAATTTTGAATAAAGAGTATTATAAAAAATATAATTTTCTTGACTTGCTAAATCTCTTCTAAAATCAGTTCCTAAAGATTGATACTGAACGAATAGTCTAAAATTTTTATGGTTAAAGTTAATAGTTGGTTCATTTTCATTTTTTGTTTCTTCTAATAAGTTAAATTCATTAAATTCTATTTGTACTGAAAATTCAGAGAATTGAGAGCAAATCAAAGGAAATGCTCTTTTGTATATTTCGTATTTATCATTGTAATCTGGTCTAATAAATTGTAATGGCACAAGTAATGTAAGGTTGTCTTTTGAAAGTATTTCCCTTTCCTCAATATCAAGATCAAAAACGAGTTCAGGAGATCTTTTATTTTCTGGTGTATATAGATGATATTCAGCCTCAAGAAATTCTCCAGGGAGAGAAACGATAACTTCGTCATTTACAAGTAATTTTGCACAACGAATGATTTTAAAACCAATATTTCTTTTCCAAACAAAATTTTCTTGTAAACCTTTTAAACTTATTTCAAGATCGATGCAATTAAATACATCATCTTTCCTCATTATATAGGTTTTTATTATACCATTGCCAATTTGATCAAAATACAAGGAAGTTATACCTTCGCTAAAAACCTCGCGAGGGTTGTTAAAGTAATTCATTAATTCATTTTTCTTATTAAATATTTCAGGAATTCGAATATTTTCTTTCATTAAAATATCAAAGTACCCGTTTCTAGATACATAATTAAATGTGTTTTCTGGTTTTTTTTTAAGTAAGGTGTATTTATTTTCTTGTTCTTCTTCAACTTCTTCTCTTTCAAAATCAATGCCAAAATAAGTTAATTCTGGTTTATATTCTGGTTTATAATCAACACACTTACCAAATGCAATGTCTAATATATATAAAAAACCATTTATTGACAAAGTAGGATCGTCGAAATAAATAGTTTCACCAGGCTTGTACCATCTTGTTAATTTAGATCTAAAGTAGTCAATGTTTAATAAAACATTTTTTTCTAAAAAAAAAGAAACACCATGAAAATTAATATTTATCTTTTCACTTTCAGCAATTTCACTTTTGTTTAAAAGTTTTTGTTCATCCATTAAAAAAAAAGAAACCTTGTTTTAAGTTCTTTACATTAAATTACAATAAGGGTCTGTTTGTTCTTTTCTAAATTTA
>Ga0316207_10004795_pt1 | contig 11535 bp, 11 predicted proteins | sample 6weekpyrite_MG_FD_204943 | JGI IMG/M metagenome (GOLD analysis project Ga0316207, IMG submission 204943) | Microbial mat bacterial communities from mineral coupon in-situ incubated in ocean water Damariscotta River, Maine, United States -... | ecosystem: Environmental > Aquatic > Marine >...
TCAGCCCCAGTGAATCTGAAATTTCAAGTAATGATCTGGATTCTGTTAATAAATGTTTTGCTCGATCAACGGTAAGTATCTGTAAATATTTTTTAGGTGTAACGCCAGCCCAGCGACTAAATACACGCTGAAAGTGAAAAGGGCTCATATGTAAATGGGCAGATATTTCTTCCAGTGAAGGCTGATGTTTTAATCGTGTGTTAATAAATGAAATGGCCCTGGCTATGCGTTCGTAATCTGACATATCACGTCTTTAAATGATTTTTACTTACATTTATAGCTGAATATGCGGCCATTTCAGGACAGCCAGCCGTATAGCCAACAAAACTTGATGTGAATGTCATTAAACCGCCGCCTCATTTTATCATTGCGGGGATTTGGTGTTTTGCCCCAAGAAAAGCACTGGTTAGATTGGTATTAATTGTTGTGCTCCATGAACTAAGTGTCATACCGGGTGTGGAAGTAATGTCACCAATTATACCTGCATTATTAAATGCAATATCAACACCGCCAAATTTATCAGTTGCCAGATCAACCAGGGCTTTTGAAAAGCTTTCTTCGCTTACGTCTCCAGCCAGGGCAATGGCTAAGCCACCGCTTTTGACGATCTCCTTAACAAGAAGATCGAGTCCTGCCAGACATCTTGTGCTAACAATCACTTTAGCGCCTTCATTGGCAAATAATTTTGCAGTAGCATTGCCTGTTCCTGAGCTTACTTCAGTGATGATAGCTAGTTTATTTGATAATGATCCCATACCTGAATATCTTTCATAATTTATAGTTGAGAAAATATTATGAAAGCTCAGGTTAGAAATTTCGACCCGAATCTTGCTATGTTAAGGGGCTGAATTATAACTGGACATCCATACGGTTTTATTTCAGAAAGGTGCATACATGTAAAGCATGTACTGGTACCTATGCTGTAAATTTTCAGTGATTTTTATATATCTTATTTATTGACATGGTTAAAAAATAATCTATTATATAGCCATATGGCTATACAATATTCTAACTCACTAGACAGAACATTCCATGCATTAGGGGATGGTTCTCGGCGCAAAATACTGGCGATGATAAGCCATAAACAACGTTGTACCGCTGGTGAACTGGTGGAGCAATTTAATGTATCCCAGCCGACTGTATCCAAACACCTGAAAGTATTAGAGACTGCGGGACTGGTTGTTCGTCATATTGAAGGGCGTCATCATGTGTTCGCTTTAGGCGTAGATGGTTTGCAAGAAGCAGATGACTGGATCAAGCGTCACCTTGCCTTCTGGCAGAACAGTTTAGATAGGCTAGGTGAGTTTTTAGATAATGAAAAGAAGGATTCGCAATGACGACGAGGGCTAACAAAATAGAACCCATTATTATCGACAGGCATTATAAGCACTCACCAGAAAAGGTGTTCGAGGCATTTTCATGTAAAGCGGCCTTCGAACAATGGATTGCGCCATCAGATGAAATTGGAGCAAGAGTGCTCTTACATGATTTTAAAATTGGCGGGATGTATAGAATAGAATTTTCCATACCCGATTCTGGAAAGTTGTTCCTGAAGGGGGAGTACGTCCATATTGAACATCCCAGGCAAATTTGTTTTACCTGGGAATGGGAAGAGCCGGATGTTCATGCGGGCATAAACTCCCTGGTCACGGTGGATTTTCTTGAACATAAAGGAAACACCCGACTCACAATTACGCATGAAAACCTCTCTACGACACAGGCAACAGAGCGACACACCCAGGGCTGGAATGGTGCTTTATTACGCCTTGAAAAACGTCTTACAAATCAACCGGACATACAGGACTAAATAATGGTTTCTCTACCTATTACTTCGACGATTGCGGCTGCACTGGCCATTCTTATGTTTGTACTCGCACTACTGGTATCGTTACGACGTGTAAGTCTGGGAAAGGAGCAGGGTGATATTGCCAAATACCCAATTGATGACGGGAACGATGAACAGCTCAAGCGACGTATTGGTGCTTTCAGTAATTTAATTGAATATGCGCCTATGTGTCTTATTATGCTTGCATTGCTTGAAACCGGTGAGGCGTCATCAATTTTAATCTGGAGTTTAGGGGTTTCATTTGCAGCGGGAAGGGTGCTACATGCAATTGGTATGTTAACCAATCCTCACTTCCCTTTACCCCGAATTATTGGAATGTTTGCAACCTACGCAGTGTTGCTTGTACCCGTCGGATGGCTCGTTTTAAATTTTGGGCAGGGCTGAAGAGTACTGACTTTAAGCGTTAGTACTAAATGCAATGAATATGCTCATGTAATTGAAAATGTAGTATTGCGTTTTCTTTTTAAAGTAAGTGTCATTAAGAACGGGGTCTGGGTTTTTCATATGAGTTTTATATAAAAATTCACTGCTGTCACGTTAAAAAAAACTCGTTTATGTTTAAACCACATTGTATGTGAATAAAGGTTGCTTTACTTTGATCGAGACATGAAGTGGGAATACCCCTAGTAGCTGGGGTTAACGGGGCAGCAATGATAAAAATTAAAAAAGCATCTTGTCTGAAAATGAACGCTAACACACAAATAAAAGCAAAAGATTTATACAGGTGCAGTGTTCGGTAGCAGGGTATTAAAGTTGCTTAGGTAACTTAATCGGAGTTATTAATTTCTAATTTATGGTGAAGTGCCTGCGTTTTCTCGCTGGGTGCAACACCCAGGCCGGTGTTCAGGTGGTTTAAACATTCCTGATAGGTTTGCAGGGCATCACCTTTTTGTCCCAGTTTTTTATAGCACAGCATGATCTGTTGATAAAAAGATTCCGCCAGATCATCAATTTCCAGGCCGCGGTAATAACAGTCGATGGCCTTTTTCCATTCCTGTTGTTGTTCCCAATAGTGGCCGAGTGCAGTGATGCTAGTGAGAAATTTTCTACGCAGGCGTTGGCGCATAGATAAGGCCCAGGAAGCATCTATATCACCATTAAGAAAAGCCCCATGATAAAACGACAGGGTTCTTTCGGTTTTAACTGGCTCAACAATTTCGCTTTTTACTTCCCGTTCAAAGACCCAGGCATCAACCCAGCAAAAGTGGGGATCCAGACTTAAATGACCGTCAGTCAAATCAATGGCCTGTTTATACCCCAGGAGACTGCGTAATCGTTTTAATGCCATGGTAAATGAGCAATAGGCTGAATCTGCTTCAGTATCGGGCCACAGGTTATCTATCAGTTTACTGACATTGACATCTCTGCCACCAAATGAAAGCAGAGCCTTTAATAAATTCAGTGGGCGTTTTTGTGCCTTGCCGGTAAAGTTTACGGGTTTATCATCTTTGAGCAGGTTGAAGCGCCCAAGCGTATAAATTTTGATTGGCCAGGGCCAGTTATCGAGATGCATAGCCTCATCATGGGGAACCAGTTTGCGTTTGCGAATGAGCTGCGAGGTGTATTCGGTTTCAATGTTATGCTGCAGTGCGATGACGCATAAGTGGCTCACCAGATCAGATTGCCATAAACTATGGTTAACAATATTAAATTGTTTACCGATGGCAAACGCCTTCTTAATATCAACAATAACCTGATCATCGATATTATTAGCCCGGGCGAAATCTGCCCGCAAGCAATAACCACAGAATAGAAGCACATTGCTATGCATGGCGCTACCAATGTTCAACGCCTGCGTTAAATAATCTGCTGCGGATTCTGTCTGCCCCTGTGCAAAACAGGTCTGTGCCATGCATAAGCTGCTCATTGCTTCGATATAGGGCATGCCACATTCCCTGGCTGATTGCAGGGCAAGTTCTGTGTGGGCTCTGGCCTGGACAAAATTCTTCTGCAGTAAGCAATACCAACCTGCAAGAAAATAATAATGCCCGCTTGACAGACGCTGGCCGGGTGGGATGCAGGCTTCCATTTCTTTAAGCCTGACTTCTGCCGTGTCGAGATCATGTTGACTAAGGCTTGCATGAACGCTCCATGCACGCAGTAAGGGTTCGGAAACATGGATGCCGGTTTGGTTTATAATGTCGATTCCTGTTTCAACCGATTTATCACAGCCCTCCCAGTCTGCTGTCATAAAGCCCCATATTTCGCTGATTATATTTGCGGTTAGTTTTGTTAATGGCGTGAGCTGTTTATGTCGTATTTGTAATTTTAACATTTCCATTAAAGCAGTGTAACGAACCATATCACCCGTTAATGTCAGGGAATGTGCAAAGTAAAATGGCAGGCTAGATGAAAGCGTATAATCTGAAGCTTGCTGCAATAATTGCCAGCCCCTTTCTATCCAGTGAGCTAATTCAGCATGTTGTGGTTGCCGATACATAAATGCGGCAATTACCGCCGTAGTTACCCGGCATTCAATTTCAGGGCCGGGAAGTGTCGGGTGCTTTGTATATAGTCTGGTAAACTGATCGATCCAGGGATCAAGTCCAACAAAAATATTTGCATCATAAACAAAGGTATCGACAACACCTGACCAGGTTAAATACAGGCCGGTAATGTCATCTGTTTGTTGAAAGCTCAAAAATGCCTGCTCGTAATAGTGACGTGCCTGCAAAGGTTGTTGAGTTAAACAGCTACTTGCCAACCAGAATAATAACCAGGACTGCTGCTCACATATTTGTTGTGGAATTTTATTAAACCAGTTTTTTAGGCTTGCATGGCGTCCCTGATCAAGCATTAATTTTGCATTGTGTAAAATCAGTGTGCTCAATGATACCCAATCTTCAGACTGGTGATAAAGTTCCACTGCATCTTCAAGCTGTTCATCCTGTAGCAGAATATTAGCCGCGTGCTGTTGTAGTTCTGTTAGCTCCACCGCAGTAAATCTTTTTTTACCGAGTGACAATAAAAAATTTCGAAATAAGGGGTGGTACTCATAACTGGCTGTAGTGTGAGCGTGTTGAAGTGTGAAATAATGTTCACTGGTTAGTTTGGAAAGATATTGTGCTGCATTATGCTGCCCAGTGAGTTGATTTGCCATTGATGTAGTAAATTTGGATAGCAGGGCTGTTTTTAACAGAAAAGACTGTAACTTTACATCAAGGTGTTGAAAGGCCTCACTGGCAAAATAATCAAACACAAGTTCCTGTTGTGAATGAGTCGAAATTTGATCAGGAATCGTCAATCCTTCAGTTTTATTGAGCATAAGCACAAGACCGGCTACCCAGCCCCGGGTCAGCTCATTCATTTTTAAAATATTATTTTTATTCAAATGGTTGTTAACGCCCAGGTGTTGTGCAAAGCCCTGTGCTTCGTCGTTAGAAAAGCGTAACATATTCCAGTCAATATGAAACATCAACCCTGACGCGCGCAATCGTGAAAAAGGAGCTGGTGCTTCCGTACGGCTAATAATAATAATATTAATTTCCGGTGGTAATTCAATCAGTGCATCAGTAATAATTTGATGTAGTCTGGAATCTGCAGGTACATCCTGGTAGTTATCAAACACAATAACATCTGGAACTTTGATACGAGAGAAAAGATCGCGGAAAAAATTTCGTGAAAAAGTAGACAGACCCGCCAGGTACTCCGGCGTTAACAGGGGTAAAGGTTTACGAAACCGTGGAGCCATTTTCTTCGCGGCCAAACCCATATAGTAAAAGAATGATGCGAGATCATTGTCTCCTTCATCCAGTTGATACCAGAGGGGTTTGATTTTATTTTTGTTGAGGTAACTTGCTACCAGCGTTGTCTTGCCGTATCCCGCTGGAGCAGATATCCAGCAAATCGGTTTATTACTGGCCTCGTTAAGTAATTTAAATAACCGCTTGCGTGCATAGGCGTGATTTTTTGCGGGTGGGCTTATTTTTGAGTATGTTGGTTTAACGGCCATTGTCGCTACAAGCCTTTATGATTTAATAAAATAGCAGTTGAAAAGCGCCCATTAGTAAAGCTGCTTTTATATGGACGAATAGATATACAGATTGTGCCGGTGATTGAATTCAGTAAAGATATAGGTGTCCGTATGAAGAGTATAAAATTTGAAAGCCTATGTTGAGCATGGTTAGCTAAATGTTTCCGCATCTGGCTATGTCGAGAAAAGATTGTTGTCATTTGTTATCTCCTGATTTAACACCTTATAAACGTTTTTACCAAAGAATAAATTCATTTACAGTAAAGTGACAGAGTGTTAAAAAACGCATCCCATTTTAAAAAAATATTCCGACATGAATCCAGGTGCATTGATTCATATCAATAAATGATAATAATTATCTGTAAGGGTTAAGTGGCTCAAGGCAGTCGTCTATATGTTTGAAAAACACTAAATCAGGCTTATGTTTAAAACCGCTTTTAGGTGCACCGAATCCAGACGGAGTATTGAATGTAGTTTGACCGTTATGAGAGGACAGGTTTATCAGTTCAGCTTTATTTATGTCGGGTTTAACAATGTTTTTTGTATCACAGTGACAGGGTTCTGTTTGCTTTCACTACAGTCCACTTAAGAAAAAAATCTATGTTTTAATCAAACTGTAATGTAATTAGCGATTACTTAAAGTTTTCCAGCATATGTTCCTGGTAGTAGGGGGGCATAAATGATGTGTGTTAGTCATTTTTTATCGCTTAATGTGTATGTGATTGAAGTTTTTTTCAATGAATTGATATTTATACGCATAATTATATTTTCTTTTCGCAAAGTCATAACAGGAAAGTTACGAATAACTTCCCAGCCTTTGCGATTTTCTTCTTCAGAATAAAATAACCTAACCTGGTCCGTTGAATCTGCAGATTCAAACTGCCAGGTCTGGCTATTATCACCAGGTATTGAGGGGGTATAAATAGCGCTCATGTCTCCATTGTAGGGTGTTACAAATTGTGCCAGTTCTCTTTTAGCGACAAATTCCTTATAAACAGTAAATGCCATGATAACATCAAGCAATAAAAATATAATAAAGGCAGATGAAAATTGGCCTGGATAATCTACTTCTTTAATAAAATAGAAATAAAAGCTCAGTCCCGTTAAGCAAATTAATAAAACTAGTAAAAATAGATTCATGTTAAGTCTATTTTATTCCGTCACTGGTTGGGTAAAAAATCTTAGCCATAAGTATCCACAGATACCCGCAATGAGTGAAGAAAACAAAATGCCCATTTTGGCCACAACTACTATCTCTTCGTCCCACTTAAAAGCGAGTTCAGAAATGAATATAGACATGGTGAAGCCGATGCCCGCAACGAAACCTGCACCAATAACGTGCTTGATATTGACTCCGGCAGGCAATGTACCAATGTTGAATTTTTGCAATAACCAGACGCTACCAGCTATACCCACTAATTTACCAAGCACAAGACCAAACATAATACCAATAGCAATAGGGTCGGACATGGCACTAGTGATGGATGCCATATCTAATGGAATGGCGGCGTTTGCAAGTGCAAATAACGGGATAACCAGATATGTCGAGGGTATGTGTAAGCCACTTTCAAGTCTTTGCAGTGGGGATATGCCCAGGTCATAGGCCTTACCCATTTTCCAGGCTAAACTGGCCTGTTTCGGGTTGTTGATTAATGGTTTACCGTCCTCGCCATGGTCATCAAAACGATCGAGTATTGAACGTATCTCGGCACTGAATGTATCCGGTGTAAATCGTGAGTATGCCGGGATAGTCCAGGCAGCAAAGATACCGGCAATGGTTGCATGCACCCCGGAGCCTTCCATAACAATCCATAAAACAACAGCAAAAAGAAAATAGGGTAGTGAATGGCGAATGCCCATCAGGTTCAAAATATACATAAAGGCAATAATCAGTACAGCAGCAACGAGGTACATCAGGTTTACCTGTTCGGTATAAAATAAGGCAATGACCGTCACCGCACCCAGGTCATCGACAATCGCCAATGCTACGAGAAAAGTCAACAGACTTTTGGGGACCCGGTTGCCTAACAGAGCCATTACGCCGACTGCAAAGGCTATATCGGTGGCCATAGGAATGCCCCAGCCCCGTGCACCTATACCATCACTGTTAATGAGATAATAAAATAATGCGGGAACCAGCATGCCACCAATCGCAGCTGCAACTGGTAAAATGGCATTTTGGGGTTTGGAAAGGTCACCAGTCAGGATTTCGCGCTTGATTTCTAAGCCGACGACAAAAAAGAAGATCGTCATCAGGCCATCATTGATCCAGTGATGAACGTTATGTTCGATGCGCCAGTTCTCGGTGAATAACCCGATACGCATATGCAGCAGTTCATCATAGGGTTCAAGCAGAGGGGAATTAGCGATGATCAGGGCGATAACTGCACAGGCAATTAGCAGGATACCTGTTGTAGTCTGGCGATGAATAAATTCTTCAAACGGTGTGGCTATCCGCTGATAGGCTTTTTCCCATGGCGCAAAATAGAAACGCTTTTCGTTTGACATAGTCGCTGTCCTGTCCATTCGTAACTGATAGAAAATGTCAGGCTATCTTAGCCTATTTCTGCTCCAGATTTCGAATGATTATTCATAGAATTTATGCTTGGGAAATTTGTTCCTGAGTGTTTCTGTTATGTAGTCAATCACCAGGAGTCTGGAGTGCTTTTATTTACAATTATTATAAATTACGGTCGTGGCCTTTAGATGGTTCTTTACAGGGGGTAGTTGATCCATAAGCTCTTAAAATATTATATTTTTGAATTTACTGAGTTATAAGAGTCGGTGGTGTTGCTCAATGAGCCTGAAAATTATGAGATAATATTCATTACTGTTTTTTGTTTGTGTTACTGTGAGAAATGGCCAGCATGTCATGTCTTGCCGGGGTATATTGGAGGATCAGTCGTGATAATGACTATTAAGGTTATGTGTTTAAAAAAATCAGTTCATAACGGGGCTTTTAAAAATTAATTAATATTAAATTGCCATAATTATAATAATGACCACCATAGCCAGTAAAAAAACACCCCGAGTTTTGCGTTTAGTTTTTGCTGTTTCCTGAACCGGTTTTTTAACATTGCCACTTCATTTTTGTTCAGATGTTCGCAGTGATTGCAAGAGGTGTTCTCTTCAGGGTATTTTAAACCGCACCTGCCACATTTTTTAACTCGATTAATTTGTACTGGAAATAAACCGTTTATGTCTTAATAATATCCATTTTGTAGATAATTATAGTTTATGTTGAAAGTAACTTAGTGACCAGGTTCAAAATGCGCTTAACTTAACTAGCAGCTCCTCATTTATAACAGTTACAGATTGTAATATAGATTTTGCGAGTTTGTGCTTTAAATTGTTGTCTTTCAGTTTGTAAACTGGCTGTGTTGTTAGTATTTTACTGGCTACCGATTGTGCAATACTCTTTACTTTAGGTATATGTTTTTCGGGGAAGTTATCAATGCTAATATTTTCAATTGTAGGGTTTTTAAAGAAAAATGCGGTTAATTCAGGATCATAAGTAAGTGAGCCAGTTATTTTTGCTTTGCCTGATCCTTTAAGTCCGGCGGGTGCTAGTACTTTTATATTAGATAAAACGCTAATTTTATTGCTCCCATCTAATAGATCTACTTCCGGGTTTGATAAAATAACGTTAACAAAAAACCTGGTTTTTTCCAGTGGCATCATAGCTGATACTTTGTCTTGAAGTTCATCTTCCGTTATTTTTAACGTGTAAGTAATTGCCGTGGCAACTTGAGATGAAAACATCAGTATTATAGCTATAAAAAAACGTTTCATTGTTTTCCTTGGTTATAACAGCGGGTGTATTATATTCGTCATGTGCTCTTTATTCATTAACAACGTCAGCATGATGACATGTTGGGTGCTCAGTACGTGCATATATAATGAGGTGTGGTTGGGTTATTCCTGGTATGCATTTAATTAGATAAGTCAGATAATAAGGTCTCTAAATTATTAATATTACTAACTGAACTGATTTTAGCTTTATTGTAGTCAATCGACCTGGATTGTAATACATAGTTTATAAACCAGTATGCCTTGCCTGTTTCAGAGTCGATTGTGTATGCAAACTTATCATTGTTTGGGCCAAATGCACCGAATTGGCCCTGGGTGCCAGCTACATAATCAGTATTGTATGCCTTTTGAATAATTGAGGCTGTTTTTCTGACTTGATTAGGATCTACTTCTGATTTCTCAAACTTTAGTATTTCAATGAAATCATTTGATCCAGTATCTTGACCTGATGTAGTGTAGTGGTATTTGTAAAAACCATTTTTTCCTTCAGTGCGTGTGATGTTGTATTCTTCACCGTTAAACATGAAGTTTTTATTAGTGCTATTGCTGAATCCGAAATAAACTACAACAGCGATAACAGCTAAGATAATTATGTTTTTCATGGGGTTCCCTGTTTGTATAATGTTTTATAGTGTGCGAAAAAACTTATGGCTGAAAATTATAAAAATGTAATAACTAACAGCTTACTACAAATTAGCTTGATCGTTCCAGTAGTTTTTTTCTGATAGCTATAATGTACGACTTAAGTGAGGGCTAACTATTGAGGTGATCAAAAGTTATCAGGGATGTTCCCTGAAAATGCTATATAGTACATTGTGTCGTCATTTTATCTTATTAACCTGTATTTATTAAACTTCGGTAATTGAATAAATAACAGGCATTTCAACAATTATAGCGGCAGCTATTATTTTTCTACTTAAACTATGGTAACACCAGTGGAAACTGTATTATCTTCCAGGGTATAAATTTGAATGTTAATGATTAATTTGGCTACAGTCTTCATTAATTATGATGTCGAACTCATTCCTGCTGTTTGCCAATATGTTCGGCAATGATTTATTTATATTTTCTGGCTTGCACCAGTATCTGGAGTATGCATCAGGCTTGGTTGAATTATATGATTGATAGGAGCATGAAATCATAATAAATAAAAAGCTCAAAATAAGCATTGTTTTTATAATGTCACAGCATATAAGATCGAATTTCATTTTTTCAATACTCCTGTATAAGCGAATTTGGTAGGCTTGCTTCGTTGCTTAAAGCAACTTAAATTTAACTGGCATTTTAAGTAAGGCAGTTACCGGTTTTCCTTTTACTTTAGCCGGCATAAAAGTGGAGGCCCTGATGGCATCTATTGCAGCCTGATCAAAACTGTCTCCCGCTGATTTTAGTATTGTTATTTTTCTGACTTTTCCCGTTTTATCAATAAGCACCATTAGTTCAACTGTGCCTTTATTCCCACTGGCACGCATGTTTTCCGGATAGACCGGGGTTTCCCTGTGGGTAAAGCGTGGCAGGTCGCTGAGTTTATAAAAAGGCACAGGTGGGGGCAGCTTGCTGGCTTCACTAATTGTGTTTGTAATGGCCTGTTTGGATACGTTATTAAGATCTGGAGCTGTGTTTTTTATTATTGCTTCAGGCTTTGATGATTTTTTTAATTTTGTTTTTGCTTTCTTGTGAACTATTTTTTTTACAGGTTTTTTAAAGACCTTTTTTTCTTTGCTAACGGTAATTTGTGTCTGCGGTAGTTCTAGCAGGTTTAAAATTAGCATGGGGTTATTGTTTGAGCTTGAGGGTTGAACTGCCGATAAAATCTGCATTATAAAAATCAGGCCGGATGCTAATGCTATTCCGCCAATGATGGATAGTAGCCGTTGTGGTGTGTTTTCTCTTAGGGTTATCACCG
>Ga0316207_10004796_pt1 | contig 11534 bp, 9 predicted proteins | sample 6weekpyrite_MG_FD_204943 | JGI IMG/M metagenome (GOLD analysis project Ga0316207, IMG submission 204943) | Microbial mat bacterial communities from mineral coupon in-situ incubated in ocean water Damariscotta River, Maine, United States -... | ecosystem: Environmental > Aquatic > Marine >...
AGCTACGGTGTTGAGCACGTTGATCATAGTGATCACAGCTATGTATTACACCCCGGCAATCACATGTTAACCCCCCACTTTCCTGAACTTCCAGATGACGGTGTCACCATTACGTTTGATCGCGAAACTGCGCTAGTACACGAAGATAGATTATGCATGAGCTGGGAACACCCAATGGTTCGCGGCGTTATGGATATGGTGTTTGAAGGTGAACACGGCAATGTCGCTTTTAGCATTATTAAAAATAAAAAATTTAAAACCGGCACAGTACTTTTAGAAATGTTGTTCGTGATTCAGTGTATTGCACCAAGCCATCTACAAATCGACCGGTTTATGCCTGCACAATTAATTCGTCTAGTAATGGATAAAGATAACGTTGATCATAGCGATGATATTAGTTTTGAAAAATGTAAAAGTCTTGTTCCTTCGATTGATCAACATACTTGTCAACAAATCGTTGCAGGGCATCGAGACAACTTAAGAAAAATTATTAGCCATGCAGAGTCACAATTATCACAAAACATACCAACGCTTGTGAACCTGGCCGAAAAGCAAGTAGAACAGAAACTTGGCGACCAAATTTCACGTTTGCGATCACTGCAAAAAACAAACCCCAATGTGCGCGATGATGAAATTAAACAACTAGCCGATGAAAAAGATCAATTACATGAATATATCCAACACCCACAATTGAGGTTGGATGCACTACGATTAATCATTGCCGGGTAGAAAAATAGTTTTCTACTTTTTCTAAAAATACTTCTCTCAATCTTTTATCCAAAAATTCTTCTTCATCAATAACCGGTAATAACGGCAACGCCGCCATAATTACTGCAGCGTATATTCCCTGCCCTCGTCTTTCATAGTCCCTCTGGCTATTCATGACTTTGACATTTTTAGTTCCGCAACTCGGTGAATGATTTTTAAAAATATAGCCGCTTATTTCGACATTATTGTTTACAACGTTGTTTGCATAGCTGACTAACGACTTTGTGACGTTGTTAGTTGGATTATCAACTCCTACAACCTGAATACCGGTATCCGTTTCCACTAAATGTATAGGTGGTCTAGGTACACCCATACCAACGGCCATTTCTGGGCATAATGAAACTAGGTTATACTTGTTACCGAGTTGTTCAGTGATAGCTTGAACGTGCTTATCTGTACCATCATAACGAACAGCCTCACCTAACAAACAGCTGCTTACAGCAATTTTAATTTTATTAGGCATAATTCATCCCAAATGATCGAAGCACTATCATACACACAATACGGTTTTATTCTCACTATACTTATTGCTGCTTACACTTTTCGTGGCGTCACAGGTTTTGGTTCTGGCTTAATTGCCACACCGCTACTCGCACTTTTTTTGCCTTTAACCTTTGCCATCCCCTTTATTAGTCTTTTAGATATGACTGCATCGCTTACTCATATTTCACACACGCGACAACATATCTCATGGAAAGTAATATTAAGAGCAATTCCTTTTGCTTTCATTGGTGTACCTGTCGGCCTGTTTGCACTGCAAACCGTTGCAACTCACACCTTAGTTAAAGGTTTAGGCACTTTTATTATATTATTTGCGATTTATAGCCTGATATCACCAAAACTCAAGAAAAGTGATTCTATCGTATGGCCCGCCTTTGGTGGTTTTTTTGGTAGCTTAATTGGTGCAATGTTCGGTACTGGTGGCCCCTTTTATGTATTCTACTTTCAACTGCAACAACTCGATAAGTCTGTATTTCGTGCCACCTGTGCTGCAGTATTTTTACTCGACGGCCTTATCCGCGCCGTCGGTTTTACTTATTCAGGTTTTTATACCTCAACTGTATTATTAAGTATTACCTACTCTTTGCCGGTTATGTTTTTTGCTATGTACATTGGAAATCATATACACACCAATATTACCCAGCGCACATTTCAAAAAGCGATCGGTGTTTTTTTAATATTTAGCGGTATCGCCCTTTTACTCAAATAACGCTAAATCTACTGATAAATGATAGTGAAATAAACTTTATCGGCTATACTAGCCCCAAGAACACTATTTTATGTCACTTGTATTGCCAAAAACCTTACTGTCATTAATATGTAACAAAACTCTGCTCTAATATCGTTTATGACAATTAAATCGATTTTTGTGAAAGAAAAATGACAGATAATTCCAAGTATATTTTAGTGGTTGATGACGAGCGCGCTATTCGAGATATGGTCTGTATGGCGCTTACTCAAGAATCATTTCAATGGCAAGAAGCCAGTGACGCGCATAAAGCAGAAGCTTTGATTAAACAAAATCCTCCCAAGCTGATTTTGTTAGACTGGATGATGCCCGGTATCAGTGGTGTCGACTTTGCGCGAAAACTTCGTCGCCAACCCGAGACGATGAATATTCCTATTATAATGCTCACCGCTAAAACTGAAGAAGACAATGTAATTCGTGGGTTGGAGAGTGGAGCAGATGATTATCTAACAAAGCCTTTCTCTCCAAGAGAATTGGTTGCAAGAATAAAATCATTGTTGCGCCGCAGCCAACAAAAAAATAGTCAAGATACCCTTAGCATGAACAATCTTTCGCTCGATACAAGTTCATACCGCGTTGAAGGTAATGGAGAAGCAATCGATTTAGGACCAACAGAATTTAAATTATTACGTTTCTTTATGGAAAATCCTGATCGCGTATTCAGCAGAGAACAGGTGCTAAATAATGTTTGGGGCGATAATGTTTATGTTGAAGAACGTACGGTTGACGTTCATATTCGTCGTTTACGTAAAGCACTAGAAAAAACCCAACATCAAGATATGGTACAAACTGTACGCGGTGCCGGTTACCGTTTATCGATTAAATAAAACGTATATTAATGTATTCTCCCCAACAAAAAAAAGAAATCTCTACCCTTCTTAGTATTATTGCAGGTACTGGCCTAGTCGGTGCTTTATTTAACCAAACTTTTCTTTTTATATCTTTAGCATTATTTATTTATATTGTTTTCATGATGCGCAATGTCTTTAAATTGCAAAACTGGTTAACCGATCAGAAAAAAGGCTTACCGGATGCATGGGGTTACTGGGGTGAAATCTTTAATGAACTCCATGTTCTTGAAAAACAAAAATATAAGCAACAAAAATTATTATCGGTTGCCTTATCTCGCTTTAAAAAAGCGGCTGAAGCATTACCCGATGGCGTTGTCATATTAAGCCAACATAACTTTATTGAATGGATAAACCCTGTTGCAAGCTCATCACTGGGTATTAAGTACCCTCAAGATTCAGGTCAAAAAATCAGCAACCTAATACGTCATCCAGATTTTCAACGTTACTTAGAAAAAAATAATTTTAGTAAAACAATCACCTTTCCTTCTCCCAACAATGTGGACAACACCTTAACCATTCAAATTATTCCATTTGGATACAAGCAAAAAATGATTTTTTGTCGAGATATAACGCACATCACTAAATTAGAAGAAATGCGTACTACCTTCGTCTCAAATGTCTCACATGAAATGCGCTCACCATTAACAGTGCTAAGTGGTTACCTGGAAATGTTTTCTGATAAACCACCACAAGATGAAAAAAGTTTTAAACTCGGTATTGATAACATGTATCAGCAAGCCATGCGCATGCAACGCTTAGTTACCGATCTATTAGCCTTATCAAAAATGGAAACTGCTCCGGTAGAGCATACAAAGTTGGTTGATGTATCGACCTTATTAATTAGTTTAAAAGAAAATGCAGAAATTTTAGGCAAAGATAAACATCATAAAATCAGCTTACAAGCCGACGAAAAACTGAATTTACGCGGCAATATTGATGAGCTGCATAGCTTGTTTGCCAATTTAATCAACAATGCAGTGCGTTATACGCCCGAGAACGGAATTATAAAAATCAAATGGGAAGTCTCAAATGAAAAAGCTGTTTTCTCCGTTAAAGATAATGGCGCTGGAATAGCCAGCCAGCATATATCTCACCTCACTGAACGTTTTTACCGTGCCGATGTTGATCGTTCCCGTGAATCCGGTGGAACGGGACTCGGTTTAGCCATAGCAAAATATGCCGTTGAACGCCATGATGGTAGTCTGGGTATTAGTAGTGAGCTCGGTAAAGGCTCAACATTCAGCTGTTACTTTCCCAAACAGAGATTTTCTGTTTAACCGGAAATACCTCACGTCACTAAAAAAACGTTTTATCTGCCCAGTCATAAAACTGTCATATTCAGGTCATATCATTGTCACATTGAAACGGCAAAATGGTCTCACTTTAAAAATACTTGTAATAAATAATAATTTAACTAATCTTTCTCCAGGGAGAATACTATGAAAACTAAACTACTCCAGACTATCAGCATGAGCGTGTTGGCAGTCAGTTTATCTTCTTTTGTTACTATGGCTCATGCAGGTTCAAAACTAGATAAAAAATTACCAGAATATCAAAAAGCAAGTGGTGTAACAGGCAACCTTTCAAGTGTTGGTTCTGATACTCTAGCTAACCTAATGGCCTTATGGACAGAAGAATTTACTCACCTTTATCCAAATGTAAATGTTCAGGTTCAAGCAGCCGGTTCTTCTACTGCACCACCAGCATTATCAGAAGGTACTTCAAACTTCGGCCCAATGAGCCGTAAGATGAAAGACAAAGAACTCCAGGCATTTGAAAAGAAGCACGGCTACAAACCAACAGCAATCGCAGTAGCTATCGATGCATTGGCAGTATATGTACACAAAGATAACCCAATCAAAGGCATGACAATTGCTGATGTTGATGCAATCTTCTCGTCTACACGCAAGTGTAAAGGTAAAAAAGACATCACAAAATGGGGACAAACAGGCCTTAAAGGTTCCTGGAAAAACAAAAGCATCCAAATCTATGGTCGTAACTCAGTTTCTGGAACATACGGCTACTTCAAAAAGAAAGCATTATGTAAAGGCGATTACAAAACAACCGTAAATGAGCAGCCTGGCTCTGCATCAGTTGTTCAATCTGTTTCTGCTTCTTTAAACGGTATTGGTTATTCTGGTATTGGTTATAAAACTTCTGGTGTTCGTGCACTACCTTTAGCTAAAAAAGCAGGCAAGCCATTTGTGGATGCGACACCTGAAAATGCGGCTAACAAAACATATCCATTAGGTCGTAAGTTATGGGTTTATGTTAACAAGCAACCAAATCGTCCTTTGTCTCCACTACAAATGGAATTCATTAAGATGGTTTTATCTAAGCGTGGACAAAAAGTTGTTATCAAAGACGGTTACATTCCTTTGAGTGCTAAGCAAGTTAAGAAGCAGTTAGCTAAATTAAAATAAGCACTTCTTCTTTTAAAAAGCCCGGCCACTAATTAATAGGGCCGGGCTTTTTTTTGCCTGTGAAATTAAAACGAATTCCCTGCAATTAAAATGTCATATTTCACGGTAAATAAAATTAATACTCTATAATAAACGCAGGATCGCCCTGGCAACCCCAGACCAGAGAAAAATACCCATTAAAATCAATAAGATAGGCTTGTCATATTTCTGTCATATTGTGCATTTATAATTCACCCATGTCAGATACTAGCCAATCAACACCCAATTTAGAACGCGCCCTCACCTCAAAGATGGACCGCAGTCGTGCGATTAAAAATCGTATTACCAGCATCAGTATGGCGGTGGGTGGCATTAGTGTAATTTTATCAATTGTGCTTATTTTCTTTTATCTCGCTTACGTCGTTTTTCCTTTATTTAATTCTGCGGAAATGGAAAAAACAACCAGCTATCCTTTACCCGCCGCGACACAAGGTAAAACCTTGCATCTGGCTATTGAAGAACAAAACCAGGTTGGCGTGCGTTTTACAGAAACAGCAAAAGCGGTATTCTTTAATATAAACAATGGTGACATTGTTGAAGAAATGAATATCGCCTTACCAAAGAAAACTAAAATCAGCAGTTTTAATACCAGTCGTCTTGCTAAAGGCTTTGTTACTTTTGGTTTAAGTAATGGACAAGCTATTTTTGCGCAACACAAATATAAAACACGTTACTTAGCTGATGGTAAAAAAATTCTTCCTTCACTACTCTATCCGCTTGGTGAGACACCCATTGAAATGGATAGTACAGGCCATGCTTTAACGCATATAGGTTTAATGCATGACGAAGAAAGAGCCACCTTAGTTGCTTACACTGATGATAATCGTTTGTTATTAAACCAACTGGTATTTGATGATGAGTTAACTGATGAAGATGATGCCGAAGCTATTAGCTTTGATAGCACACAAGTTGAAATCCCTAATATTCAATATGTCAGTGAACTTCTTATCGATACTGCACAAAGCTTAATTTATGTTGCGCATAACAATGGTGAAGTTAGCTTAATTGATATTGATGACCTTGATGATATTCGAGTTATCGAGCGCAAACGTGTCATTGGCGATGATGCAAAATTAACAACCTTTACTTTTTTAACTGGTGAAATTTCATTATTAATTGGTGATGATAAAGGTAACCTTAGCCAATGGTTTCCAGTGCAAAAAGAAACGGGCTTAAGCTTATCGCATATACGTGATTTTGATAGCCAGCATTCAGCTATTACCGATATTGTTACCGAGCAACGCCGCAAAGGTTTTGCTGCAATTGATGATAAAGGCCAGCTTGCTTTTTATCATTCAACCGCACGTCGCACGCTTTTACATGAGGCGATTAGCGAATCACGATTAAATTTTCTTGCGGTCTCTCCTCGTGCAAATACTTTTATTACTGAAGATGATAAGCAACAAGTTCAGCTTTGGCACGTTGAAAACGAACACCCTGAAATGTCCTGGTCTGTTTTATGGGATGAAATTTGGTACGAAAGTTATCCCGAGCCTTCATACACATGGCAATCATCATCCGCCAGTAACGACTTTGAACCCAAGTTTAGTTTAATGCCATTAGCCTTTGGTACGCTTAAGGCCGCTTTTTATGCCATGCTTTTTGCTATGCCGCTCGCCATTATGGGCGCAATCTATACCGCTTATTTCATGGCACCTAAAATGCGCACCTACGTTAAGCCGACGATTGAAATCATGGAAGCCTTACCAACGGTAATCCTTGGTTTCCTTGCAGGTCTTTGGTTGGCACCTATCATCGAAAGTCACCTACCCGGTGTCTTTAGTATGCTCATTATTTTACCCACAGGTGTTTTAATTTTTGCCTTCGCGTGGAAAAGTTTGCCAAAAACTATACGCCAACGTGTTCCTGACGGCTGGCAAGCGGCCTTACTTATTCCTGTATTGTTAATCACAGGCTGGCTAGCCATGGCATTGAGTCTACCTATGGAACACTTTTTCTTTAATGGCGATATGAAAACGTGGTTAAGTGAAAATTTAGGTTTAAATTATGATCAACGTAATTCCTTAGTGGTTGGTATCGCCATGGGCGTTGCGGTTATCCCCACAATTTTCTCGATTACTGAAGATGCTATTTTCAGCGTACCGAAAAACCTTACCTTTGGTTCGCTTGCACTTGGTGCCACACCTTGGCAAACGTTGATCTATGTTGTTATTTTAACGGCAAGCCCCGGTATTTTTTCTGCGGTGATGATTGGAATGGGACGTGCGGTAGGTGAAACCATGATCGTATTGATGGCAACCGGTAACACCCCCGTTATGGACTTTAGTATTTTCCAGGGCATGCGCACACTTGCAGCTAATGTTGCCGTCGAAATGCCGGAATCAGAAGTGGACAGTACCCACTATCGGATTTTGTTCCTTGCCGCACTTGTTCTTTTTGTTTTCACTTTTATGTTTAATACGTTAGCGGAAATTGTTCGCCAACGTCTACGCAAGAAATACAGCAGCTTATGATGAAGAAATGGTTTAAAAGTGGTGATCCGTGGATCTGGCTCAATGCCGCCGCCGTTAGCGCCAGTTTGATTATTGTTATTGGTTTACTGATACTTATTGCAGTAAATGGCTTATCGCATTTTTGGCCTAAAGCGGTGATGCAAGCGCAATACCTTCAAGCCAATACGACTGAAGACAAAGCCGCTTCTATCCGTATTATCGGTGAAATTCATAGCGATGAAGAAGTTAGCGTCGAACAGCTTACTGCTTTGGGAATTAATTTAAACACAGATGCACTAACAGCCACCCGCCTATTAATTAAAACAGGGAACCGTGATGTTAGCGGTGCTGACTTTAAATGGATGTTACAGCCTTACTTAACTGAAAAAGAATACCCTAAAGATATTATTGTTTTAGAGCGCCGTGAATGGGGCAACTTTTATGGCTACCTTAAAAGCACCACGAATAACGGTGAAGTAACGGCTAGTGGTAAAGATGCCTGGCCTGAATTAATAAAGCGTTTACAACATACCGAAGAACTCTACACACAGATTCGTGATATCGAAAAAGGTGATATAGGTAGTATTAACTACAGTATGGAGAAATTGCGTTTAACTAAACGACGCCTTGAGCTTGATGAAGAAGATACACCTGAAAATTTAGCTAAGCTTGCAGACAAACGTACTAAATTAGATAAAGACTATGCCGTACTTGAAAAGAAATTAGCAAAACTCTACGCTGAATTTAATCAAGGCGATATTACCGTAGAAAGCATGGGTGGTAAGGTCATTAAAATACCACTGGCGAAAATTGTTCGTGCTTATCAACCTAACGCACTTAACTTTTTTGAAAAAATCATTCTCTACTTCCAAAAGATCTGGGAGTTTGTGGCCGATGATCCACGTGAAGCGAATACCGAAGGTGGTATCTTCCCTGCTATCTTCGGTACGGTCATGATGGTGCTATTGATGTCAGTACTGGTTACCCCTTTTGGTGTTATCGCTGCGGTTTATTTACGTGAATATGCTAATCAAGGTGCAGTGACTCGCATCATTCGAATCGCAGTCAACAATCTTGCGGGTGTCCCGTCTATTGTTTATGGTGTCTTTGGCTTAGGTTTCTTTGTTTACTTCTTAGGCGGCAATATTGATCAACTCTTTTATGCCGAAGCCTTACCCTCACCTACTTTTGGTACACCCGGTATTTTATGGTCATCATTGACCTTAGCAATTTTAACCGTACCCGTTGTTATTGTTGCGACCGAAGAAGGCCTATCACGTATACCGCGTTCGATCCGCGAAGGCAGTTTGGCATTAGGTGCGACAAAAGCTGAAACTTTATGGCGAACGGTTCTGCCTATGGCAACACCGTCTATGATGACAGGGATGATTCTTGCAATAGCCCGTGCAGCAGGTGAAGTAGCACCTTTAATGTTGGTTGGTGTTGTAAAACTGGCACCTTCTTTACCACTTGATATGAATGCACCATTCTTTCACTTAGAACGTAAATTTATGCACCTTGGTTTTCATATTTACGATGTAGGTTTCCAAAGCCCTAATGTGGAAGCGGCACGGCCATTAGTTTATGCCACGGCCTTTTTATTAATTGCCGTGATTGTTTTATTAAACTTATCTGCAATTTATATTCGTAACCGTCTACGTGAACAGTACCGTGGTTTAGAGACTTAAAAGAAGTTTAGAGACTTAAAATAAAGTTTAGAAAGTTAGAAATAGATAGCTAACAAAATACTGGTAATTATTATGAGCTTAGAAACAAAAAGTCATGGCGTTAATATGGATGCATTAGGACGTGAACAACGTTCGAATGTACTCGCAGATGAAACGACCTGTATCACAACCGATAACCTTAATCTTTATTATGGTGAGAAGCATGCGCTGCATGACATCAACCTGAGTATCCCGGAAAAAAAGGTTTCTGCTTTTATCGGCCCAAGTGGTTGTGGCAAGTCAACGCTGTTACGCTGCTTTAACCGTATGAATGACCTGGTAGATAATTGTCATATCGAAGGTGGTATTCATATCGACGGTAATAATATTTACGACAAAAATGTTGATGTTTCTGAACTCCGCCGTCGTGTAGGCATGGTTTTCCAAAAACCTAACCCTTTTCCTAAGTCTATTTATGAAAACGTGGCTTACGGCTTACGTTTACAAGGTGTAAAAAGCCGTCGAGTGATTGATGAAGTAGTTGAAAAATCATTACGTGGTGCCGCTCTTTGGGATGAGGTGAAAGATCGTCTGCATGACAGTTCTTTAGGTTTATCGGGTGGGCAACAACAACGTGTTGTTATTGCTCGCGCCATTGCCATCGAGCCTGAAGTTTTACTCTTAGATGAGCCAGCATCAGCACTTGATCCAATATCAACCCTCAAAATTGAAGAGTTGATTAATGACCTAAAAGATCGCTATACCATTGTTATCGTTACACATAATATGCAACAAGCGGCTCGTGTATCAGACTATACTGCGTTTATGTACATGGGTGAATTAATTGAGTTTGGCGACACCGACAAAATTTTCACCAATCCAACTCAGAAACAAACCGAAGACTATATTACAGGGCGTTACGGCTAAAAAAGGAAATAAACATGAGCAAAAATAATAGTGGGCTTCATATATCACAACAATTTAATGCTGAATTAGAAGAAATTCGCAGCCATGTCTTATCCATGGGTGGTTTGGTTGAAGAACAGATCCGAAATGCCGTGCAATCACTGGTCGAGGGTGATGTCTCGCTTGCCGAGTCTGTTATTAGTAAAGATGTTGAAGTGAACAAAGCAGAAGTCAACATAGACGAAGAATGCACACACATTATTGCAAGACGCCAGCCTGCAGCAACCGATTTAAGGTTGATTATTGCGGTTATTAAAACCATCACCGATCTTGAGCGTATTGGTGACCAGGCAGAACGTGTTGCTCGTATGGGTACGCGTCTAGCCGAAGTTGATCGACCAAAAACCAACTATACTGAACTACAAAATATGGGCGAACGTGTCGCGAAAATGGTGCACGGCGCACTAGATGCCTTTGCCCGTAGTGATGTTGAGGCTGCCATTAAAGTCAGTAAACAAGATGACAAAGTTGATCAAGAATACGATGGTTTAATGCGCCAATGCTTAACCTTCATGATGGAAGACCCTCGTAAAATTACACAAATGCTCGATATCATGTGGGCTGCTCGTGCGATTGAACGCATTGGCGATCACGCTAAGAACATTTGTGAATATGTTATCTATCTAGTTGAAGGTAAAGACGTACGCCACATTACAATAGAACAAATAGAAGATGAATTAAAAGCTTAGGCAAAAAAAATGGGCTACCGAGGAGGTAGCCCTAAATTAACCTAACTATTGAGGAGGAACATAACAAACAAATGAAAACTCGTTGTGTTGTTGCTCATAAACATTATGGCAGTAAAAAAACAAATTAGTTCACTTTATCTGTAAACATCTGTAACACCTATTATTCAGCATATTCTTAATTGCTATTTCGTTTTACTCTCAACCCGCATTAAGCTTTTCACCTAACAGCTTGTTTTTATTAGGAAGTCGCATTGATATAAGGCTTGCCATGAAAACAAAAGCCGTTGCAAACCATAACGTCGTCTCTAAGCCCCACTCTTGATATACCCAACCAGATAAAATTGTGCCAATCAGACGACCAGCAGCATTGGCCATATAATAAAAACCTACATCAAGACTCACCTGCTCATTTCGTGAATAAGCAAGAAC
>Ga0316207_10004797_pt1 | contig 11533 bp, 9 predicted proteins | sample 6weekpyrite_MG_FD_204943 | JGI IMG/M metagenome (GOLD analysis project Ga0316207, IMG submission 204943) | Microbial mat bacterial communities from mineral coupon in-situ incubated in ocean water Damariscotta River, Maine, United States -... | ecosystem: Environmental > Aquatic > Marine >...
TGGCGTTTATGCCGAGTGTAGATCCGCACCCATTTATAGCCAAGCTAGAGACTAATAAATGAGCGCCGTTTAAAATTGATGCACCAAGCCTGACAGAGAGATCTGCTGCAGCGCTCCTTAGTGCGGAAAGAGAGTATAGTCCAAAAGATAAGAAATGGCTAATTTTGACAATTATTATGTGTGCTTAGTAGTAAACTACGTAAAAAATAGTTTAATCAACGGATTAAAAGGGGAGGGCTAATTTATGGCCCTTAAATCACCAGCCACATCATGCAATACAATAAATCTTTACAACTGTCTCCAAAAGCACTCGGTTTCTTACTGGCCATAACAGGCACCGCATTATTTTCACTCAAATCAATTTTTATAAAGCTGGCATATCTTGAGGGCCTGAATGCAGACAGTGTTCTCATGCTGAGAATGGCCGTTGCCTTGCCGATTTATCTGGCAATTTTAGTCTGGCTATTGCGCATGCCAGATAAACAGCCGCAATGCCTGCAAAAAAATATGGTTAGAATAGTATTTCTGGGCTTTTTTGGGTATTTTTTATCATCATGGTTAGATTTAAAAGGATTGGAATTTATTTCTGCACAACTGGAAAGGTTGACGCTTTTTAGTTATCCGATACTAGTTGCCGTGCTTGGTGCAATCTTTTTTAAAACGCCTTTAACCAGGCACATTGTTGCAGCTCTTATTATTACCTATGCAGGTATCTGGATCGTTTTCAATCAGGAGTTATCACTTTCAGGTGAAAATACAGGGTTTGGTACATTGCTGGTGTTTTTAGCCGCGCTGAGTTTTTCACTGTATGTATTAATGGGGAAAAAAGCCATTCATCAGGTAGGGAGTTTGTGGTTTACCAGTATTGCGATGATTGTTTCCAGTGTTTTTGTACTGTTATATTACGCCTTATTTTTTGATTATGGTGGCCTTACGGTTACATCATTAGCCTGGTTGTGGATTGTTTTGCTGGCAGTATTTAGCACGGTAATTCCCAGTTTTATGTTAGCGGAAGCGATTGCGAAAATTGGGCCAGCACAAACGGGTGTTATTGGCACTCTCGGGCCCATGGTGACAATTGTATTAGCAGTATGGCTTTTAGATGAGCCGTTTACAGTTTTTCATGCAATTGGAATTAGCCTGGTCATTGGTGGGGTAACGGTTTTAGCAAGGGGGAGGTAGGCACGTTTTTTAATAACTAAGCCTGGTAGAGCTGGCTTAATTCAGTTTTTTCTTCTGCGCTGAGTTCGGATGTGCGGCTTTTATTAAGCAATTCCTGTAAGCGCATGTCTTTGTGTTTTTGCAGCAGATTATTAAAAGCATCTTTTAATGAGGCTAGTTGTGTTTCTTTCGCTGCTTCCGGTATATCTAATTGCATTAATTTATTAATGATGGCTGCATCATCTGTATTTCGCCAGCGTTCCAGTAATACAGATGGAGAGCTGGTGTCAGTTTGCAAAATAGTATTGTGTATTTTAATCAATAAACCTAAGCCGGGCATGTCAGATGAGTGTAGTTGTTCGGGAATTTCACATTCTTTTGCAAGTGAAGGAAATTGCAGTAAAAGTGCAATTGCCAGGCGCGTGGGTGTCATTGTTATCTGGTATTTGGGTGAAACAGGTTTTCTGTTGTTTGGGTTTACCTGAGTGTGAGATTGTGACGGTGATTCCGGAATATGTTGCTGTAAGTTGGAGCTGGACAAACCAATCATTTTTGAAAGCTGGTTAATTAGGAGGTCTTTAAAAACCCCATCGGCAATTTTACCAATTAAAGGTTTGGCTTTTTCAGATAAACGACCACAGCCATCAGCGGATGTTAAATCCAGTCCCTCAGCTAAATGTTGGAGCATAAAATCGGCCAGTGGGGTCGCATTGCTTAAACGTTGTTCAAATGCCTGCTGCCCTTCCTGTCTAACTAAAGTATCCGGGTCTTCACCATCGGGTAAAAATAAAAACCGTGCCTGTACCCCATCACGTAAAACGGAGAGTGAGTTTTCCAGGGCGCGCCAGGCTGCTTTTTTCCCAGCGGCATCACCGTCATAACAAAAAATTAATTCGGGAACTATGCGAAATAATTTAGATATCTGTGTGCTGGAAGTTGCAGTGCCCAACGTGGCTACCGCGTATCTAATGCCGTGTTGCGCTAGCGCGACCACATCCATATAGCCCTCAACAATCACGATGCGATTTAAATCTTTTACCGACTGACGAGCCTCATACAAACCATAAAGTTCTTCACCTTTATGAAACACCGGGGTTTCCGGCGAATTTAAATATTTGGGTTCGCCTTTATCCAGTATGCGTCCACCAAAACCAATAGTGCGTCCTCTGCGGTCTCGAATTGGAAACATGATACGATCACGAAAACGGTCATATTGTTTTTGCGGATTTTTTTCGATGCTTAAACCCGATTTTAAACAGGCGGCCTTGCCTTCATTGCTGTTGCCGAACTGGCCTATGATAAAATCCCAGCTATCCGGCGCGTAACCCATATGGAAATCTTTGGCAATTTCACCACTGAGCCCCCGTTGTTTCAGGTAATCCACTGCGCGGGGTGTTTTTTTTAATTCATTTGCAAAACTGACAGCGGCTTTATCTAAAACTTCATAGAGTGGTTTTTTGTCGTCCTGTTGTGGTGTGAAATTGCCCTGCTCGCGAGGTACTTCGATATGATACTCAGCCGCCAGTACCTCAATGGCATCAACAAAATCCAGGCGCTCATATTCCATAATAAAGCCCAGGGCCGTGCCATGGGCCCCGCAACCAAAGCAGTGATAAAACTGTTTGCTCTGGCTTACGGTAAAAGAGGGGCTTTTTTCATTATGGAAAGGACAGCAGGCAATGTGTTCTTTGCCGCGTTTTTTTAAGGCCACGCGGGAATCCACTACGTCAACGATGTCTGCGCGGTTAATAAGGTCATCGATAAATTGTTGAGGTATACGGCCTGCCATGTGTGTATTTTGCCACAGAGGGGGTGGTTTCACAGGGGTATCTGTAATCTATAGTATATAACACGAGTGTCCCTTAGACTTTCCCTTGGGCTTAAACAGGGTCGTCATTCCCGAATGCTTTTATCGGGAATCCAGAGTCTTTGCAGTGCCCTGGGCCACTCGACCCCCGATAGAAGCATTCGGGGATGACGATTTAAATTATAATCCTTTATAATTTTTACACTTCAAATTTTATGTCATTGATAAATAAAAATCGAAAAAAGCTCAATATACAAGGTTATTAGGCTATTTAAATTTTCTTAACGGGAAGTGGTGAGTTTATAAATTAAAAATTGCGGTGAATAGATGATGAGTATGAATAAAATGAGCTATGTGCTAATTGAAAAAAGTGGGGAATGAAGCTTATAAGCGAGTAAGTATCTATATAAAAAAACCTCCCTCATAAGAGGGAGGTAAACGTTTCCATCAAACTTATTATTATTATAGCTATTAGAATATTACTAGTAATTGTAAAGACAATAAGTCGTCTAAACTATCAGCAATTTGGTTAGGTGCAGAACCAGCTCCAGATTGTGGAACACCAGGAGCATCCTGGTCGCGTATTTCATAGTTGAATGTCATACGGCTCTTCTTGTTAAAGAAGTATTGAGCACCAACTGTAATTGTTTCAAAGGTACGTTCACCGGCAGTTGTTTCAGTTCCTCTATTTAATACATCGTAGCGAAGATCCAGTTCCAGTTTAGGAATAATCTTATAACCGAAGTCAATATAGTAACCGTCAGCTTTGTCTTCGGTTAGTACGTTTATATCTGCTTGGGCATCGCCGGCATTATTGGTTGAGCCAGGAATTGCGCCACCGTCTGAGCCGTTAAAAATCATGCCGTCAGCCGTCATATATTCAGCAGCTGCACGGTATTTTCCCTTAAGGAAGGTTAAACCCAGTCCGTTACGAGTACGGTCATAATCGCCTTTTCCTTTTGCATCAGAAGTGGTTAAAGTGCGTGTGCCAGACTGGTTCCAGGCAAACATTTTCAGGCCCTGGCGACGAGCACCTTTGCCACCGAAGAGTAGTTCAGATGACCAATATACATAGGTGTCTTTGTCGTTGTTATTGTCCTCGCGGTTAATTCCATTGCCATTTCCATACATAACTGCATAGCTGTGTTCCCATTTGTTAACCTTGAAAGTATCAAATACCTGGATACCCTGATCACGGAATGCACCTACAGAACCATTTATGCCATTGAACCTACCAGTTGGTTTCCATTTAGGGTTTGGGGTCACGCCATCAGCTAAAAATTCAGGCTGTCCATTAACCTCAGAGCCATCGCCATCAGTGTAGCGTTCTAGCATCATCTGGTTGGTTACATTAGTGAAGTTAACATAGTTAAATACATGGATAGCCTGCAGGCCTTCTTCTGCTGTAGGTGTTTTAAATTGACCTACACGAACACGAGCACCAGGGATATGATTTAATGTGATGCTGGCATCGGTTAGAGCAACACCTGTTTTACCTAGTTTGGTGATGCCATTATGTCCCATTTCTGCAAGTAAAAAGTAATTTACTTTATCATCAAGTGGGAAGCCAGTACCGCGAACGCCGATACGGGCACGACGAATGTTAAATGTTTCAGTTGAAGTATTGTCTGGTCTTATTACGTTTGGAGACATGATTTGGCCACTAAATGGACCTGCTTTCAGTTCGCCGCCATCCGTTTTCTGGTATTCAGGCTGTACAAACCCCCATACCTTAGCTCGCGCTGACGCATTTGGTTTTTCAGTGCCCTGTAGTGCAAGCCAGTTTGCAGCATAGGCCTGGGTGCTCATTAATGTTAGCCCAGCCAGAATTGTCGCTTTTTTTATGTTCATTAAATTTTTCCTCTTAAATTCTTTTTATATTTACAATTTTTTTATGGTTTAACCAGGGTATAGCCTTCGCTCGTGAGGTCGATAATTCGAACAACACCGGCACTGACAGGGGTTGCCTGCTTAACTAACTTTGGCGTATGGCCCAGGTTTTTAGAGAAGGCGGCAATGGTGTTTTTACAGGCAGCGAAACGAACACCGTTATTACTAAGGCCACTAATACGTTTTTGGTTGGCATTACCATCCATTAATAGTCTCAAGCCAGGACCAAAGGCAACAATTTCTACATCTACTTTATCTGGACCGTAATGTTTGATCAGGTTGTTAGCAACATTCAATACTAGTGTTTGTTTGAAAGGATTGGGATCACTAATTTGCAAAACCACTTTTTTCTCTGCGAATGGCTTGCTTGTAGTCTCAGCAAGCAGGTTTAGTGAAGTTAAGCTAAGAATTAGCATTAATAGTATGTTTAAACGTTTCATTTAAAGGGTTTCCTCATGTATTAATTATTGTATAAGTATAGAGATGTAGCATATTGTAAAAATATTCCAATTTTTTTAACAAATATAAATGGAATAGAATATATCCCTTACTCGTCTGATATAATAGCAGCTCAAAGTTGTAATGAGAGATGTAAATGGTGACATTTTTAAGGTTGGCTTGCCGTAAAGTCGCATTGGTGAAACGTATTGAGCAAAGTCGGACTAAGCTTTATCGAATGGCCTATGCGTGGTGTCATGATGAGATGCTGGCGGATGATCTGGTGCAGGAAGCGCAGATGAAGGCATTACAGAAAATTGACCAGCTAAAAGATGAGGCTGCATTTGATGGCTGGATGTACGCCATATTAAATAATGCCTGGTTGGGTTATTTGCGAAAAACACGTCCCAGTGAGGATATTGAGCAAATAGTAATCAGTGGCAATGATTCACCTGAGCATGAAATGTTATTACTGCAAATAGACCAGATGGTTACGCAAGGCATGGCCAAATTACCGAATGCACACAGACAGGTGGTAAGCCTGGTTGACCTGGAGGGGCTGAGTTACGGAGAAGTCGTAGATATACTCCAGATACCCATTGGCACGGTGATGAGCCGATTAAACAGGGCTAGAGTCGCATTGAGTAAGAGCATCAGGAAAAGTCGTATAGAACAGAGAAATCAATCACTTGCAGGATTTAATGCCCAGGAAAAAGGGGCTGTAAATAAATTAAGGATGGTGAAATAGTAATGAAGTTTTCTAATGAAATTATCAATGCCTACGCTGATGGTGAATTACAGGGCACTGAAAAAACAGACTTTGAACGCGTGCTGCAGAATGACATTGAATTACAACACACGCTAGATGAGTTATATGCACTAAAATTACAATTACAACATGCATATAAAATTATAGAGCCACCTGCAAAACCGCAATATACATCAGGTAATTATCGTGTGGCTGCTTATGCAGTGTTTTTGCTACTGGCCTTTTCTGGCGGCTGGATTAGTAGTGACAGATTGCATAATGAGCCTGGTATGCAGGAAACAGCCTCATTAAATCCGGGTTTGCAGTTAATGGCTGAACAACCTGGAAAGTATATATTGCATATCAGTGTACGGGATAAAGATAAATTTAAACAGACGCTGGATCAGGCCGAGGCCCTGTTGGCAAATTACGAAAATACAAACCAGAATATCGAATTAGAGGTAATCGCTAATGCGGGTGGGCTGGATCTGTTTCGAGAAGATGCCTCGCCTTATGCGCAACGTGTTAAACACCTGAGCAATGAATATCCCAATATCAAATTTATAGCCTGTAGTAATGCGGTAGAGCGATTACGTGAACAGGGTATTGAGCCTGAATTGATCAATACAGTTCATGAAGGGGCTACAGCAATAGATCAGGTGGTGTTGCGTATTCATGATGGTTGGTCTTATATAAAAATTTAATATAACCTTTCTGCTGGTAGTTATACTAAGCAAATCATTGCTGCCCCGTTAACCTTAATGGGTATTATCTGCATAATTGATACAACAGGCTATGAACATACGCTCCAATAAATGAGACATGGAAATAGCGAACTACAAAATCGTCATCTCCGAATGCTTGTGTCGGAGATCCAGCGACCTGAGAGCCTGCAAAGTCACTGGATTCCCGACATAAGCATTCGGGAATGACGAAGGCCTTAATTTAACGGGGCAGTAGTGTAAGCAAATATAAAAAATGCTCGATCCATTTTTATCAGGATTGAGCATTTTTTTTGTCAACCGAAGTCCTTATAATTAATTCAGGTTAAACGGTTTATTTACCGATAGCTATATTGGTAAATTTGTTTAACGCACCTGTCATCTTATCAACTATTTTTTGTCTGTCCTTAATGCCATGACGTTGAGTTATGTATGCAGGATCATTGTAGCTTAACCAGACCTGTCCTTTTTCATCTTCCCAGGCTAATGCTTTCAGAGGTAAGTCAATGCCTGATGTTTGTTGTGATGTAAATAAATGGCTCCCAAGTTTTGGGTTGCCAAATAAAATTAACTCGGTAGGCCTGAGTTTAATGCCGACACCATCGGCGCGATCACTGTGGCTCCAGCGAGTAATAACCGTAATGCCTTTCTTTTTTAAAACGGCTTCAAGTTTATCTATAGTTTTAGTAACACTGAATTTGCTAGCCTTGCTTATCAGTCCAGCAGGCTCAGCATAACTCAAGGTTTGAGTTGAGAGTAAAGTGATAAAAAAAATAACAAAAAGTAGGGGTTTACACATATATACCTCGTTAAGCAAGTATGTTAGTTAATCGATAAAAATATCTATAAAAATGAAATTTTCAATATTTTAATATATTTTTTACAAAAAAGCTTAAAAAATGGAATAATATACTGGCATAACCATCTTAATATAGAAGGTTAAAATATATAAAATATTATTGGAGATAAAGATGAAAAGAACACCCCTGATTATAATGTTTTCTACGCTGTTAATGATTATGGCGTCCTCTATAGTTAACGCAAAAGATGCCGGTCATGGACATGACTATCGTACCTTTCATGTTAATGGTGACATCGACTATGGAAAAATAGCTAACTCTTATACATCAGATCTGGTTATGTATCTGGCAGGTAATCAGTTTATGGTAATGGAAGAGTTAATAAAGGATTTTCAGTCAAAGAATAAAAATGTAAAAACGGTTTATGTTGAAACAATTCCCCCCGGACAAATTCTGAAAAAGCAGCTGTTAAAGCAGGGTGAAATTAATGGTGAAAAAACCTCAATGACGCCTGACTTATACGCCAGTGTTAAAATAAATCATCTGAAGAAGCTTAATAAAAAAGGCATACTCGATAAGCATATTATTTATACACATAATAAGCTTGAGTTAATGGTGGCTAAAGGTAACCCTAAGAACATTAAGGGTGCAGCAGATCTGGGAAGAGATGATCTTGTACAGTCACATCCTAATCCTTTAACTGAAGGTATTTTTAAATTTTATGGCACTGAAATGTTAAAGGATTTAAAAATACATGACAAAGTTACGGGTGGTAAGAAGTGTAAAGAATGTTGGGCAGTGCCAGAAAAAACCTGGTTTACAGCTCGTCACCACCGTGAAACCCCACATCGCATTGAAAATAATATGGCGGATGTGGGTATAGTCTGGACTACAGAAGTCGCTCATGCAAAAGCTGAAGGTCGTAAAATTGATGGTGTCGCAATTAAGGCGCCATTAAACAAGCAGGACAAAGTAGCTTATGCAATTGGTGTATTGAACAAGGGTAAAAACCAGGAAAATGCCGCACTATTTTTAAGTTATCTTGCGACTGATAAAGCACAGGACATTTATAAGTCTTATGGTTTTGTTCCAGCATCAAAAGAAGAGCTGACAGTTAAAACTTTTTAAGTTTTTCCTAAAGTAGTATTAGTACAAAAAAAGCAGCTCTAGTATTAGAGCTGCTTTTTTATTGTGCGTTTGTTTATCTGGCGAAAACTATTATCTCAAAAAATGATCAATTTCAGCTGCTGCCTGGCGTCCTTCGTTAATTCCCCAAACCACTAATGATTGACCACGACGGCAATCGCCCGCGGCAAAAACGCCTTCAATATTGGTAGCATACTTTCCGTATTCAGCCTGATAATTAGAACGTTCGTCATAAGAGACACCTAAAGCATCGCTTACATAATGTTCGGGGCCTGTGAAGCCCATGGCCAGTAAAACTAAATCAGCGGGCCACTCTTTTTCTGATCCGGCAACTTCCTGCATTTTCCACTGTCCTGTCTCTTCATCGCTATGCCATTCAACTTCAATGGTTTTAACGCTAGAGATATTGCCGTCAGTGCCAGAAAAGCCTTTGCTTAATACGCAATAAGTACGAGGGTCTTCGCCCTGTGTCTTCTGGGCTTCTTCGTGACCATAATCAACGCGATAAATGTGTGGCCATGCGGGCCACGGATTATTTTCTGCGCGGGCTTCAGGTGGAGTTGGCATTAATTCGAAATTAACAACGGATTTGCAGCCGTGACGCAATGATGTACCAATGCAGTCAGTACCTGTGTCACCACCACCAATAACCACTACATGTTTATCTTTTGCGCTAATGAAATTACCATCTTGTAAATTAGAATCTAACAGGCTTTTAGTGTTGGCGGTTAAAAAATCCATTGCAAAATGAACGCCATTTAACTCGCGACCATCTACAGGTAAATCACGGGGGGTGGTTGAGCCTGTGGCAAATAAAATGGCATCGGTATTTTGTTTGAGTTCTTTAACATCAATGTTATTACCAACATCCGCATTGGTTTTAAATTCAACGCCTTCGTCTCTCATTAACTGAACCCGGCGATCAATGATACCCTTGTCCAGCTTCATGTTAGGTATGCCATACATTAACAGGCCGCCAATACGATCGGCACGTTCGTAAACTGTAACGCTATGACCTGAGCGATTTAATTCCTGGGCAGCGGCCATTCCTGCAGGACCTGAACCTACGACTGCAACTTTTTTTCCACTACGGGTTTCAGGTGTCTGCGCTTTAATCCAGCCTTCATCAAAAGCGCGATCAACAATGGCGCATTCAATATTTTTTATGGTAACGGCAGGGTTGGTTACACCTAATACGCATGCCCCTTCACAGGGGGCGGGGCATACGCGTCCTGTGAATTCAGGAAAGTTGTTAGTGTGGTGTAAGCGAGCATTTGCGTCTTCCCAGCGATTGTTATAAACCAGATCATTCCATTCAGGGATCAGGTTATCAACCGGGCAACCATCGTTTGACTGGCAGAAAGGAATACCGCAATCCATGCAACGCGCACCCTGGGTGATCAGGTGCTGTTCATCATGCTCTGTATAAATTTCATTGAAATCTTTCAGGCGCTCGGTGACTTCACGGTAAGGTGCTGTCTTGCGATCGAATTCTTTAAAACCTGTTACTTTGCCCATTGTTTATCTTTAACCTTTTGTATAAAAGATTTAACGCAAATGGACGCGAATAACCGCGAATAAACGCTAATTAGTTTTTATAAAACCTGCTTGTCATTCCAGTATGCTTTTGAGCAGGAGTCCAGTGTCTTAATTTTAAGTCGCTGGATTCCCGATAGAAGCATACAGGTATGACGAGGTGTTATTAAATAATAGCGTTTATTCGCGGTTATTTGCGTTCACTCGCGTTTTCTTTTTCTTTATATCTTTTAAAATAACTTAAGCTGCCAATTAAGCGGCATTCGCTTTTTTCTTTTGCTCTTCAAGTACCCGTTTGTAATCCGTTGGCATTACTTTTACAAACTGACTTAAAGCGCCGTCCCAATCTTTCAGTAAACGTTCGGCTACCGCAGAACCGGTGTACTTAAGATGGTTTTCAATCATGGTTTTTAATTCACTGATATCTTCATCGGCGGAAACATTTTCCAACTCAACCATGCCCATATTGCATTTCGTTGAAAGTTCGCCCGCATGGTCCCAGATGTAAGCAATACCGCCACTCATGCCTGCTGCAAAGTTACGCCCAATTGAACCTAGTACTGCTATACGTCCACCGGTCATATATTCACAGCCGTGGTCACCAATGCCTTCAACAACTGCCGTTGCCCCAGAGTTTCTAACGCAGAAGCGTTCCGCCGCAATGCCGCGGAAATAGGCTTCACCAGATGTTGCGCCGTATAAGCAAACGTTACCAACAATAATATTTTCTTCAGCAATGAAGGTGCTGTTTTTTGCGGGGGCTACAATAACACGTCCGCCACTTAAGCCTTTACCAACATAGTCATTGGCGTCACCCTCAACTTCAATGGAAATGCCTTTAGCAAGGAAAGCACCTAAGGATTGACCCGCAGAGCCGGTGAGTTTTATTGTAATGGTGCCATCTGCTAATAATTCAGAGCCATATTTTTTAGCAACTTCATTAGATAGCATCGTGCCAACTACGCGGTTGATATTAATAACCGGTAGATTAATTTCAACTTTTTTGCCCGATTCTAATGCGTCTTTAGCTAACTCGATTAACTGATTATCCAGTGCTTCATCTAAACCATGATCCTGCTTAATGGTTTGATGTACTTCCACATTTTCATGTGGTTTTTCTGCGGGCGTTAGTAGCATATTTAAATCTATGCCGCTTTGTTTCCAGTGCCCAGAATCGGTCGCCTGTTCAAGGCAATCAACACGACCAATCATTTCATTGATAGTGCGGAAACCTAATTGTGCCATAATTTCACGCAGGTCTTCAGCGACCATAAACAGGTAGTTA
>Ga0316207_10004798_pt1 | contig 11531 bp, 8 predicted proteins | sample 6weekpyrite_MG_FD_204943 | JGI IMG/M metagenome (GOLD analysis project Ga0316207, IMG submission 204943) | Microbial mat bacterial communities from mineral coupon in-situ incubated in ocean water Damariscotta River, Maine, United States -... | ecosystem: Environmental > Aquatic > Marine >...
GGTTCAGTGGTCATGATAAAGCCATAAATGTTCTTAAATACGAGGCATTTCTTAAATACTGGAAGGCGAAGTCAAAAATTCACTTGAATACAGCTGTCAGCGTGAATTAATCAGACCTTCCTTAGATTAAATATACGATAGACTTCATCTGACCAGGTTAATCTATTATCAACCAGATCCATATTCCAGTTACCAACTTTAGCAATGCGTTGTGCTTGCGCCAGATTAGCTTCGCTCGTTTTCAGTTTTTCTTCCGCAAGACGATACTCAGTTATATCCTCACCACAACTTAGCGTACCGCTAGTATTCCCTTCTAGATCAGTTTGCATCGCATTATGCCAGGCAATGAGGCGTTCATTTCCAGTCGCGGTGAATATATAATTTTCAAAATATTCCGTGGACTCAAGGTCACCACTCATCAGTTGATCGAACACGCGACGAACCAGGCGGTGATCTCGTTCGGGCAGACAGGTTGAAAACCAGTCCTGGCCAAGCAACTGCTCCTGTTTATAACCCAGAACTTCGCAGGCCTTACGATTAATCAGCGTTATTCGACCGGTAACATCAAGCGCAATCATCATGAATTGGGCAACATCTAAATAATGCTGAGCCAGGTCTTTTTCCGCTCTAACTGTTTTCTCAAGTATTTGTCGTTTGTTGAGGTCATCTCTTAATTTCTGATTTAGAACATGGTTGGTCAAACTATCGGTAATACGAAGGGCTATATCCTGTAGCAGTTTCTTTTCATTATCAGTCCATTGGCGAGTATTGCGACATTGATGCATCCCAAGCAGCCATGGCTGGCCAGTCCTGGGGCGAATTACAATGACAATTTGAGTCTTGATTTCAAACTTCTTTAACGGGTCAGAAACTAAATGTTCATGGGTAAAATCAAAAGAAATAGCTTTGTTACTTTCCAGCGCGCGATTGAATACCTTTTGTGCCAATGCATCGGTAGCAATCTCTGAATTATTTTTAAACGCACCGGGATAACCTGAAGCGTTAACTTCAACAGGCACCCGCCATGAAGTTGAATCAGGATCACATGGATAAAGAAACCACGCTCGATCACAGTCAAAAATGTTTAATATCTCCTCAGCAACATGATGCAACATATCATCAATAACGGTTGATTTAGACAGCGCCTGCCAGACAAGATCAAGGCTTTGAAAATAACGTTTGCTGTCGGATAAAACCATTTCAGCTCGTTGTCGTTCGGTGATATCACTAATGATTGAAACAAAACCTGTCAACTCTCCACGTTCATTTCTCTGGTAGCTCCAATCAACTTGAGTCGCGATTGAGCTGCCATCTTTCTTTCGGCTAAGGCAGGTATAGGGTGTTGGTTCTGGCTGACTGGATATTAAAAATGACAAATACTCTTTAAGCTCAATCGCTTTATCTTCATCATATACAAGATCCCAAATCGATTTCCCGATTAACTCCCCAAGGGAATAGCCGAGCATATTGTGATGGGCGGGATTACTAAAGGTAATTGTTCCAGCAAGGTCATTTTCCTGAATGCCTTGTGAAATTGCAGCTAATAACGAGTGAAGACGAAGTTCGCTGGAAACCTCACTACCGGAGTGTTTCTTATTATTTGCTTTTTTTCTGCTTCCGAAAGCCATTGTAATTAAATACTCGCTCCTTTACTGATTGTAAGTAAGGTAATTATTTCAATTACTTACTATGCACTCGTCTACTCTGCCCTCAAAGTTAGTCGTCAGCAGCAACTATGTAAGATTCCAGGTTTGTACTGAACAAGCCCAGTGTTCGGATACCTTCACTATACTCGCATACAGCAGCTTCAGTAAGGGCAAAGACTCCCTTGAGTTCCTGTGGGCTTACGGAAACTGACGGTGAGCACTTCAACTGCGTATGCAATACTGAGGCTGTGCGCATCGGTGCCCCCGAAAAGCGATGAGTTCAGAGGAAAAAACCCGGTGCAGACGCTGTTTTAGAAAAACTATGCGCCTTGATTAACTGTAATCAATTAATATTTCGTGGGGCACCTCAGGCTTTGATCTCTTTACCTCTCGTTAACAATTAGCGCCTCATATCCAGCCTTTTTGCGTAGCCAGTTGGCTGATCTGAGTATAGGAGCGCGCGACATCAGCCAGCGTTCAAGTCGGTACTTCCCGGGAAAATTGATCAGCATCAGACCAAGGATAATCGTCAACAGCCCCTGCCCTGGCAATACCAACATAGCAATCCCCATTAATATGACGACATAACCAAGCAGATTTCTGGCGAGTAGCAGCACCATGCGAATAATGGGATGATGTTCAACCCACGCAGTGGGCTCACGTCTTGTATGGCTAAAATAATCGACAGGTATCCGACATACAAGGAGAGGCACGATGAGCAATGTGCCCACAAAGGTAATGGCCGATATGAGCACCGACCAAAACACCAGGTTTTCATGAGCTAGTATAGTTTGCAGCAACGACTCAAACATGATGTGTTCGTTTAACCTTTAAAGTCTGCATAAAAGAAGTCTAAGGTAGCTCCTATCTCTAACCCTAATGCCTATATTTTGCTATAGAAATGGGCTGATTAAGTCCATTCTTTGGCTTTATTTTGGTTCTTTATGATTTCTTCGGTAACTTTTTAATCACCTGTTCCAGATCGCTATCCACCTGACTGGGTGAAGCATCAATCACCTTACGATAACGCTCATACTCCAGTTCCGCCTTCTGTTTAGCCTGTCTGGCTGAGATCTTACCGGCATGGGTCAGCACATCGTGATCACCCAGTTTTAAGAAATCATCCAGCTTGCTTGCCCAATCAGCCATTTTCATTAAGCGCCCACGCTCTGCCTGTAGCTCGGCAAATTCCAGATAGGCCGTCACAATACGGTTGAGCAGATTCAGCTCTTGTTCGGACAGGTAATTTTTTGCCGTACCCACTTCCATTCGACTGGGTACTTCGCCTGAAAAGTGCGTTAGCCCCATATGGCGCTTATCTGCATCCACCCGCTCATGAATCACTTCTGCGGCGGTGTGACCATGAGCCGCCCAATGCATCTTGTTTTGCACCTGGGCAAAAAAAGCCTGGCTCGTTTCAGAATTACCGTCGTAATCGATACTGGTGGCGTAGATATCACACACCTTGCGCCAGAACACCTTTTCCGACGAGCGAATATCGCGAATACGTGCCAGCAACTGCTCAAAATAGACACTGCTATCCGGGCTCTTCAGGCGTTCGTCATCCATGACAAAACCCCTGGTCACCAACTCCTTCAACTGCCCGGTGGCCCAGGTCCTGAACTGCACACCGCGCGTTGAGCGCACCCGATAACCGACGGCGAAAATCGCTTCCAGATTGTAATATTCAATCTGGCGGCTCACCTCGCGCTCCCCCTCAATTTGAACTGTTGCATATTTTGCAACAGTTGCCTCTCGGCTTAGCTCATCATCCTCATAAATCGCTTTCAAGTGCTTGGAAATCACTGACTTATCACGGCCAAACAGCTCCGCCATCTGGTTCAGGGTCAGCCACAGGCTCTCACCCTCCAGGCGACACTCCAGACGAAACCGGCCCTCGCCAGTTTGATACAGCAGCACCTGGCCTTTTTCCTGTTCCTGATGACTGCTCATTTACCAACCTCCCCGGCCTTTTCTTCAACACCCATGAAGAGCTTAAATCGCTTTGTCGTAAGCTGCGCCGTGTACACCATCACAATCGGCATCGCCCCGAAAAGCAGACGGCCCCCATGCTCGCCCCTGACCATCGCCATCATGCCGAATTAACCTCAGCATTTTTAGGTGTAACTGATTTTTTCTTCGCCACTGTTTTACGTTTGGGTTTGTTTTGGCTTTGCTGAACTCGCTCGGCTTGAATGCGTTTTAACAGCTCCGAGGCCGGTTCGTCGTTGGAGTCTTGCGGTACCAGTTCACCCCGAAAGGCTTTAGCGAGGATGGATTGGCTGAGGCGGTCGAGGCGTTGTTTGGCGGCGAGGTATTGTTTTTCTACCGTGTCGGCGAGGGTGAAGAGGGATTCGACGCGGCGGACTATTTCTTTTTGTTCATCAATAGAAGGAAGTTCAAACTGGTATGCTTGCAGTTTTTTTGCATTGATATTGGACTGACTTACTCCATCAGTTTTAACTTGCCAGCAGTAATCACGCGCATGAGGGCTATTCATCTGTAAATTCAGGTATTCGCTATCTAATTCATCTGTTCCTTTGACACGAATTAAATATCCAGCATAAATAGCTTTACGTTCACCGCGATATATAGATGTTTTACCTACGAGCTCAGGACTATTTGTTCGGTTAAATAAAACATCACCAGGCTCTAAAAGATATTTTTCTATCTCACTTGGATCTGAAGTAAAAACAAGCTTAGTCCAATCTAGTTTTCCTCCTTGTAGATTTCCCATTCTCAATACTGGAACGTTACCTTCACTCTTCGATTTTGCTGACGAACCATAGTTAAACCCAGCAGCAACGTCCTTTAAAATAATATTAGGCCAAGAGTGATCAGCATTCCCCCTCCACTCCCGCGTCAATTCCCCAGAGGTGGCGGCGGCGAGGACGGCTTGGCGGAAGCGTTTGAGCAGGGAGGGTACTTTTTCAAGGCGTGTTTGGGCGGCGTCGACTTTGGCGAGCAGACTGTCGAGTTTGTTGGCAATACGGATTTGTTCGTTGAGAGGGGCTACCACAAACGGTAATTTTTTTGCCGCTGCGCCAGAAAGCTCTTTGAATGTAGTACCAGTCCCTCTTGATTCTGCTAGTGATCGAATGCTTTTTAGATAGTAGTACGCATAATTAGAATCAATATCATCGGTAAAAACAAAACTCTTAAAACCTTGATTGGTTGAAATCTCATTTTGAGCAATCGCAACATATCCAATTGGTGCTCGGCTACTAAACAGGACAACTCCTTTAGGCAATAATCTAGCTGAACTTGTTTCTAAGCCTTTTGAACTTAGATCGCGCTTTCCGAAAGAAATTTCTTTTAGCTCATATCCGCTTAAGTCGGCTGGGGTTAACCATGCGATTGCTGTTCCTGGCTCAGCAAAGTTCGTCGCATCTCCAGCCTTCGGTGTGCCGCCACCTATAACATCAGCGATATTTCCTATTTCAACTTCTTCCCAAGAGGAGGGAATGCTACTCATACACCCACCTCTTCACTCTCTTCCGCCGCGCCCAGCTCCACCAAGATCGCTTGCAGTTCGTTCATCGCGCCGGCCATTTCTTCCATGGCTTCGCTGATGAGCACGTCGGGTTCGGGCAGGTTGGCGCTGTCTTCGCTGCTGTCGTCGCGTATCCAGGCCAGATCGAGGGAGTCGTCTTTGCTGCGGATCTCTTCGCGGGTGAAACAGCGTAAGCGACAGGTATCAACGCTACCGACCTCACTACCGTCAGCATGCTTCTGGATAAATGCTTGGCGGGCTTTTTTATTCACTTTTGTGAGGTCGCTGCCCACGGCCTGATAAAACTCTTCCAGGTGTTTGGCTGTGAAGACGGTACGTTTTCCGAATTGAGGCATATTGGCGCGCAAGTCGTATACCCAAACCTCTTTGGTGTTGCCTTTATCTTTTTTCAGGTCTTCAGGTTTAGAGAAGAACAGCACGTTGGTTTTAACACCGGCGGCGTAGAAGATGCCGGTGGGCAGGCGCAGGATTGTGTGCAGATTGCACTTTTCCATGAGGTCCTGACGGATGGTTTTGCCGGTACTGCCTTCGAAGAGTACGTTGTCTGGCAGTACCACGGCGGCACGGCCACCGGGCTTGAGCATGCGGTGGTACATGAGATGCAAAAAGGCCAGTTGCTTGTTGCTGGTGTAGTAGATCAGGTCGTCGCGCGTCGGTTGGCCACCACCCTGCTTGGTGCCAAAGGGAGGATTGGCAAGCACTAAGCTGGCCGCGGGCAGTTGTTTGCCTTCGTTGCTGAGGGTGTCGCCAAACAGAATGCCGGTGTTCTCTTCATTCACCGCCAGGTCGTGCAGCATCAGGTTCATCATCGCCAGGCGGCGAGTGTCGGGCACAAACTCCATGCCGTAGAAGGTGTTGTGCTGGTATTTGTGGTAGGCCTTTTCGTTGAGGCTGGCCACATCGTTATGTTCATTGATGTAGTGATGGGCGCTGATGAGGAAGCCGCCGGTGCCGGCGGTGGGGTCGACAATGGTGTCGTCTAGTGTCGGTTTCATCAGCTCGACCATGGCGTTGATCAGCACACGAGGGGTGAAGTATTGGCCAGCGCCAGATTTCTTTTCGGTGGCGTTGATCTCTAATAGCCCTTCGTACATATCGCCCAGCCCTTCGGCCTTGGCGCTGTACCAGTCGAGCTTGTCGATTTCTGTCACCAGCTTATTGAGGGTGGCGGGTTTACGAATCACTGTGTTGGCGTTGGCGTAGATGGCCTGGGTGATTTGCGAGCCGTGGCTGCCCAGATGAATGAGCAGCTTTTTGTACTCTTCCAAACGGTCGGCGCTGTTGTAGCTTTCCAGGTCAGACCAGCGATAGCCTGCGGGGATGTGCTCTTCCTGGTTGGTTTCGTCCACCATCTTGAGGAAGACCAGGAAAGTGAGTTCGTTGATGTATTCGTGGTAGGTGACACCGTCATCACGTAGCAGGTTACAGAGGTTCCAGAGTTTGGCGACCAGTTCTTGTGTGCTCATATACTTCTCATGCTGTTTTTATGGATTCCTGCCCTTGTGCCCTTTGGGTATGCGCAGGAATGAGATCTCGTTATTATTGCCATAGTGCGCGGTTAAATTGTTCCAACACTTCGGCAATGGGTTGTTCAAAGAGCTTATTGGCCCGTTGGATGCCGCCCTGGTGTTTGAATATACCCTGGTTGAGGGCGGTTTCATCGACAATGGTGGTGGCCTTCATCTGCTTGGCAATCAGCTCTAGCCACTGCTTTTGTGGTGTTTTCCAGGGTTGGCTAGTTAATATTTTTTCCAGAGCCTTGTCCACCCTTTCTTCCCACGGGATCAAGGCTTCGCCAATGGCCGCCTGGCGGATAAAACCGATGATACGGGCGGCGATCTCTTCTTGTTTAACCTCTTGCCAGGCGGTTTGTAGGTCTTTTTCACGAAAGTGGTTGCGATCTAGCTCTACCGCCAGCTCTTTGAGGCTTTGGCGGCTGAGGCCCCAGGGTTTTTGCACCACGGTTTGTATGGCTGCCAGTCGATTGCTGTTGGCGTTGATAAAGTCTTTAAAGGCGTTGAGATAGTCTTCGGGCTTTTGGCCTTCGCCATAGCCGGTGGTGGTTTTGGTGACTTCGTCTTCACCGGTGTGTAACACCACCGCTGGTTTAAAGCCACCGCTGGCGACTTTGGCATCCAATAGTTCACCGAGGCCGGGGTTTTGGGTAAACCATTGGGCGACTTTTTCCAGCGGCATGGATTTAAGTTCTTTGGCGAATTCTGAGGGGCTTTTGCCGACGATAGTTTCGAACGTGTCGGCCTGTTCTTCGCTGAGGTAGTTCTTTTTCATCTGCAGTTTGGCGATGAATTGGTTTCTCGCCAGGGCTTGCAGGTCGGGGGCGGCGCTGTGGGTGATCTCCTGTTCTAGCTCACTGAAGCTGATATCGACCTTGGTCACCACTGGTGTCATGGTGTTGACCTTTTCCAGCTGCTTGTAGATGTCGACGGCATCGTAGATGCGAAACGGGCCTTTGCCGATCTCGGGGCAAAGGCGAGTGGCGCGGCCCAGCATCTGCTCAAAGAGAATACGGCTATTCACTCGGCGCAGGAAGACTAGGTTGCAGATGGTGGGTACATCAACACCAGTGGTTAACAGGTCGACGGTGACGGCGATATTGGGCAGGCGATCATTTTTGTAGCTGCGGATCTTCTCTAGCGGTTTGTCGCTGGCGCCGGTGATTTTCTGCACGGCATCGTCATCCACTATTCCATGATAGCTTTCTATGGCTGCTTTCAGGGCTTCGACCACGTCATCGGCGTGTTTGTCGGTGACGCAGAAGATCAGGGTTTTGGCCGGTGAATACGGGTCAATAGAGTCGCTCTCAATCAGCCACTTGGTGACCACCCTGGTAAATTCCGGGGCGATGACACGGCGGTTGAAGTCGGCGACGTCGAAGTTGAGTTCATCGGGTGTGTTGTAGATTTCGATGCTGTTGTTTTCTGCATCGTAAACCTGCACCGGTTCATTAACGGCGTAGTTGATGCCTTGCTCGGCAAGTTTGGTATGAATGCGAATAGGTGGCAGATGGTCGTTAAGGTAACCATCCAAGACCGCTTCGGTATAACTGTAAGTGAAGATCGGCGCACCAAAGATGTCGGTGGTGTGGGCGGCGGGCGTGGCGGTAAGGCCGATCTTAAAGGCGTCGAAGTAGTCGATCACGTTGCGGTATTTGGACTGATAGTCCTTTTGGTCACGGAACATGAGTTCGGTGTCGCTCAGCTCGCGATCCAGCAGGTAGCCACGGTGGCATTCGTCAACGATGATGCAGTCGTATTGGCCGACACCAGGGCGGTTGTCGTTATCACCCGGGTACATTATGCGTTTCACCAGACCTTGGACGGTGGCGACGTGTACCTTGGTGTCGTCGTCCGGGGTAGGCTTGGGCTGTTTGTTTTGTTCCATGCCCATGACATCGAAGGTGTCGGCAAAGGTATTGAGGTTTTCTAACCGCACTTCGCAAAAGTCATCACTGGCCTGCACCCCCAGGGCGGAGCGATCGACCAGGAAGAGGATGCGGCGAAAGCGTTCTGACTTCAGCAGACGATAGACCATGGCAATGGCGGTTTTGGTTTTACCAGTGCCGGTGGCCATGGCCAGCAGGGCGCTATGGTTGCCCTGTTTGATGGCGGACTCCACCGCTTTGATGGCGTTGACTTGGTAGTCGCGCAGTTTGAGCTGGTAGTCAAAGCCCATTTGGTCCAGTTCGGTTTCTGCCTGTTGTGGCGTTTGGCGCAGATAGGTTTTGATCTCGTGGGGGCTGTACCAGCCTTTTAGGGCCCTACGACGGTGGATGTTGTCACGCACATCGAGGAACCAGGTGCCGCTCTCTTGCTCCAGTTGTTTTAGATAAGGACGGCCGTTGGTGGCGAAGGTGAGCGGCACCTGGAATTCGCCATAGGTGGTGTCAATTTCGAAACTGCCATCTGTTCGCAAGCCTTTTGCATAGCGTTTGGCCTGGTCAATGGCGCTATAGACATTTTTGGCGCTCTTTTTCGCTTCTATTACCGCAACCGGCGTTAGCCCCATAAATAACACGTAGTCAACAGGGCCAGAATCAGTAGGCCACTCTGCAATAGCGCGGTCGGCATTGGGGATGGGGCGTGCGCCTTTGCTGTAGCGTAGATTTTCAGTGTCGGCCTCCCAGCCTGCTTCGATGAGCTGCTGATCGATCAGTACGCGGGTTTCGGCTTCGTTCAAATGTAAGGTGGATTTTTCAACGCGACGGATCTGTTGGGCTTGTTGCTTCTGCTCCAATCCTGAAAAGCGCTTCATATAATCGATATTTGCCGCGTCCATTTTGGCGCGGTATTCAGCAAGCTTGGCTTCGTGTTCTGTGGCGATTGCCTCCCAAATTTTGCTCTCCTCGGCCATCTCTGTAGCGCGTTCACGATCGGCTTCGGCTTTTTCGGCCTCGATGACTTTCAGTTGTTCTGCGTTAGCGAGCCGGTCTTCGGCGGTTTTACTTTTTCTTTCTGCCTCTAATAGGGCCTCTTCCAGCTCGCGAACTTTTTCTGATGGGTCTTCGGGTTTTACGAATGGCTTGAGCTTGAAGCCTTTGGCTTCATCACCACCGAATAAGGTGTGATACCAGGCGCTGACTGCATGCCCCACTTGTAATGCCTTGAGTGCATCACGATGGGTTGAGGAGGTGATGTCGTGGGCGGCGGGGTTGCCCAGTTTACGCAGGGTATGAAAGGCATCTTTAACCTGTCTGTCGAGTCTTAAGGTGTAATCCAGCTCTCTTAGCAGGTCGATTTGTTTGACCTCTCTGCCATATTCGACACCGACACGCGAGGCGATGGTTTTAGCCAGCTCTTCACCGAGCTGGCGCATTTTGATCAGGGTAGTATTGGGGTCGGGGACAAAGCAGACTTCGGCTGTTTGGGCCAGCCGAACTAATAACTCGTCATGGTGCGCCAGAAAATCGAAGTTGCTTGTATTTTTCATCTACCCTCGTCCACATCCTTCTACAAAAATGGGATGCTACCCTTTTAACAAGGCACCACAAACCATCCATGAGCATGAGAACCCGCAATCACGCGTCACGCCTCTCCTGCCAACCATTGTGGCGAACTAACCCACTGAATTCAATGTAAATACTAACAATTAAGCATAAAGAATAGCCATCGCGGCACTTAACCTACCTGAACTACCTCAAAGACCCTCATCGCTTGAGATTTTTACTCAATATCTGGAGTCAGGTTTAACGGCGGCTGCTTCTCCACTCACTCCAGTCATCACATCTGTTTTAACCTCACACCTCACACACGAAATCAATGGCGCTGGCCTATCGTTTTTTTTAAGAACAAGAGTTTCGCCATAGAAACCACGAGAATTTAAATCAGTACACATTCTTTATATTTCTGCTATTAACTAAATTAAGTAGCATGATTTTAATTTTCATGCTCCGCCATTGTGACGAACTAACCTTATGACTTCAATATAGATAATTCATGTTTTTCACCAACCCCATTTTCGCATCAAGATCAGCAGGTAGCGGCCTGAAGGGGACAGTAGAAATGCATTCTTATATCACTGCGAAGCCGCCCCTATTTGGGCGATGACAGCAATACATAGATGCCTATCGGTGTATCGATGTGAAGCGTCTGTTGGTCATGCTGCTTCAATTGCCATGTGATGACCTCACCGGATTGGCTGGTGAGCTCCAGGCTCTCTCCCTTGACAATATAGTGATAGCGCTGTTTATGAGTCGGTGAGTAGTGTTCGATGATATCCGTATCGGTAAACTCCACCCCTGCACCTGACTCGGGCGGAAAGCTTTTTTCTGAGTTATCCTCATATAACACCTTCTCTAACTTCCAAAACCCAAGGTAATCACTGTTTTCTTGGTTGCATCCGCTAAGGGCGATCAGTGCCGCGATTAACAGTGTGGCAAACAGGGTAATGGGGCTGGGAGCTCTGCTTATTTTCTGCATTGGTTTTCTCGGCCTGGGTTAACTGTATGTGCTTTGGGTTCGTTTGCTGGCTGTCGCCACAATCATGTCATTACACCTGTTTTAATAAACCCCACCTCACACACGAAATCAATGACACTGCCCCTATCGATTGACCCTATCGATTCTATCGATTCTATCGATTCTATCGATTCTATCGATTCTATCGATTCTATCGATTCTATCGATTTTCATATAAGGTACTATTTCGCTATAGAAATGGGCTGATTAAGACCGTTTTTCGGCTTTATTTTGGCTCTTTATTTAGGTGATACAAGTAGTTGTTTAGCTGCGACCCGGCATAGCAATTCTTAGCTCACAATTCATAAACCGGGCTGAAATCACTCAGCCCCATAATTTCTAGCAGAGTGACAACACAATCACATAAGAACAGTAATTGGCATTTCAATTAGATTA